>JACCDN010416144.1_pt1 | contig 59496 bp, 52 predicted proteins | sample 7441691 | NCBI WGS metagenome assembly JACCDN01 (sample SAMN15323439, study PRJNA562643) | freshwater metagenome | isolation source: river surface water | place: USA:Blue River Watershed | collected 2017-08-16 | reverse complement strand
GAGTTCATCGCTTACGATGACCAGACCGGCAAGAAGCTGTGGCAGTTCCAGACCGGTTCGGGCATCGTCTCGATGCCGATCACCTGGGAGCGCAACGGCAAGCAGTACGTGACCGTGGCCTCGGGCATCGGCGGTGTCTACGCACTGTACTCGGGCGACGAGCGCCTGAAGAACGTGCCGACCGGCTCGTCCCTGTGGACGTTCGCTCTGCCGAACTAAGCAATCTGACCTCCCTTGTGGTTTTGACCTTTGCAGGCATTGGCAAGCGCCGATGCCTGCTTTTTTCACAATATTCGAGTACCGCTGGTTTCAGTGGCGCCACCGCACCATCGGCAATGCGCTGTGATTCCAGCCCCGCCGACCTCAATTCAAAAGTAAAGAGCCGGTCAGTAAATCGGCCTATGGAGAAGACATGAGCGAACCAATAGCGTCCGACGTACAGGCCCACTTTGATGTCACCAAGGCGATCGACGATGGCCACTTTACCTGGCTCCAAAAACTGACTTATCTGCTGGCTGCGCTGGCCATCATCGTCGATGGCTTTGACGGCCAGATGATTGGCTATGCGATCCCGCTCATCATGAAAGAATGGGGTGTCACCCGCGCGGCATTCTCGCTTGCCGTTGCCAGTGGCTTGGCCGGCATGGCCATCGGCAGTCTGAGTGCAGGCATATTAGCCGACAAATTCGGACGCAAGCCGGTACTAGTAGTCAGTATCCTTTTGTTCGGCATTTCGACATTAATGATCGGTCAGGCCAGCGACGTCCCGACTATTGCGCTAATCCGCTTCTTCGCGGGACTGGGCATCGGTGCCGCCCTGCCCGCCGCCACAACGCTGACAGCGGAATACATTCCCCTGCGCCACAGGACTATGGCTGTGACGACTGCAATCGTCTGTTATCCCGCCGGCGGAATGCTTGCTGGACTGGCTGCAGCACAAATTCTCCCCACACATGGCTGGCGAGCCTTCTTCGTTTTCGGTGGAACGATGGCGATCCTCTATGCGATCTTCCTGATCTTCACGCTGCGCGAATCGCCGAAGTACCTCGCACGCCAATCGTCGCGCTGGGAGGAGCTGCGTACTCTGATGACCAAAATGGCACATGAAGTGGTTCATGTCCGCGAGTTCACCGATGGCCTTGTCACATCGGCCAAGCGCGGCAATATCGCAGAACTATTCCGTAACGGACGGGCAGCAGACACCTCCTGGATGTGGATTGCCTTCTTCATGATCCAGCTGTCGATTTACACAGCCTACAGCTGGTTGCCGACGATGCTGACCACGGAAGGTTTGTCACCGGCGCTAGCCGGGATGGGACTGACTGCCTACAACTTCGGCGGCATCTTCGGTGCCGTGCTTTGTGCCGCAGCCATCAACCGCTTCGGCTCGCGCTGGCCGATGATCTTCTGGGCGGCGATGTCAGCGGTTACCGCGATAGGCCTGAAGATGGTGAACATCACGGCCACACCCGACACTTTCTTGTGGGGCCTAGGCTTCCACGGCCTGTTCGTGACGGCCTTGCAGTGCGCGATGTTTGCGCTGTGTGCACACATTTATCCGACAACGATCCGCACCACCGGTGCAGCATCTGCCATGGCATTCGGCCGTATTGGCGCCTTCGCCAGTGCCTTCGCTGGTGCAGCAATGATCACCGCCGGTGGCTCTGCCGCTTACTTGAACCTGCTCGGGGGTTCGATGCTGGTTACGATGCTGGGTCTGGCCATGGTTAAAGGACATATTGGTCCCAAAACTTAGCAGTAAAGGCGGATATTAAAAAATAATCTTTTTGAACAAGCTGACCTATCGCAGCCGATAATATGGTTGATCATGTAATCATTTGCACGAAACACGGTGCAGCCATACCTGAGGGACCCAAGTAGATTTGAGGGGGTGGGTATACGGTAGGATGCAGTCGGCAACGGTACTTACGGGTACCCACCTGCGGCAACTAAAAGAGCTATCAACTTGTGGGCTGAAAGCAACTGCAGACGGTGGCCATCTCCAAAGTGGGGAAAACCGTGGGGAAAATAAAAAAAGCCCGCTAGAAACTAATGCTGGTCAGTTAACGCAAGTCGCTGGATCCCGGCTTACGCCGGGATGACGTTTTAAGGCCGATAGCTCTTGATCTGTCGTCCCGGCGCAAGCCGGGATCCAGTGTCTTTCGTTGAGCACCCGAAAACTTCGCCCTTAACTGACCGGCATTATCTTGAAGGGCGCCTTGCTGTTCGACCTGTGGTACGACGTACCGTTACGCCCAACGCGGGACATTGATCTGTTGGGCTTTGGGCTGGCGGAAATTCCTCTCCTTCTTGCCGCCTTTGAAGGTATCTGCGCAATTGAAGTCGACGACGGCATCGTATTCGATTCGGCATCTATACGGGCAGACGAAATCCGAAAGGAAGCCAACTACGCGGGGATCAGACTAACGCTGACCGGTACGATCGATGGTGCCCGTTGCCCCGTTCAGGTCGACGTCGGTTACGGCGATGCTGTCACTCCTGCGCCAGAGTCTGCGCGCTACCCAGTGATGTTCGGTGACATGCCAGCACCAACCCTAAGGGTTTATCCACGATATACGGTGGTGGCCGAAAAGCTAGAGGCCATCATTTCCTTGGGCATGGCCAATAGTCGTATGAAAGATTACTTCGACCTGTGGGTCATCCTGCGAGACGCCGAGTTGGACCGGAACATTCTCGTGCAGGCGGTCGCGGCCACGCTGAATCGCCGAGGCACAAGAAATCCTTCAGGGGTACCGATTGGCCTAAGCGAGAAATTTTCGAGCGATCGACTGAAGCTCATACAATGGACGGCCTTCATCAATCGCAATCAACTGACGGCTGCGTCTTTGGAACAAACGGTAGAGGAGCTTCGCACTGCCTTGATGTTTCTTTTCCAAGAGGATCATAGTGCTTGAATCGCCCAGCGATCGGTCGGGGAATCGATGAAGGAGGCTTCTGAACTTGCGAGCCTCCGAGCGGAAAACAACCGCTTGATTGCCCTGCTGGAATCACACGGCATTGATTGGCGTTCGGCGCAGCCAGCTGCCCTCGAGGTCTGTGATCCTGAATCGTCTCGGCTTTCCACAGCCGAGAAAGTTGCGCTATTCCGTCACCTCTTTCGGGGGCGAACCGATGTCTATCCGATCCGCTGGGAGGCCAAGACCTCGGGTAAGTCGGGCTACTCGCCTGCCTGCGCGAATGAATGGCGTGCAGGTATGTGTGAGAAGCCTCGAATCAAGTGCGGCGACTGCAACAATCGAATGTTGATCCCGCTCTCCGATGCGGTGATCTATGACCATCTTGCCGGCGAACATACAGTAGGCGTATATCCGCTGCTGGAGGACGACAACTGCTACTTTCTTGCGGTCGACTTCGACGAGGCAGAATGGAAGGACGATGCACGGGCGTTCATGCACTCTTGCGAGGCTCTCGGGGTACCGGCGGCGTTGGAGATTTCGCGCTCCGGAAAAGGCGCTCACGTCTGGGTGTTCTTTGCGGGAAGCGTTTCGGCCCGTGATGCACGGCGTCTCGGCACCGCCATCATCAGTCGTACCTGCTCGAGCACTCGGCAACTTAAGCTGGAATCCTATGACCGACTGTTCCCGAACCAGGACACCATGCCCAAAGGCGGGTTCGGAAACCTGATTGCCCTGCCGTTGCAAAAAGGTCCGAGGGAGCAGGGCTTCAGTGTCTTCGTCGGTAACGATCTAAAGCCGTACCCCGATCAATGGGCATTCCTTGCGTCCATCCAGCCGATGGCAGCGCACGACATAGAGCCAACCATCCTTCGGGCGACGGGCGGTGTCCATCCGCTGGACGTCACCTTCATCGATGAAGAGGACTTGGCCACGCCCTGGAAGCGCGAAAGCGCAGCAAACAATAAGCTGGCCGGCTCGATGCCAAAATCATTGACGATCACGCTGGCCAATCTAATCTATTTCGATAAGGCTCACTTGCCGCAGGAATTGGCTAATCGCTTGATCCGTTTGGCAGCCTTCCAGAACCCTGAGTTCTACAAGGCCCAGGCCATGCGGATGTCGGTGTGGGACAAGCCCCGGGTCATCGGCTGCGCTGAGAACTACCCACAGCACATCGCATTGCCCCGCGGTTGCCTAGATGCCGCGCTCGATCTACTGCAGGACAACGATATCGCCTGTGACCTGCGTGATGAGCGTTTCGGCGGTGAGACTATCGAAGTTTCGTTTGTCGGCACTCTGCGTCTCGACCAGGAGGCCGCAATCGCCAGCATGCTGCGTCATGATGCCGGGGTGCTATGCGCCCCAACGGCCTTCGGCAAGACAGTCACCGCCGCCGCGATGATTGCCCGGCGAGGTGTCAACACCTTGGTACTGGTGCACCGAACTGAGTTGCTCAAGCAGTGGCAGGAGCGCCTGCAAGCGTTCCTGGGCGTCAGCAAGGGCATGGTCGGCACCATCGGCGGTGGCAAAGCCAAACCCACCGGCAAGATCGATATCGCCGTGATGCAGTCGTTGTCCCGTCAGGGCGAGGTGAACCTGCTGGTCGAGGGATACGGACAGGTCATCGTCGACGAGTGCCATCACGTCGGCGCAGTCTCGTTCGACGCGATCCTGAAGCGAACCAAGGCCAGATTCGTACTCGGCTTGACGGCCACTCCGATCCGTCGCGATGGGCAGCAGCCGATCATCTTTATGCAGTGCGGACCGATCCGGCACACCGCAGCCAAACCAGCCGGGGCACCGCGCGATCTTGAAGTGGTGCCGCGTTCGCGATACGCCAAGATCGACGTGGCGGCCGATGCCGGCATTCAGGACGTCTTCCGACACCTCGCCAACGATGCCGCCCGAACAGCTGCCATCGCTGCTGACGTGCGAAGTGCCGTTGGCCAGGGCCGTAAAGTGCTGGTGCTGACCGAGCGGACGGAACACCTTGACGCCATCAAGGCCGAACTCAATGGTCTGGTGCCGGCGCCTTTCCTGCTGCACGGCCGAATGTCTAGAAAGCAGCGAACGGCGCTGGTCGCTGAGCTGGATGCACTGCCGCCCGACGAACCCCGCGTGCTGTTGTCGACCGGCAAGCTGGTCGGCGAAGGCTTCGACCATCCGCCGCTCGATACTCTGGTGCTCGCCATGCCCGTGTCCTGGAAGGGCAGACTACAGCAGTACGCCGGGCGTCTGCACCGTGAGCATGTGAGCAAGACCGACGTGCGCATCATCGATTTCGTGGACACCGGTCATCCGGCGTTGCTGCGGATGTGGGACAAGCGGCAGCGAGGATATCGAGCGATGGGTTACAGGATCTGGTCAGAAAAACCCACAATTTTCCCAAATAATCATGTTAAGCAATAACGAACCAACACGCTCACTTCAGACGCGAATCGAACCCGGGTCCGTCCCCACCACCATCACCCGCAATTGTTAGGAACGTTCCTTAGCAACCCTCAGGTGTCCGTAGGTGCCAGTAAGGCTCCGAGAGTCCCCTGAGGGTCGCCCTCACTGCGCCAGCGCTCGAGTGTCCCCTCAGCTACTTGCCAACGTTCAGCTAACTGGGTCTGTGTCAGGTATACGTTTTCAGTCATGATGACTCCTTAGTTAACGCTGCGAAATTGCAGCAAACCAGGATCAGCCATTCAAAGGCAAGACTGAATTAACCGCTAAAAGCCAAAGTCCAGAGCGTGGCGTAAAGCTGTTCAAACGCAACAGCCTGTATATTCTCTACATGCGCCGCATTGCCTATTATGAAACCAACCTCCAGGATTTCCTGGACACCGATGAAGATGCGATTCTCGGCGCACTGACTATGCAACATGGCTTCGCTTTGGAGCATCAACAAAAGCACGCTTGGCAGGGCCAGATTCAACTTTTGCAGCGCCTTCTTTCACCGACCCTCAAAGGCTGGATCTACTTTGAATTTTCGATCCCTAGGATGGGAAAAAGGGCTGATGTTGTTCTCCTTATCGGGGGCATCGTATTTGTCATTGAATTCAAAGTTGGCTCGCACAGTTTTGATAGCTACGCGATTGAACAGGCCCATGACTACGCGCTAGACCTCAAGAATTTTCACCTCGGCAGTCACAATGCTCCAATCGTTCCAATTCTGATTCCCACAGCGGCACCACGACAGTCTGTGCCCGTAATAAAATGGGCTGAAGACCAGGTTGCCGAACCGCTGTGTATATCGCCCGAAGAATTGCCCAAGGCAATTGAGATGGCGGTGGCGCAATGTGCAGCATTACCCATTAATGCTATCTCTTGGTCGCAATCTGGCTACCAACCAACACCTACCATCGTAGAAGCTGCCTTGGCCTTATATCGGCAGCATGATGTCAAAGAAATTACTCGATCAGAGGCTGGAGCAGACAACCTTGGCGTGACGGCGGCGCGCGTCGATCAAATCATCGAGCATGCTAAGTCAGCAAATCGCAAAGTCATATGTTTCATTACCGGTGTTCCTGGCGCTGGAAAAACGCTTGCGGGTCTAAATATTGCGACGTCACGTGCTGAACGGCACTCTGAAGAGCATGCAGTCTTCCTGTCTGGTAATGGCCCATTGGTAGATGTCCTACGCGAAGCGCTGGCAAGAGACAAAGCCGAGCGCGAAGGTATTCCGCGTAACCACGCGTATCGAGAAGTCTCAACCTTCGTACAAAACATACATCATTTCCGCGGCGACGCTCTCGAAAGTACAAACCCGCCGATCGAGAAGGTAGTCATATTCGATGAAGCTCAACGGGCCTGGAATCGCGATATGGCTAGTAAGTTCATGCAACAAAAGCGAGGAGTCGCCACCTTCGATATGTCTGAACCTGCCTTTTTACTTGATGCGATGAACCGCCATAAGGACTGGTGTGTCGTGATTTGTCTTATTGGAGGCGGACAAGAAATTAACACCGGTGAGGCTGGTCTCTCGGAATGGCTTACCGTGGTGCGAGATCAGCATCTCGACTGGGATGTTCACGTTTCGAGTCGTCTCGACGATCGCGACTACATCTGGGATGCTGAACTAGCCAAAGAGTTGGCCAAGACTTCAGCTTCATGGGATGAGGCTTTGCATCTTAGTGTTTCAATTCGGTCATTCCGTGCAGAGGCACTGTCCGACTTTGTAGGATTTGTGGTGGATAACAAGCCGGATCAGGCGCGTCTGGCCTATCTGGCAATAGCAAACAAATACCCGATTCAGTTGACGCGCAGTTTGGCCGAGGCTCGTTCTTGGCTAAAGTCCAAAGCTCGTGGCAGCGAGCGCTACGGTCTCATTGCCTCATCTGGTGCAAATCGACTGCGACCAGATGGTATCTGGATAAAGTCAAAAGTCGATGCCCCGGTTTGGTTTTTGAATGACAAGACGGATGTACGCTCGTCATATTACCTGGAGGAAGCCGCAAGCGAATTTGATATCCAAGGTCTTGAACTAGACTGGGTTTGTGTTGGCTGGGACGCCGACTTTCGTCGCGGCAAAGATGAGTGGGAGTATTTCAGTTTTCGAGGGACGAAATGGCAGCGAATCAATGTCGCTGATCGCCAGCTTTATCTGAAGAATGCTTATCGGGTATTACTGACACGCGCCCGACAAGGCATGGTGATATTCGTCCCGCCTGGTGATTCATCGGATCCGACAAGGTCCCCTCATGTGTACGACGACATCTATGAGTATCTTCAACTTTGTGGAATCCCCTGCAGCCCAGAGCATGACTATACTTAATTTCATTAAATTCCTTGAATTTGTGAATTTAACGCTATAAGATATAGCGATGTTTGAAGGTCACTCTCTGCCCGCCTCGCGCGCTCGACTCGCCGCTGTGCTACGCGCCACTAAAGACGTGTTATCGATCGATAGCGCGGCAAAGACGCTCGACCTCGACCGCAATGAAGCGGCGAAACTGCTCTCGCGTTGGCGCGCACAGGGATGGCTGCGGCGAGTCGGGCGAGGGCTGTATCTGCCGGTGCCTCTTGATCTCTTCTCAAGCGAGCAAATCGTCGAGGATCCGTGGGTGCTGGTCCCGACGCTTTTTGGCGAGTGCTACATCGGCGGCTGGACCGCGGCCCACCACTGGGACATGACGGAGCAGCTCTTCAATGAGACGCTTGTGTTCACGACAAAGCGTATCTTCAAGAAACGCGTTAGTGCGCAGGGTGTCGGCTTCCTGCTGCTGCACGCTACCAAGAAGCGCCTCTTTGGTCTTAAGACCATCTGGCGCGGCACGCGGCAGGTGAGTGTTTCTGACCCGGCGCGCACGCTGATCGACATGCTGGCTATGCCAGAAACTGGCGGTGGTATCGACCACGTCGCCGAATGTCTGGCTGCGCACTCGAAGGCTTCGACCTTCAAACGCGACCAGCTCGTACACTACGCAGAACTGCTAGGCAATGGCGCGGTCTTCAAGCGGCTAGGCTTCCTTGCTGAGACGCGCCTGCACGATAAGGCTCTCGCCGACGCCTGCCGCGTGCGCCTGACCAAAGGTTACGCACAACTGGATCCCGCAATACCTTCCGGTCATTTGCACACGGCATGGCGTCTATGGGTGCCAGAGCGCTGGAGAAAAGCTACCCCATGATCGACAAGCGCGAGATTCTGGAAACCGCTTCGGCGCTTCGTTTGCTACCGAACGTCGTTGAGAAGGACTACGTTCTCGGGTGGCTGCTGGCCGGGATTAACTCGCATTCCCAGCTCACCGCGTCGTGGTTGTTCAAGGGTGGCACCTGCCTAAAGAAATGCTACTTTGAGACCTACCGGTTCTCTGAGGATCTTGATTTCACGCTGCAGGACGAGAGCCAGATCGACGAAAGCTTCCTGCTGGGCGTGTTCGGCGAAGTGATCGAGTGGGTCGCCGATGAATCGGGGCTCGTGCTAGCTGTCGATCAACTGAGTTTCGATATCTACGAGAACCCGCGCGGTCGCCTTTCATGCCAAGGCAAGATCGGTTATCGCGGTCCGGTTTCGCCTGGCTCTACCGCAGGCGGCTGGCCGAAGATCAAGCTCGACCTCACCGCAGACGAGTATCTAGTACTACCAGCGGTGCGGCGTGAGGTCTTTCACCCCTACACAGACCGCCCAGTAGACGGAATGTGGATCAACTGCTACGCGTACGAGGAAGCGTTCGGCGAGAAGATTCGCGCTCTGGGTGAGCGCACGCGCCCCCGTGACCTTTATGATGTGGTCAATCTCTATCGCCATGGCGATACACGACCATCAGCCTCCGTGCTGCGCGATGTGCTAGAGCAGAAGTGCGCTTACAAGGGCATCGCCCTCCCCACTATCGCAACACTGGAACCGCATCGCGCTGATCTGGAGGCGATGTGGGAGAACATGCTCGCCCACCAGCTACCGGTCCTGCCGCCGGTGGCCGATTTCTGGGCGGCGCTCCCCGAAGTATTCACATGGCTCATGGGTCAGTCGGAAGAATCGCAGCGCGCGCGCATCGAGCCCGGATCTTCCGAGATAACCATCCGCAGCCGTGTGCTGCCAATGGCGGTCCCGTTCCGCGCACGCGCTCCTCTGGAGGTCATCCGGTTTGCTGCGGCGAACCACCTATGCGTGGACCTTACCTATGATGGAAGCCTGCGCCGTATCGAACCATACTCGCTGCGCCAGACAGCGGAAGGCAACTTCGTTCTGCACGCGATCCGCAGCGACTCAGGAGAGCATCGTTCGTATCGCGTGGACAAGATGCAGAATGCTGCGGTCACGCGCCAGAGTTTCGCGCCGCGTTACCTAGTGGAACTCTCGACCGAGGGGCCATTGCATATTGCCTCGAGTCTCCCGCCCTCTTCCAGCATCAATAGACTCGTGCGGCGATCCCGGCCCGCATCGCGTGGGCGTCCTCGCGCCCGCTCGGAGCGGCGGGCCCACCTACGTATACCGGTGTACGGCATGCGGCAAAACGTTCAACCGCAAGACGATGGACAGCACTTTGAACCGACACAAGAACGCAAAAACCGGATTTGACTGCTATGGGACCTATGGAACGTATGTGAAGACCAAGTACTAGCAGAGGCGGAGCGGCCCGGACGTTTCGCGGTATGTCGTGATGAATGTGTCGCAGGAGTGCTCAAACCCCGCCAGACAGTCTATTGCACGCGACCGTACCCGCTGCTGCGAACCGATCTTTCAATGCGGCGTCGGAACCGATTGATGAGGTCGGAATTCTACCCTGAATCTTAAAAACAGGATCGGAAGGATGCGGAAAGTTGAGGCAGGCGACGTGGTGAGAGCGGGGGCAAGCAACGTTCCGCATTCTTCCGCAGGCTTACCTCGGGTTTTAGCAGGCCTTAACATACACGGATTTGATTCCAGGTTTTTCCCCACCACCACTTCAAAACAATGCCGCCCGAAAGGGCGGTATTTTTTTTGGCGTGTCAGCGACTACGGCCTACCGCCAACATCCGCCCCAACTCACCAGCATCCTTCAAGGCCTTCAGATCCTTGTACCCTCCCACCAGCACGCCATCGACAAACACCATGGGAAAGGTCGGCCACCCGGTCCACATCTTCAGCGAATTACGCCGGCGCCACTGATTGACATAGCTGCCGTATTCCAGATACCGGAAATCGAGCTGCTGATCAGTCAGCAGCTGCCTCGCCCGGATGACAGAAGGATTACCGACCATGCCAACCACCACGATACGGTGCAGCGCAATCGCCGTTTGCACTTCCTGCACGGTTTCGCGAAAATGCGCCGACACGGTTTGCCGGATGGCCGGGTGGAGGTGATGTTCATCCAGGATCTGTCGGGTCATGCTTGTCCTTGTCAGAGAATTTTTCGGAACGCGTAGCAAAGCCCATTCTAACAACTTGAGGTAAAGCCCGATGCACGCTGTCACTGCCGCTGATGCCTGTCGCTGCCTTCCTTGTCGGGGGCGCGATGAAACTTCCGGCGCATGCGCGGCAGTCAGACCATGAGCCTAGCTTTCCCTGCAAACTACCGGGCGCTGATCATCGGCGCCAGCGGCGCGATCGGGCAGGCATTCGTCCGACATTTGCAGCAGGACCCGTCCTGCGCCGAGGTGATCGGTATCGCGCGTTCCACGGATGATTTTGATCTCGAAGACCCGCCCAGCATCACCGCGTTGACAGACAAGCTCGGCGCTCACGGGCCCTTTCATCTGATGGTCGATGCAACGGGCGCACTGACGATTGATGGCATCGGTCCCGAGAAAGCACTATCGAGGCTTGATCAGGCCGCGTTGCAGCGATCGTTCGCGATCAATGCCACCGGCCCGGCCCTGTTGTTGAAGCAGCTGGCGCCGCTGCTGGCGCCAGGCGATGCGATTTACGCGAAGCTGTCTGCGCGTGTCGGCAGCATTGCGGACAATCAGAAAGGGGGCTGGTATGGCTACCGCGCATCCAAGGCGGCACTGAACATGCTGTTACAGACTGCCGCGATCGAGCTGCAGCGGCGGAATCCCCAAGTGCGCGTCGTGGCGCTGCAGCCGGGCACGGTGCGTTCGCGGCTGTCGCAGCCGTTCGAGGCCGGCGTGCCCCTGCTGCTGGCGCCGGAAGACTCGGTTGCCGGCATGATGCAAGCGATGCTTGCGCTGCCGGCGAAAAATGGCGCGCATTTCATTGACTATCGGGGACAAGCCATTCCATGGTGAGACGGGCGGTGGGCCCCAGCGCTCAAGACAACCCGCCCCGCACCACGGCGCGCACCACGCCCCGCAGCGCATTACACACGCAAAGCTCCTCGGCACGCGCCACATCATCGCGTGTCAATACACGCTCGCTCAAATCCCGGTCCGGATCTTCAAGCAGCAACTGACGCATCACACCCGGCAACAAGCCTGACGACAAGGGCGGCGTATACCAGCGGCCGTCGAGCTTCAACAGCACATTGCTGCGCCCGCCCTCGGTCAATTCGCCGCGCTCATTGAAGAACAATGCATCGAAGGCGCCCGCCTTTTCTGCAGCCTGCCAACCCTCGTCATACACGCGGCGCAGCGTGGTCTTGTGCGCCAGCAGTCCATCATCGGAACGCATGACGACCGGCGACAGCAGCAGAGACACCGGCTCGGTCAATGCGGTCACGACCGCAGTGCGCAGTGCCAGACGGCCATGCACATCCAGCGCGACACGCAGTCGGTAATCCGTGCCGGGGGACAGTGTTTCGCAAGCAGACTGCACCTGCCTGCGGATGCTGTCGACATCACAGGCGAAACCGAGTTGCGCTGCCGATGCCGACAGCCGCGCCAGGTGCCGCTCCAGCCATCGACAAGACTGATGCCTTGCATGCATGGTTTCAAACAGCTGGAATCCCGGCGCCACGCCGGACAGAAAGCGCGCCTTCAGCAGGCATTCCTGGTACTCGGCCAGTGCGTCGCTGTCATACACAATGCCGGCACCGACACCGAGATCGCCACGGCGTCGGTCATTGGCGTCGGGAGCGTCGAGCAACAGTGTGCGTATCGGCACCGACAACATGAAATCACCGAGCGTGCGCCCGGCCGGTGCCGGTTCGAACCATCCTATCGCGCCGGTGTACAGACGACGCGGCGCCTGCTCCAGCGTTTGCAGCAGTTGCATTGTGCGCCGCTTTGGCGCACCGGTAATGGAGCCGCACGGGTAGAGTGCATCGAACATCTGCTGCAGGCCGACGTCATCGCGCGCGGTCGCGGTGATGGTCGAGGTCATCTGCAGTACTGTGCCATAGCGTTCGACGCTGAACAGGTCGGGGACTTTCACGCTGCCGGTGAGCGCGATGCGGCCCAGATCATTCCTGAGCAAGTCCACGATCATCAGGTTTTCCGAACGCTCCTTGACGCTGGACTTCAATGCGGCAGCGCGCGCAGCATCCTCGGCGACATCGCCACTGACGGCGGCGGTGCCTTTCATCGGCCGGCAGGTGAGTTGCCCATCGCGGTGACTGACGAAAAGCTCGGGCGACATCGACAGCACGGTCGCACCATCCGGCAATGTGACCAGCGCGCCGTAGGGCACCGGTTGCCGCATCCGCAAGGCTGCATACAAGGCAACCGGGTCGCCATGCACATCGAAATGCAGGGGGAACGTGAGATTCACCTGATAGGTGTCGCCAGACTCGATGTAGCGATGAATTGCAGCGACGGCTGCAGCAAACTTTTCCGCATCCAGTGCAGGGTGCAGACCCGTCACGCCATAGCCCGATGCTGCGGCACGCTGTGCGAGCCAGTGATCCACCTCGCTGCGGGTCAGGCGATCGCAGTGCGTGTACAGCTGTATGCTCGCCAGCGGCGGCCGGGCTGGCTGCGGTGTCAGCTGCGCGCGTGCGGACGATCGCGCATCACCGTCGGTCGACAATCCTTGCAGCAGATAGCCGAACTCGTAGTCGAACAAGCCGACAGCATGGGATCCTGCAGCGACCGCATTTTCCAGCGCATCGAAGAATGCCGCCACATCGTCACCATCACGAAATTCGATCGCGCGTTGCCAGCCGTGGTACAGACGGGACGAGCGCTGGCCGGGTGCATCGCACCCGGTCGCATCGTCCAGCAGGGAAAAAAGGGGATCGGTCACCATCACAAGATTCGTGATGGTACGCGAAGCAGTGAAGATGCGCGCCGGAATCGACCGCGTCAGCGCAGCGCCTGCACCAGCCGCACGCCAAACACGTTGTCGGACCGCGCCAGCGGATCATGGTTGGGCTGCACACGGTGCATCATCGTGAGACCGAAGCTGCCACCCTTGATCGGCGTGCTCCAGTTCCATTCATAACGCTGCTCGCGGCCACGCGGCGTCAGCGACACCGGCACGTTGCCAAAAATCGGTGCGCCAGTCTCCATGTTCACATCCACGGCGGCCCGCAACGTGACATCACCGGACGCCACGCGTGACGGCAATACTGCGGCCAGCGACATGCGATCGGCATCGGCGAACACGCCCTGCTTCACCAGACCGAGCGAGAACGATTGCGTACTCAGGCGGTAAGTCGCGTCACCGGCAGCACCCAGGCCATGGCTGCTGCCCTGAGAAAAACTGGCCAGCGCCGACAGGCCCTGCGCGACTTCATACGTCGCCGACAGGCTGCCGAAGCGGGTCAGGCCACGCAGGCTGCCGGGCTCGGTACCGCGCGAACCGAGGAAGGCGCCGTCTTCATTCAGCGCGCCGATGGTGCCGATCAGTTCCAGCGCACCGAAGCGTGCCGACAGATCGCCAACTGCCGCACCACCCGCGATGCGCTGCGTGTACAGCTCATGCGGTCCGGGCGCGATGAATTGCGATGCATTCGAGGCGGCCACATAACCGACACGCACGCCCACCGTCTTCGTCAGCGGGGCGTCATACGCAATGCCGGACGGCGCCTCGACCAGCGACAGGTAAGGAATCTTGAGTGCATCATCGCTGGCAAAGGCAGACGCGAGATAGCGGCTATGCGACGCGCCGAACGGCAGCACGGCGGCACCGCTGAACATCATCATCTCGCCGCTGCCGGCGGGCATCGTGTACGCGAAAGCGCCGGTGCCGGTGGCGGCATCGCCCTGATAGGCAAAGCGCTGGCCGCCATTGCCACCGACCATCTGCAAGGGCTGGCTGGCAGCCATCCAGTTGCCGAGGTTCTGCGTGATGCCAACGCCGCCCGGGCGAAGCAAGGCGGCTGCCGAAAAACTGAAATGGCGACCGAGCTCGTCATAGCCGATCACGCGCGCAGTGGTCGTCATTGCGGCGGCACCGGCAGCGGCCGGGGTCGCGAAGCTCCTGGTCTTGCCGCCCCCTTTGGTGGTGGTCGTCGTGCTGGTGCCGGTGCAGCCACTGTTGCTGGCAGTCGGTACGCAGGTGTCGCCAATGGGCTGCAAGGCAGCGGCCACGTTCAGCAAACCCCAGCCATAGGTCACATCGACGCCCTTGTCGCCCAGATCGGTGGCGGACCACAGCAAGGATTTGACGACTTTGTCACCGGTCAGGTAGGGCCACGCGCCCCACACGACAGCCGCCGCGCCTGAGACGGCCGGCGTCGCCATCGACGTGCCGCTCATCAGCGTATAGCCATTGTTGTAGTAGGTGGACTCGACACGGTAGCCGGGTGCCACCAGGTAGAAGTTACGGGTATCACCGGCACGGTTGGAGAAGGACGAGATCACGTTGTTGCTGTCGACCGAGCCGACTGCAATCACCCAGCCGGCGACACTGCTGTCGCTTGCATAACGGGCCGGATACAGCGGATGGCTGCCGCCGGCATTGCCTGCCGCAACCACGGCAATCGTGCCCGCACTGCGGATCGCCTGCAGCGTCGGCAAGCCAAATGCCGACGCGCTGCCGAGGCTCATGTTGAAAACAGTTTTCTGCGTCGGCACGCCGGACACGGCCTTCACATGATTGGCGAGTGCCCAACGCACGCCACTGTCGATCGACACGGCGGTACCGCTGCCCAGGTTGTCGAGCACGCGCACCGGCAGGATGCTGGCATTCGGCGCAATGCCGACCATGCCGCTGCTATCGAGCGCCGCGCCGGCAATGCCGGCGACATGGGTGCCATGGCCGTACTGGTCGTTGGTGCCATTGCCGGTGGCGCTGAAGTAATCGTAGCCGGACAGCAGGCGCGCCGTGTACTGCGTATGCGGCAGCACGCCGGAATCGATAATGGCGAGCGTCACGCCCTTGCCCTGGGTCTCGGTCGGTGCGGCAATGCCGGTCGGGTAGTCGATCAGGTTATGCGCGTCATACGCCTTCACGTTCAGTGCAGACCAACGGTACTCGGCAGGCGGTACGGTTTGCGCAAGCGAGGGCGCCGTGTATGACGCGGCATACAGCGCCGCTATCAGTGCCGACAGCGCACTCAGGCGCAGGGCCGGCGTGCGCTGCGCGCAATGCGGCGAACGCATACGGGAAAGGCACAAGGAATGGAACAAGGAATGGGACAAAGACAGGGGGAACGCGGTGGACGGGGGAACAACCGGCGTGGCGGCCAGCGGGGCGGACTCTCGTAACATGCTTTTTTCTCCGGGTCGCTCCTCAAGGGACACGACGACAAGCAACAAATCACCTGCCTGTCAGCAACGTCTGAAACGATACTTATCAGCAAGTGTTCGGTAGCTTAGAAGAAAAATTTTCCGCGCGGGAATGTACTATGGAATGTTGAGAATGTTCTACTTATGCATCTTTCACTCGTGAATCTTCTACCGCCCCGCTGAAAACGCTGCATTCATGCGGGTTCCTGCGCAAGCCCGTTTGCGCCATAGCCGCAAGGGCAGGAACTGGGGCGACATTCCCTCTTTTATTCACGTTTTCAAATCCATGCAAAATTCTTCCCAAGTGGAAAAAACCACAGTGGCTGCAAGCGGCGACGACCATTTCCGCAGGTATCGCAAGGTTGCGCTGGCGGCCTGCTTCGGCACCTTCATCGAGTGGTACGACTTCCTCACCTTCGCGACGCTGGCGGTGCATTTCTCTGTGCTGTTCTTCCCGGCCAATGACCCGGTGGCCGGGTTGCTGTACAGCCTTGCGACCTTTGGCATCGGCATGGTGGTAAGGCCGCTGGGTGCCGTGCTGTTCGGTTCACTCGGCGACCGCCATGGAAGGCGCGCGGTTTTCATCGCCACCATCGCCATCATGGGAGTGGCGACGTTTGCGGTCGGCCTGCTGCCGACACATGCGCAATGGGGCTGGTGGGCCACGGGTTTGCTGATTGCGCTGCGCGTGATTCAGGGCTTGGCGATGGGTGGCGAGATCGGCGGAGCGAATGTGTATCTGGCCGAACATGCGCCGGTCGCACAGCGTGGCGCACTGACCAGCGTGCTGCAATGGATGGGGGGGCTTGGTATCCTCGCATCGACTTTCCAGATCGTGCTGCTGCAAGGCTGGCTGGGCGATGCCGAATTCCGTGCCTGGGGCTGGCGCATTCCCTTCCTGCTGTCCGCCTTGCTGCTGCTGGTCAGCGTACGCGCGCGACTGGCACTCCACGAGTCGCCCGTGTTCACGTCCTTGCATGCACGACAGGCGGCAGCGAAGGCACCGCTGCGTGAATGTCTGGCCGACCGCGCGACGCGCTCGCGCATGATGCTGCTGTTTTTTTGCGTGTCCTCCGGCGGTGGTGTGCTGTTCTTTTGCTCGCAGGTGTATGCACCGGTTTACCTGAAGACCGTGGCCGGCATGGACCCGGTGCAGGCCGGCCGCCTCGCACTGGCGGCAACGCTGTGTCTGTTCCCACTGACACTGGCGGCCGGCCATCTGTCCGACAAGCTCGGGCGCCGGCCCGTGGTACTGGCCGGCTTGCTGCTCGGCACACTGGCGATGCTGCCGGTGTATGCCGGCCTGTCGCAGTTCTCCGGCTCGCCGCTGATGGTGTTTCTGTTATTGCTGGTGATGGTGCTCGCGGTGGCGCTCGTGACCGGCCCGCAAACAGCGCTGCTGTCCGAATTGTTTGCCGCACGCACGCGCTATACCGCGGTCGGCTTGCCGCACAACCTCGCCGCAGGCTGGATGGGCGGCCTGTCGCCACTGGTGATCGCCTTCATTGCCAGCCGCACCGGCGTACCGCTGGCGGGCCTGCTCTACCCGAGCTTGTTACTGCTGCTCGCGCTGCTGCTGGGCTGGCGCTATTTGCCCGAGACGCGGGGCGCGGATTTGTCGCGCTGATGCGTCGAAAATGGCCGACCGATTTCTTCAACTATCGATTTTTTTTACGTTCTTTACACTCGCAGTAGGCCCGCCACCAAAGTTGTCCGAAGATAAAATTCCTACGGGAAAGTTTCCATTTACTCTTTGACGAGGCAACCAACATGACTGGGAATAGATACGCCGAAAAGCTCAGGGCATTGGCGGTGGGTGCCTTGTTGATTTCAACTTCGCTGGTTGCCCAAGCTCAGACTACGACCCCTTTTGGCGACACGAATATTGATCAGACAAGCAGCAGTATCTCGCTGACGCATGGAACAGGGGCGAGCACGACAGGAATCGTCATCGATAGCTCTGGAACGACCGTTTCCGGCAACCTCGTTGCAGATTACCTCTCCGCAAACACCATTGCCCCAACGAGCGGATCAACCCTGAACATCTCCGCCAGTAACGTGACCGTCTCATCAGGCGTCTCCGGGTCACCCAGCACGACGACTGTTGAAAACCTGGCGGTGACTGGCACCACCTCACTGCAAGGCGACACCTCCATTACCGGAGTAACGTCATTGAACGGTGATACGACGATTAACGGGGCAACAATGATCAATGGCGCAACAACGATTAACGGCGCATTGAACATGTCCGGGAACCGGATAACCAACGTGGCCGACGGTGTCGCTGATACGGATGCGGTAAATTTGCGTCAGTTGAATGCCGTTTCCAGTCAAATTGAAAGTATCCAAAAAGAAGCCAGAGCGGGTATATCCGCGGTGGCTGCCATGAATGCCATCCCTGGTATTGCTCCAGGCAATAAAGCCGCGATGGGCGTGGGAGTTGGCAGCTACAAAGGTTCATCGGCGATTGCCTTTGGAATGTCTGCACGATTGGGGAACCATTCCGCAGTCAAGCTGAGTGTCGGAAAAAGCTCATCGGATAGTGACTCCGGCCTTGTCGGCTCCGTCGGGATGGGAGTCAGCTGGTAAAGACGGATCAATAAGTTATTCTCCAATAAAAAATTACCTCTGAGGAAAATTGCATTTTTCTCAAAGTTTGAGGTCCCTCAAACTGAATTTCTGGCAATCACAATATGGTGCAATTAACAGTAGGCATTGCTTGTTAATCGACCATTAGCGCAGGCTCATCATCGCCTGCCCCGTGAGGCCAGTATGGAAACTGTCGCCAATGCGGCTGTGCCGCCACCGGCCATCCTGAGAGAACTCAGGTTGCCGCCCCTGCCCGCAACGCTGGTGAAACTGGCGATCGTGATTCCCTGCTTCAATGAAGAAGCCGTGCTGCGCACGACGATCGCGAAGCTGTCCATCATTCGCGAGCAATTGCTGAACGAGGGCTTGATCGACCCGAACAGCCAGATCACCTTCGTCGATGATGGCTCGACCGACCACAGCTGGCAGCTGATCGAACTGGCCGCACGTCAGGCGCCTTATATCCACGGCATCAAGCTGTCGACCAACAAGGGGCAGCAGAATGCACTGCTGGCGGCGCTGTTCCATGTGAAGGGCGATGCGGTGATCACGCTCGATGCCGACCTGCAGGACGATGTCGGCGCGATCCGCGAGATGGTGATACGGCACATCGCCGGTGCGCACATCGTGTATGGCGTGCGCAGCTGTCGCGATACCGACAGCATGTGCAAGCGGGTCACGTCGGAAAGCTTCTATCGCATCGTGCGACGGATGGGCGTGGACATCGTATTCAACCATGCGGAATTCCGGCTGCTGAGCCGCGCTGCGATCGATGCATTGCGCCAGTACCGCGAAGTGAATCTGTTCTTGCGCGGCATCGTGCCGATGCTCGGCTTCCGGCAAGAGATCGTGTACTACGAGCGCGGCAGCCGCATCGCCGGCGTCACCAAATACTCGCCGACCAAGCTGGTCGCACTCGCATGGGAAGCGCTGTCATCTTTCTCGGCCGCGCCGCTGCGCTGCATAACGCTGACCGGCTTGATGCTGTTGGCCGGCAGCCTGCTGGTCAGTGGCTGGATGCTGGCCGCTGCGTGGCTCAGCGGCCGGTCGCTGCCGCCCTGGGCCAGCATCGTGCTGCCGATTGCGTGCATCGCCGGGCTGCAGGTGCTGAGCGTGGGCGTGGTCGGTGAATACATCGCGAAGATCTATACCGAGGTCAAGCGTCGGCCACGCTTCATCATCGAAAAGTCGATCTGATGCCGGCAAGCTTCGCACAGGTGCAAGCGCGTTCCCGGCATTGGCTGCATGGGCTGCGTCGTCAGGGATGGCAGCGATGGCAGGGTTGGCTGCCATCGCTGCCCATGCTTCGGACGCTGCCGGCGTCCTTGTCAGGCCTGCTGACATTGCGCTGGCTGATGGCCGCCATCGCCTTCCTGCTGGTGTTTGCCGCACCAGGCTTTCGCGAAGCTGATTTCTACTGGCACCTGAAAACCGGCGAGCTGATCGCGCAGACCGGCACCGTGCCAGCGGCCGACCCGTTTTCATACACCTATGCGGGCCGACCCTGGGTCGCCCATGAATGGCTGGCGCAACTGATTTTTTACCAGCTGTATGCACTCGGCGGCTTCGATGCGCTGCGCGTACTGCCTGCGGCAGCTGCGGCAATGACGCTGCTGCTGATGCACACCATTGCACGCCGGCTGGCCGGCACCGATCGCGCGGCGGCACTGGCCACGACCGGCTTCTTCGTGCCGCTGATGCCCTTCTTTACCTTGCGGCCGCAGGTCTTCACCTATGTGTGCTTCGCCGCTTACCTGCTGGTGCTGGTGGATTTCAAATATTTTCGTTCGCTGCGGCGGCTGTGGTGGCTACCCTTGCTGATGCTGGCCTGGGTCAATCTGCATGGCGCGTTCATGCTGGGCATCGTGTTGCTGATCGCCTTCGGTGTCAGCGAATGGCTGCAGGGGCAGCGCGCGCAACGACGCCGCTCGCTGCCGCTCGGCCTGTACTGGGGATTCGCGCTGCTGACGGTCGCTGCAACGCTGCTCAATCCGCAAGGCCTGCGCATCCTGGTCTATCCGTTCGAACTGCTGGGCATGGAAGCGTCACGCGGACTGATCGAGGAATGGGCATCGCCCAGCTTCCATGATCTGTTGCCAAGGCTGGTACTGGCCGGCCTGTTCGCGTGGATCATGGCCGTCGCCCATGCGCGCCGTCCACCCGAGCTGAGCGAATTGCTGCTGCCGCTACTGATGTTTGCCGCAGGCTTGCTGTCACAGCGCCATCTGCCACTCGCAAGCATGGCACTGCTGGCGAGCTTTTGCGTGATGTTGCGACGACTGCGTTCCGTGCCACAAGCAACACACCCATCATCCGCAGCACCGCCAGCGCTGCCGGTACTGCCCAGCCTGCTGCCGTTCCGCTTCAGCGCGCGTAACCCGCTCAATGCGCATAACGTGCAAAACGGGCATCACGCGCGTGATTTGCGGGCACCGGTCTCGCAGCCGCTGTCACGCGCGCGCGCCGGCGCCATCCACCTGCTGGTATTTGCAGCACTGCTGGCGGCATTCCGTATCGGCTGGCTGCCGGTCGAGAGGGAGGCGACGGCCATGCAGCGCGTGCCGGTGGGTGCGGTGGACTATCTGGTGCGCAATGGCGTCCATGGCCGCATGCTGAATGACTATGACCTCGGCGGCTACCTGATCTATCGCCTGTGGCCGGAACGCAAAGTGTTCATCGATGGTCGCGCTGACTTGTATGGCGACCGCTTCCTGAAAGCCTACCTGACCACCTATTACGGTGGCGAAGGCTGGCAGCAACTGCCGCAGCGCTATGCGATCGATTACGCCGTCTTGGCACGCGGCGCGCCCTTGCGCCAGCTCTTGCTCGCCAGCGGTGATTTTCGCGAGACCTATGTCGATGCACAGCATGCAGTGCTACTGCGCGACATCCCGCGCTTTCGCTTCCTGATCGAGCGTGATGCGAGCGAACGATGAAGATCACGCCAACGCATGCATGCCGCGCCGGGTACCGGCCTGCTGCAGAGGCACCTGCTGCAGCGGCATCTGCGGGAGAAGCGACTGCGTCGAAGCATCGGGAGGATGGCTGGCCGGATGACCGGGCCGGTGCGCGCCTGCGCCGCTGGCTGTCGGCGCTGCCGGGAGCGTTCACCCTGCCCTGGCTGATGGCAGCAATCGCTTTCGTGGTCGTGTTCTGTTCGCCCGGCTTTACCGACCCCGATTTTTACTGGCACCTGAAAACCGGCGAGCTGATCGCGCAGACCGGCGCGATACCCGTCACGGATCCGTATTCATTCACGTACGGGGGCCAGGCCTGGGTTGCGCATGAATGGCTGACCGAGCTGATCTTCCACGCCATCGAGCGTGCCGGTGGCTTCGATGCACTGCGCGGGCTGCCGGCGCTTGCCGCAGCGGCGAACTTCCTGTTGTTGTACGCCATTGCGCGCCGGCTGACTGGCAAGGAAAGCAGCGCCGCGCTGGCAACACTGCTGTTCTTCATTCCGATGGTGCCGTCGTTCACGCTGCGGCCGCAGATATTTACCTACCTGTGCTTCACATTTTTTCTGCTGGCGCTGGTGGATGTCAAATACCTGCGCTCGACGAGGTTGCTGTGGTGGCTGCCGGCGCTGATGCTGTTGTGGGTCAATCTGCATGGCGCTTACATGCTGGGCTTTGCACTGCTGGGCGTATTCATCGCGACCGAGGCTGGCAACCGCTGGCTGTTCCCGGTACGGCAGTCGCGCGGTACGCAGCGGCTGGGCTTGTTGTGCGGTGTGAGCCTGGTGGCGGTCCTGGCTGCGCTGCTCAATCCGCAAGGCGTCCGCATGCTGCTGTATCCGTTCGAGACCGTCGCGATGGAAGCCTCGCGCGGGCTGATCGCCGAATGGCACTCGCCGGATTTCCATGACCTGCTGCCGCGCGTATCGCTGCTGGGCATCTTTGCGTATGTGCTGGCAGCGATCTATGCGCGCCGCAAGCCGGACCTGACCGAGGTCGTGCTGCCGTTGCTGCTGATCGTCGCGGGCCTCAGTGCGTGGCGTCACCTGCCCCTGATGAGCATCGTACTGCTCACGTTCTTTTGCGCGATGCTGCGGCAGCTGCGGCCGTCGGAACTGCTGCTCAGACGCTGGACTGCATCGCGCCGCAAGTCCGTGCACGCCGGCCAGCAAGTCACGCGCGCCCAAGCTGGGACGATCCACTTGCTGCTGCTGGTCGCCGTCGTGATTGCCGCTGCAAACGGCGCACTGCGCACCGAACATGCCGGACAAACCTCGAAATTCGTCGCGCGTGGCGCCGCCGACCATGTGCTCACCCACGGCCTCAGCGGACGGCTGCTGAATGACTATGACCTGGGCGGCTACCTGATCTATCGCCTGTGGCCGACGCACAAGGTGTTCATCGATGGTCGCGCCGACCTGTATGGCGACGATTTCCTGAAAGCCTACTTCAGGCTCGACAAGGGCCACGAGGGTTGGGAAAAGATGATCGACGAACAGGGGATCGACATCGTCATCTATGCGCGCGCAGCCGCACTGCCGCAGCTATTACTGGCCAGCGGCCGCTTCACGCAAGTGTATGGAGATGCGCATCACCTGGTGCTGGTGCGTGCTGCACGTGCGCCTTTGCCCGCGTCGTCAAGTGACTCATCAGAGGCCTCATCACGTACTTCATCACCTGCTGTTGCGCGCGATTCCGCGCGCAGCTTGTCGGCAAGGTAATCGATCAGCACGCGTACCCGATGCGGCACCTGGCGGTTGCTTGGCAAGACTGCGTGTATACCCAGCTCCGGCAGCGCAAAGCCGTTCAGGATGGTTTGCACGCGTCCGTCCGCGAGGAAAGGCTCGGCGATGAAGTCCGGCTGCATCGCAATGCCCAGGCCCTGTGCCGCCGCTTGCGTCAATGCCTCGCCATTGTTGGCGGTCACGCGCGTAGTGATCGGAAAAGGGCGCGGACTGCCATCGATCAGATACACCCAGCTCTGCTGGCGGCTGCCGGTGGTGTAACCCAGGCATTCATGCCGCACCAGCTCCGACGGATGCTCGGGCTGACCATGACGCGCAAGATAGTCGGGCGATGCAATGGTATGCATGCGTATCCTGCCCAGCCTGCGCGCGACATCGGTGGCGGCCAGCTCGCCGGTGATGCGGATCGCGACATCGATGCCTTCTTCGATCAGGTTCACACGGCGGTCGGTGTAATCCATGTCCAGCGTGACGCCGGCTTGCTCGCGCGCGAAGTCCAGCAACAGCGGCACCATGCGCTTGAGGCCGTAGGACAGCGGCAGGCTGACGCGGATGTGTCCGCGCGGCGCCTGTCGGTCTTCGGCAACGCCGGTCTCGGCAGCTTCGACCAGGTTCAGGATCACGCGGCATTTCTCCAGATACGCGGAACCGGCCGAGCTCAGCGTCAGCCGCCGCGTACTGCGCTCCATCAGGCGCACGCCGAGGTGTTCTTCGAGCGCTGCCACCTGCCTTGTCACCACCGAGCGCGCCACCCCCAGCTGCTGCGCGACAGCGGCAAAACTGCCCAGTTCGGCCACCCGCACGAAAACCTGCATCGCCCCCAGCCTGTCCATGCTTCCTCCTGCGTGATCGCGCCAGCGCCGGCCTGCCACCTCGGCAGCCCGGTGCGCCGGATGATCGTCGCCCGACGACGATTGTTGCGCCTTGAGCAATAAAGATTTGCGGATTGTCCCCTATTTCAAAACGATCTGCAGGACTATCGTTCAACCCTCGACAGGAGAGAACACCATGACGACCTCGCTGCCTACCCGCTCGACCACACCGCTGCCCACCCTGTTCGTTCCGCACGGCGCGCCTACCTTTGCGCTGCGCCCGGGCCCGGCGGGTGCCGCGATCGCGGGTGCGGGCAACCGCTTGCCGCAACCGCGCGCGGTCATCATCGTCAGCCCGCACTGGGATACCGCAACACCGATGGTCGGCAGTGCGCAACGACCGGCGACCATTCATGACTTCTACGGCTTCCCTGAAGAGCTGTACGAAATCAACTACCCTGCTACCGGATGCCCGGAAGGTGCGCGCGAAGTCGCCGAGGCGCTGGCCGCTGCCGGCTTGTCCGCCAGCCTCGCGCCGGACCAGGGGCTGGACCATGGCGCCTGGGTGCCGTTGCGACTGATGTATCCGCATGCCGATGTGCCGGTGATTCCGGTGTCGCTGCAAAGTCGCCTCGGTGCCGCAGGCGCGTACCGCCTCGGCCAAGCGCTGGCGCCGCTTGCGGCGAAAGGTTTTCTGGTGATTGGTTCGGGCAATGTGACGCACAACCTCGGTGATTACCGTCTCGCACGCCAGAACGGCGGCCAGGGGCTTGGCTATGTGCGTCAGTTCCCCGAGTGGCTGAACGACAAGCTGCGCCGTCATGCGCTTGACGCATTGCTGGACTATCGTCAGCAGGCACCGGATGCGGTGCGTGCCCATCCGACCGACGAGCATTTGCTGCCGCTGTTCGTGGCGCTTGGTGCGGCCGGCAAGGATGCCGAGGTCGAGCACCTGCACAGTGGCATTGATGACTATGTGCTGGCCATGGATGCGTATGCATTCACGCCGCGCCACTGAAACGACAACGCCGCAACACTGCAACCCCGGGACACGACCATGGACGACCGACCGCATTACGACGTGCACTACACCGCTACCGCCAAGTTCCTGCACTGGCTGATGGCATTGCTGATCATCGGGCTGCTGGCACTGGGCTTCGTGATGACCGAGATGCCGCTGTCACCGCAAAAGCTGCAAGTCTATTCATGGCACAAGTGGGCCGGTGTGACCGTGTTCGTGCTGTTGCTGGTGCGGCTGTCGTGGCGCATCGCGCATCGCCCGCCGCCCTTGCCCTGGCATATGGGCCGGCTGGAACAGGCGGGTGCGCATCTGGGCCATCTGGTGCTGTACCTGCTGATGATTGCATTGCCGATCACGGGCTGGCTGATGAGCTCGGCCAAGGGCTTCCAGACCGTATGGTTCGGCGTGCTGCCGATACCGGACTTGCTGGCCAAGGACAAGGCGCTCGGCGACCTGCTGCAGGAAGTGCATGAATCGCTGTCATGGGTACTGGTGGCGCTGCTGGTGCTGCATGTGGTGGCCGCACTCAAGCATCACTTCCTCAACCATGACAACATCCTGACGCGCATGCTGCCGCGCCGTCGAGGCACCGAACAAACAACGGAGTAAAACCATCATGCATGACCACCACGACTACCGTATTCGCCATACCAACATGGCGCGTGCCACGGCACGATCCACGGCACCATCCACGGCACCATCTGCGGCACCATCCACGGCACCATCTGCAGCACTGAGCGCCACAGGAGCAAGGACACCGGCTGCAACGCTGATGACAGCCGCAGTCATGACCATCGCCACGCTGGCGACAACGCTGGCAATCACATTCGCAACGCCGCCGGCGCAGGCGGTCGAATACAACCAGGTGCAGACGACCGGCAGCAGCATCACGTTCAGATATCAGCAGATGGGCGTCGACATGGACGGCAAGTTCGGCCGCTTCAACAGTCGTGTCAGCTTCGATCCGGCGCAACCGGCGAAAGCCAGCGCGAGCATCGACATCGATCTCGCCAGCATCGACACCGGCGTCAAGGAAGCCGATGAAGAAGCGACCGGCAAGGCCTGGTTCAACACCAAGGCCTACCCGAGCGCCAGCTTCGTGTCATCCGGCGTGAAGCCGCTCGGGAACCAGCGCTACGCGGTCAGCGGCAAGCTCAGCATCAAGGGCAAGACGCAAGAGATCGTGGTGCCGGCCAGCTTCACTGCGCAAGGCAAATCCGGCAGCTTCGATGGCAGCTTCACGATACGCCGCAGCGACTTCGCGATCGGCGAAGGCGCCTGGGCCAAGTTCGACATCGTGGCCAATGACATCATGGTGAAATTCCGCATCATCACCACCACGAAGTAAGCCCCACCCGGATGGGTAGCCGCATGACCACCCGTATCAGCAACACCAGCAAGCAAGGAAGCAAGGAAGCAAGGAAACAAGCAAGGAAGTTCGACACACGCAGCATCCCCCCGGCGGGTCCGCAAGGACCCGTCATTCATACAAACCAGAGGAGTTACAACCCATGAAAACCATCAGCAAACTCGCCGCCACCCTGATCCTGGCCGCATCGGCCAGCGCGCCCGCGTTCGCCGCGCCCGAGACCTACGCGATCGACAATAACCACACCTACCCGCGCTTCTCGTACAAGCACCTGGGCTTCTCGACCCAGCTGTCGCGCTTCAACAAGGTGACGGGCCAGGTCGTGTTCGACAAGGAAGCGAAGACCGGCAGCGTCGACATCACGATCGACATGAAATCCGTCGATACCGGTTCGGCGCTGTTTGACGAGCACATTCAGGCCGAGGATTTCCTCGATACCGCGAAGTACCCGACCGCCACCTTCAAGTCGACCAAGGTCGTGTTCAATGGTGACAAGCCGGCCGAGATCATCGGTAACCTGACCATGAAGGGCGTGACCAAGCCGGTGACCCTGACCGTGACGTCCTTCCTCGCGATGCCGCACCCGATGCAGAAGAAGGATGCGATCGGCGCCGATGCGTTCGTCGTCGTGAAGCGCACCGACTTCAACATGGGCAAGTACGCACCGCATGTGGGCGACGAAGTCCGCATCGACATCGCGCTCGAAGCGATCAAGAAGTAAGAAGTAAGAAGTAAGGCGCCTGATCAGGGCTTGGGCAAGTAAAGCTTGTCCTTGTCCAGCTTGTAGGTCCAGGGCAGGCCGGCGTTCTTCCAGCCATTGACGACACGCTGGCCGGCCTGCGGGCCGTCCTTCGCCACATCCCCTTCAAACCCATCGACCACGGTGTACACGCGGGTGTAACCCAGCTCGGCCAGCAGGTTGGCCGCCTTCGATGAACGATCGCCCGAGCGGCAGATCAGGATCACCGGGTCTTGTTTGCCCAGGCCTCTGGCGGCCATGCGGCGCGCGATCTCGGCATCGAAATCATTGTTGAACTCCAGCCGGAAGCGCCCGGCTTTCTCGTCCCAGGCCGCGTTCGCCGGATGTTCGAGCAGGGGTACATGCGCATCCATCAGCGTGGCGACGCCGGTATAGCTGACTTCGCCACGGGTACGGATGTCGACCAGCAGCGCCTTGTCGCCCAGCTGCTGCTTCATCGCATGCGCTTCGCGCGCATCGACATACAAGCCGGGCTTGGTCTGCTTGTGCTGCGGCACTTGCGCGGCATCGACCGCCCGTGCCGGGCTTGCCGGCCCCAACGCCAGCACCAGCACCGCAGCGAGTACCACGGCGTGCATGATGGCGTACATCGGCGCCGGCGGCACGCTGGCCACCGACCGCTGGCTCACGATCCACCGATGCCTGCTCGTCCACATCTGCTTGTTCATCAGGGGCCTCCTTCTACGCTGCCGGCCTGCGCTCGTGCACCTCAGGTCGCGGCGCCGGGGCTGGCCGCCGCCGGCATTGCGGACGACCGCACCTGCGCCTCGAAGGCACGCAGACGCTTGTACACGGAAATCAGTTCAACGATGGTACTCCAGCTACGGACCAGGAACTGGAACGACATCTCGACACGGCCAAAGGCGCGCACGATCTGTTGCATCACACCCAGCGTGATCGCACCGGCCACTACAGTCGGGCCGAGCGCGATGTAGGGCACCAGTACGCCGAACTGCAGGTAGCTGAACTTCGCGACATCGAAATACATGTAATGGAAGAACAGCCGGAAGTAGTTCGTGCGCACATGCGAAAACAGTTCGCTGACCACCGGCGGGCTGCCGCGCGCCGGATCGTCTTCCGCATGCACCAGCTCCTTGCGGTATGCCGCTTCGACGCGCTGGTTGTTGAACTCCAGCCCGGGCAGCTTGATGCCGACCAACGCCAGCGCCACCGTGCCCAGCAGCGCAAACAGGATCGCGACATACACGAGCGCATGATCGACCTGCCCCAGGATCGGCACCTCGGACACCTTTTTCGACAGCGTCCACAAGATGGGCAGGAAAGCAAACAGCGTCATCAGCGAATCCATCATGTTCGAACCCAGCGATTCCATGATGGTCGCGAAGCGCTTGGTGTCTTCCTGCACCCGCTGACTCGCGCCTTCGATGGTGCGCAGCTTGTCCCAGTGCGACATGTAGAAATCATTCATCGCATGCCGCCAGCGGAACACCCAGTGCTTGGTGAAAAAGCCGAGCAGCACCGCGACCAGCACGTAGATGCCGGCCAGTTTGCCGAAGGTCAGCAGGAAACCGAAGAATTCGTCGAGTGTCACCTCGCCCGGCTTGCCCAGCGCCTTCTGCACGATGTCGTAGAAGCCACCGAACCAGTCATTGATCTGCACATCGATCTGCACCTGGTACCAGGTGCCGAAAACGATCAGGATGGCGCCCGGCCAGGACCAGAACAACCAGCGGCGGGACAGGAAGAAGGACTTGAACATGCGGGGTCTCGTGAAATTATTTTAGGGGGAGAGGCTCGCCGGCGAATGTAACACCTCTGTGCGGCCGCTGCAGATCCCCAGCCGGCGAGCAATGCCCAGGGTATCAGCCGCGTGTCTGCACGCGATCCGCCAGCGCGACCAGCATTTTTGCGAGGTTTTCAGCGGTCGCCGCATCGGTCAGCTGGCCGTTGGCGTCGAACTTGTTCGGCGCGCCGGAAATGAATACCTCGGGCCGGTTCAGCACCTGCGCATTGAGCGCAACAAACGCCTGGCGCAACTGGTACTGCGCGCGTGCGCTGCCCATGCCGCCGGGCGTCGCGCCGAGCAGCGCGATCGGCTTGCCGTCAAAGGGTTGCGACGGCGGCCGCGACGCCCAGTCGAGCGCGTTCTTCAACACGCCCGGCATCGAGTAGTTGTACTCCGGCGTTGCGATCAGCAGCGCATCGGCGGCCTGTATCTGGGCGCGCAGCTGCTGCACGCTGTCCGGGAAGCCTTGCTTGTACACGTCATCGTTGTACAAGGGTATCGGCGCGATATCGAACAGCGACATCGTCACGCCCGGCGGCAGCTGCTGCTGGCAGGCTTGCAACGCCGCAGTGTTGTAGGACTGCTGACGCAGACTGCCGGAAATTCCGAGGAAATGCATGAGTCCTCCTGATCAAATCGATGGCCGGCTGCGGAATCTTCCGCGTGCCCGGACGTCGAATTTTGCCCGAGTCCGCGCCATCCTGCCCGGTACTGGCGCGTCAACCGATCATCCGGAGGCCGACATGGCACAGCAACAGCCACCCCAACAGCGCAGTACCCAGCAAGCGACCGGCGCACGCGCGCAAGGCAGTTTCGCGCCGGATGACCCGACCCGCGCATTGATGCAAGACCACGACTATGTGCGGCAATTATTCCGGCGCTATCTGGACACGCAGGATCAGCAAGTCAAGCAACGGGTCGGCCCGCAAATCTGCGAAGCCTTGCAATTGCACACCGTGCTCGAAGATGCGGTGTTCTATCCCAAGGTGCGGGAAGTGGATGCGGCACTGGTCGATCAATGCAGTGGCGACCACCAGCAAGCCGAGCAACTGATCACGCAATTACAGGCGATGCAGCCGGGCGAAGCGTCCTACGATGCGCTGATGCAGCAACTGCACGACGCGATTCACGCGCACATCGAGCTGGAAGAACAACAATTGTTCCCCGCCGTGCGCACGGCGTCACTGGATCTGCAAGATCTGGCAATGCGCATGCAGGCGTATGAATCCGGCATGGTCGCCAGCCAGGCGCGCGAGGGGCAGGGACAGCGCGGGGAGCCGCTGCACTGATGACAGGCAGCGGCCAGAAGTGCAGCGTGCTTAGTCGGCTTTGACGGCCTCGACCTGAATCGCCAGCTTGATCTCCGGCGAAAAGCGCGGCAGGCCGATGTTCATGCCGTAATCGCTGCGATCGAAGCTGCCGTGCGCATCGGCGCCGCAGACTTCGCGCTTCAACAGCGGATGCATGATGCACTTGAAATGCGTGATCTTCAGTGACAGGGGTTTGGTCACGCCGAGCAGTGTCATGTCACCCTCGACGCCGACCAGTTTGTCGCCGTCAAACTTCAGCGTATTGCTCTTGTAGGTGATGGTCGGGAATTTGGCGACATTGAACATTTCATCGCCGCGTGCCTTTTCATTCATTTTCTGGTGACCGAAGTCGATGGTGGCGGCATCGATCTGAATCTCGATGCTGCCGCCGGTCTTCGAGCCACGGTCGAGCACGACCTTGCCGCCGGTCTTGGTGAACTTGCCGCGCCAGAAGGACAAGCCCATGTGGTCCGCCTCGAAGCTCGGGTAAGTATGACCCGGCTCGATGTTGTAGGTCTGCGCACTGGCCGCACTGGCAGCACTGCCGAGCAGCAGGATCAGGCACAGCCGTTTCGTAAAGTGAATCAGGGACGTCGGGAACATGGTGTCTTCCTCGGATGAATGGAAAGTTGAAACGGACGGTTGAAATGGAAAGTTGAAATGGAACGCGTCACTGCCCGATCACGCGAAACTGGATCACCACACTATCGGCAACGATGCTGGTGTCTTTCCATTCACCTTCGCCGATATTGAACGTGAGCCGCCGGATCGGCAGATTCCCTTCCAGCAGGGTTGCATTGCCGTCCTTGCGCACCGTTACCGGAAAATTCACGTCAGCGGTCTTGCCCTTGATGGTCAGCTTGCCGGCCACTTCCAGTTTGCCGGGCGCGACCGCGCGTATCGCAGTCGACACGAAATTCGCTTTCGGGAATTGCGCGCTGTTGAACCATTCCTTTTTCAGCACTTCGCGGTTGTAGTCGGCATCGCCAAGATCGAAGCTGGCGATGTCGATCTCGACACTGGCTTTCGACTTTTCCGGCTTCACAGCGTCGTAATCCACCTGCGCCGTGAACTTGCGGAAGCTGGCATCGACACCGACGCCCATCTGGCGGAAAGTGATGGATACCGAACTTTTCGTCGGATCGACCTTCAGCGGCGCCGCCAGCGCCGCCGTGGCGGCCATCCACATCCCTGCTGCGGCGAGTGCCGCGATCCGTTTCCGGATGACTGCTGCCTGCGTCATTTGCCTGTCCGTAAAAAAAGTCAAAACGGTATTGTGCATCCAACCGGCAAACGCTGCCATTGTCGGTCCGTAATGCGGTCTTCAGCGCCAGGCCGGGCGCACTGGCACTGCTGCCAACGGCAGGTCACGTCAAGCGCGCGGCGCCGGCCGCCGGATCGCGGTGAACCAGTCGCGCCGACGCCTGCCTAATTCTCGGACTGTCCATGGCGGACTGTCCATGGTATTCACGCCTACAGCGGGAGAGCGCACATGAATTTCATCATCTGGATCGTGATCGGCGGCATTCTGGGCTGGATCGCCAGCATGATCATGCGAACCAATGCCCAGCAAGGGATGTTCCTGAACGTGGTGGTCGGCATTATCGGTGCGCTGTTGGGCGGCTGGCTGCTGGCGCCGCTGTTCGGTACCGGTACCATCAACCAGAATGACTTCAGCCTGGGCTCGCTGGTCGTGTCGCTATTGGGTGCGGTGATCTTGCTGGCCATCGTGAACCTGTTCCGGCGCGGCACACCGCGCTAGGTCTGGCTGATCAACCGGGCCGGGTCATGTCCTCGGGCCGCACCCAGCGATCGAAGTCTTCTCCGCTCAGCGTGCCGGAGGCCAGCGCCGCATCGCGCAGGCTGCATCCCTGCTGATGCGCGCGTGTGGCAATGCTGGCGGCCGCGTCATAGCCGATGTGCGGTACCAGCGCAGTCACCAGCATCAGCGACTGGGACAGATGGTCTGCAATCCGTGCCTCGTTCGCCTGCATCCCCTGCAGGCAGTGCGTATCGACGCTGTGCAGCCCGTCGGTCAGCAGCCGCAGACTTTGCAGATGGGCATGGATCAGCACCGGGCGCGCGACATTCAACTGAAAATTGCCGGACGCTGCGGCCATGCCCAGCGTGACATCATTGCCCATCACCTGATAGCACAGCATCAGTATCGCCTCCGGCTGCGTCGGGTTCACCTTGCCGGGCATGATGGAACTGCCGGGCTCGTTCTCCGGCAGCCGCCATTCGCCGATTCCGGCACGCGGGCCGGACGCTAGCCAGCGCAAGTCATTGACGAGCTTGATCAGGGTGCATGCCAGTACCTTCAGCGCCGCATGCGCAGCGACGATGGCCTCGTGGCCCGCGAGCGCGGCGAACTTGTTGGGAGCGCTGTTGAATGCCAGCCTTGCGTTCGCGGACAGCTCCGCCGCAACGCGTGCGCCGAATTCGGCATGGGTATTGAGTCCGGTACCGACTGCGGTGCCGCCAATCGCCAGTGACAGCAGCGCCGGCTGTGCAGCGCGTATGCCCTGGGCCGCCAGCTGCAGTTGCGCGACATACCCGGACAATTCCTGACCCACAGTCAACGGTGTCGCATCCTGCAAATGGGTACGTCCCAGTTTCACCAGCGACGCATAGCGCAGCGCCTGCCGTTCCAGCGTCGCCATCGCATGCTGCAAGGCCGGCAAGAGCGCGCGCTCGACCGCCACCGCGATCGCGACATGCATCGCAGTCGGAAACACATCATTCGACGACTGCCCGAGGTTTACATCATCGTTCGGGTGCAGCCGTCGCTGGGCACCGCGGCCGCCACCCATCAATTCCGAACCCCGATTGGCCAGCACCTCGTTCATGTTCATATGGGTCTGGGTGCCGGAGCCGGTCTGCCATACCGACAACGGGAATTCATCAGGCCAGTGTCCGGCAATCACCTCGTCGGCCGCCTGCACGATCGCGGCACATTTGTCAGCCGGCAGGCGTCCGAGCGCATGGTTGGCGATCGCCGCCGCACGCTTTACCTCGGCGAGTGCCGTGATCAATGCCTCCGGCATGCGCTCAACCGAAATCGCGAAATGCTGCAATGCGCGCTGCGTTTGCGCACCCCACAGGCGATGGCCGGGCACCGCGATGTCGCCAAAGCTGTCGCGCTCGATTCTGTCCATTAGCGACCCTCGCTGACTGAAGTGATCACGGTCTTCATTGCAGCTGCAGCACGATGCGCAATGCACTGCGTACCGGCCTGCCATCAACTTTTCCCGGCAGGAAACGCGCTTCCGCAAAGCGTTGCGCGAGCAGGCTTTCAAGGTACTGCGGAAGTCCCGGACTTTCAAACAGCAGGCGGTCGACGCTGCCGTGCTCATTGATCAACAGGATGCCGGTGGCCTCGGTGATCGCGAACAGATCATCATCGGCGCTCGTGATCGATGCGAGATCGATTTCATCATGAATATCCTGCAGCAGTACCGGGCGCTCGCTCAGATCAGTGGCCGGCAGGTAGCCCGCTGCACGGGCCGTCCGTTCGCTGGCAAGCTCCGGTGTGTGCGTCGCGAGGGTCGTGGGAATCGTGGAAGTCGTGGGGGGCGTGCGTGAATTATCGGCACTCTCTGCCTGATCGGCGTCCGGCAGGCTGACCGATGCCGAGCTTGCGTCACGGCTCAGGCCCTGCGCCGCCGCCAGCGCGGGCTCCGGACTTGCAGCATCGCGCGCTTGGGAGCCGCCTAGGTCTGGTGCCGGCGGTGGCGCTGTGGATTGCGCTGTGTTTTGCGCTGCGGTTTGCTTTATGGATTGCGTGGCTTCATGCGCTCTGTGTTGTGTTGGGTTACGCGCGTTGCTCCCGCCTTCAACTGCATCCGCATCGCGGTCCATCCATTGCGCCAGCAACGGCGGTATCGACAAGGGCTGCAAGAGGCGTAGCTGTGCGGGACGGTCGCCCTCAGTCGCTGATACAGCGTGCTCGATGCGCGATGCATGTTGCGATGTCCGTACGATGACGGTGAAAGACAGCAGCGACAGCATCGCCGCCAGCAAGACAGATACCAGCTGGCGTGGCAGCAGGCGCGGCACGGATTGCGGTATCGGCCGCGCCATCAATCGAGCTCACGCCATGACACACGACGCACGCTGCCGGCAGCCACCGGCGGCAGCGCACCGGGCAGGGTCGCGAGCTGGCCGCCATCGTCCGTCAGCAACAAGGTGCTGCGGCCATCGATCCAGATCGTGTTTGCACCGCTGACCATGCCGATGCGCTCGAGCTTTCGTGCCACCACCGCATCGGCTTCAAGCGGCAGATGCGAACCGCTGAACACATTGAATTGATAGAGCCAGGCCCGCGCGCGCGGCTGGCAAGGTGCGGTATCGGGTACGTTGGCGATCACGCGCAAGATGCCGAGCTGCTGCTCGGGGTCGAGCGTCACCCGTTCGCCGGAGCCCGCCTCGGTATCAAGGTTCACATACCAGCCATCCTGACGGGTCCAGTCGATGGCCACGTCAGCGATGCTGCGCTGATCCGTGCCCGCCGTCGCCAGCACCTGCTTGAGCATGCGCGGCGAGCCCTGCAGCCGACCAAGGCCGGTGCTGCCCAGATCATCGCGGAAGGTGTAGATCGACTGTACCGAGGCATCGCCGAGATCGCTCAGGCCGAGCAGCTTGCCGGTAGCAACCGTCACCAGCGCAAACTGCCGGTTGCCGATGCGGTGCAAGCTCAGCTCGGGACGGGTGGTCACCGCTTGCGGCCGGCTGTCATGATCGAGCCGCGCCAGCAGCGTCGCGCTGCCGGGCATGCCGGTGCTACCTGCGGTGGCCGTGGTACCTGCGGTACCGCCCCCATCCGTACCGATGTCGACGCGCCATACATTCCCGAGCAGGTCCGCGCCGTACAGCCGCTCGGCGGTGTTGTCGAGGGCGCTGTCTATCCATGCATTCAGCTGCGCAAGACCGGCCGGCGCCGCCGGACTGCCAGCCCCGGTATCGATGCGCGACAGCACCCTGCCCTGCCATGCATCGAGCACGAACACGACACCGCGCCCGCTGCCCGGACTGCGGTTCGCATGACCTGAGGCGAGCACCACGACCCAGCGTCCGTCACGCCGTTTCGTGATGATCGGACGTCCCATCGCCAGCCCGACATCGGCGTCATCGCTCACATCGAACTGCCACAGCAATGCCGGCTGCTCGGGCTGCGTGATATCGAGCGCGTAGTACGCGCGACCGCCGGCACCCAGCGCACCGATCAGGATCGTGCGCCATTGATTTGCCGTGCAGGCAGTGGCCGGTACCGACGGACAAATGTCGCCGGCCACAGGCGTGCCATCATGCAGATAGTGGAAGTCATTCGCCCATTGGCTGTCAGCGACATGCCACAACGACGGCAGTACTGCCGACGGAAGGAAGGCCCAGCGCTCATCGCCGGTATCGGCATGGAATGCATGCAGCATGCCGTCATTGGCAGCCAGATAGACCATGGGGGTGCGCTCGCTGGCGACGAGCTCGCGAAACTCGCCGTAGTTGTCGTCGGCATAGCGAAACGGTGGCCGTCCGACGTACAGCGGCGATGCATGAATCACGGCACCCAGCAGATGCTCACGCGACCGGAACAGCCGCAGCGCATGGTCGGGTCGATCTTCATGCGCGCGCTGTCCGCGCAGGTAGTCGACCAGCTGCCGACCACCGGCATCCGCCTGCCATGCTGCCGGCAAGGTCGTGCACTGGGTGAGCCGACGCGCGGCGGTGCCGGGGCAGAGGCCGGTGAAGAATGCCTGTTCGCCGGCATCCATCGCAGACCAGCGAAACGGTTTCAAGCCGTTCGCGCTGGTGGCCGAAGGTATCAGCAGCACGCGTGTATCGCTGTCATGGTCGGCCCGCGAGTCGAGCTGCGCCGATGCCGACCACAGCGGCTGCACAGTGAGCTTGCCTTCGGTGAATACAAGGCGCTGTGCATCCAGCTCGCCATCCCAATACACGCTGCGATAGCGCGCAGCATACAAGCCGTCGTCGCCGGACACCGGTTGCTGGCTGCTGGTAGCGACCGACGATGCGGCACCCGACCCGGCACGGATCGCGCTCATCGCCGCACCGAGCGCACGTGCCAGGGTATCGGGGCTGCGTGCGCTGAAATAGCGACCGCCGCCATTGACGGCGGCATGCCACAAGTCGTCAATCCGTTCGCCGCCGGACTTCAGGATGGGGTCCGGCCAGTCGAGCTTGCCATCGACGATCGCGCGGAAATCGCCATCGCTCGCGGTATCGTAATCATCGCAGTAGCGCAATGTGCCGTTGGCGCCCAGACCCAAGGTATGCGTGATCATGCGCTGGTGGCCATCGGCGGAACGGCCGGGCAAGGCCGCGTTGTTTTCGCACAGATCGGTGCCGGTGCCGCAATTGCCGAAGCGCGGCTGGCGCAGGTCGGTGTTCGCGTAATACGCAGCAACGTCGGCCAGCGTGTTGGTGCGCGCTGCTGCGGACGGATTTGCGTTGGCATGCGGGCTGCCGTCGAACATCGGGCGTGGCAGATGCTGGTCCTGGTTACCGACCTCGCTGCGGCCATCGAGCGTGCGCGGCCCATACGTGGCCGACTCGCCATCGGTATTCCAGTAACCATCGGTCGACAGCAGCGTGTAGTTTTGCTGGCACGCGTACCGCACCGGGTCTTGCGCGCCATGCAGCAGCGTGCCCGCATACAGTTGCCCGGCCTTCGCGAGTGCGCCACGCAAGGGCGTGCCGCTGACCGGCACCACCGCATACAGCTTGTCGTAAAAGGCCTGACGCTGCGCGGCATCGAAATCGCGTATCGGCAAAAAACCGATACGACTGGCATCGACCGTCGTGTCGCTGGTGGTCGAGTAGCCGATACGCATCCGCGCATCGAACTGCATGAACGCGCGGCCGACCGCAGTTTTCATCATCAGTATGCGCGTGCGGTGGTAGCTGAACCAGTTCGCGAAATTTTGTCGCTCGTCGCGACCATCGATGCCCGATGTGGCACCGACGAGGACCTTGCGCCAGCGCGCTGCACCTACGCTGCCCGGCAGATCCGATGCATCCTTGCACGGATCCGCGGCCGTGTTATCACCCAGTCGCTCTGGCTGGCTGCCGGTGTACACGTAGTAATGCGCGGGACCGGGCTGGTTTGGCAAGCCCTGATCCGGCGTACAAAAGCCGGCCTGCGACCAGCAGTCCCAGGTGTAGCGCACGGTGGCGGTGGACTCGGGCGTGGGCGGCTGCGAGTTCGTACTGCGCCAGGGCATGAAGCCACTGCCGAGATCGACGCGCAGGGATGCTGGCTGAAACCCGTCATACAAGGCGGCATTGAAATTCTGCGGCGCGTAAGTCTTGCCGGTACTGTCCACCGGTAGCGGATAGCTGATCGCCGGGTTGTAGTAGATCTTGTTGCATGCACTGCTGCGGTAGCCGATCGCATTCTCATAGCCGTGATCCGCCACCTCGTCACCCAGATAACTCCATTGCATGCTGCCCGAGTCATCGAGAATGAAGTACAGATTGGGCTTCACGACAGATGCGGCGATGAAGCGTAGCGGCGCCATCGCGATATCGGTACCCGCAGTCACCGGCGGCACCGTGCTCTGCGGGTTGTTCTGCATGATGTTCTGCGCGTGCGCCACAGGCAGCGACAGCAGAGATAGCAGCAAGGGCAGCACCGGCAGCAGTGACAGCGCTGGCAGTGAGCACCGCAGCACAACGAGCGCCTGCATCAGACGGCGGTGTGCCGACGGTTGGCGGCGCCGGATCGTAGGCATCACCGGTGCACCAGCACTTGTGTGAATACCGTCGTATTGCGCGGGCCGCGCACGCGCGTCGTCACACGGAAGTACACCGTGTCGCCCGGCTGCAAGCGCAATGCGGTGCCATAGCCCAGCTGCCCGCGACTGCCGTCGCCACCCTGCGCGGGCTGGTGCGACAGACAACGGTTGCCGCCGCCCTGCGTCGCGCCTGCCTGGCTGCACAGTCGATGGATGGTGTAGCGTATGCGATGGCCCGTACCATCCACCGGTAGCGCCGGTGCAGCCGCCATGCAGCGTTGTACGGCCAGCGCAGCGCAGCCATCATCATCCCAGTCGATACCGACACTCGGGGTCGTGCCTGCCTGGCTCACGGCGCCAGCAGCGCCGGTCAGTTGCAGACCTGCGGGTACGCTGGCGTAATAGCCTTGCGCCGGCAGGTCTGCCACCAGTGCAGACACTGATGATTGCGCATGCAGCCACCGGATCGCTGCCTCGGTACCGGCGTCGGATGCCAGTACCGCAGCCTCACGAAACGCGGCATTGCCCGCCAACAGCAAGTCTGCACTGACCATACGCGCCAATGCCAGGGCTGCCATGCTCATCGCGACCATCAGTATCAGTGCCACGATCAGGCTGCTGCCGTTGCAATATGCGCGGTCGCCAGCGGGGCGTTGCGCGCTCATGCGTCGCTCCACAGCAGATTGCGCAACGGGATCTCGGCATCCAGTACGCGGTAGCGAAAGCAGGTTGCATGGTTCGCGGTACCGATCGACAAGCTGACCGGCTGCAGCTGACCAGTGACCGCCTCACCGGCAAGCCAGTTCGGCGCACGGGTATCGCAAGCGCCTTCCTTGCGCTGTGTACTGCGCAATACCATCGCAACGCGCACTGCCAGGATGCGCTGCCAGTCACCGACATCACCGATGACGCCGTTGTGATTGGCATCGATCAGGCTGTCGCTCCACCAGTTCACGCCGGGAATGGTCTGTGCGCCGGCACGGGCATCGAAACCGTACTGCGCCTGCAAGTTCACCATGCCGGATACCAGCGGGTTCGACGACCAGTTGCCCGACGCGATATCGAATTGCGCCAGCTGCAAGCTGTCGTCGGCCGCGATGGAAAAACGCAGGCGATACAGCGACCCCAGATTGACGAGCGCACTGCCCGCGGCGTAGCCACCCGCAGGCAGCGCATCGGCAGGCAATGCTGCCGGCTCGATGCGGAATCCACCGATCGGTATCACCTGCGCCTGCAGCAGCAGACAGCGCGTGCTACCTGCCTGTTGCAGCATCAACCAGTCGCCGGGCACGACCTCCAGCGGACTGTCGACGGTGAGTCCGGCGTCCCCTTGCGCATACGCGGCCAGCAAGCGCGCTGGCGGCAGCAACTGCGGCTTCGCACTGGCGAGCAATTCCAGCCTGTCCGGCGCATTGTTCTGGCCCTGGATGATCAGCAGCGGTTGCAGCGGCATCACCGGCCCGAGCGCGTTGCCGGTCGCACGCGTGAGTTCGCAACGCAGTGCATCCGTCGGTCCGAGGCCCTGGCCGGCCATGCGCAGCTCGCGCGTCAGTGCCTGCAGCGCCAGTGAACCATCGATATGCGCTTCGGCCATGCCGGACACCGACTTGCGGCGTGCATCGAACAACACGCCCGTTTGCAACACGATGGCCATTACCACCAGACCCAACGTCAGTCCGACCATCATTTCGGCGAGGCTGGCGCCGAACATGCGCCTGTACGCGACTTTGTTTCGGATGCATTGCATGCGCATACTCAGTCGCTGATCACTGCCTGCACCTGCCACTGATGCGGCATGCGATCCGACGCCGCCTGCCAGCGCAACGTGATCGTTACCTGACGTTGCGCATCGATCGTCACCACTGGCTGCAGTGCAGCCGAAGCGGCACCCGGCAAGCGCGCATGGACTTGCGCCAGCCATGATTGGTAATCGGTACTTTGTATGTCGCCGAACCGTGACTGCAAGGCGGTGAACGAGCGATCGCCGGTCCACATCCTCGCCACCAGCGCGGACGCCAGCTGGCTGGCTTGTTGGCGGTATTGCGCATGTGCAGATTCGGCGAGGGCCGACGACAGCAGACGCAGCAACGCCAGCATGCCAACCGAGAACAGCAGCAGCGCGAGCAAGGCATCGACCAGCGAGCTGCCCGACGCGTTACCGTAGGCTTTGCACGCGGACATGCGCGATGAACGGCATGCGCGCCTCAACATGGCTGGCTCAACATGCGGCCTGCCGCTTTTCTATCCAGCAGTTGGCGGGCGCGCTGCCCCAGGTATCAGGCAAGGCCGTGGTGCGCTGGTTGCCCAGGTGATCGAGCGTGTATGCAAAGCCGGACATCGCCGCATCGCCACGCCCCGATGCGGTGAGGGTGAACGATTGACCATCGGCCGGTACCGCGCAGTTGAACGCGAAATGTGCGGCCGGCGGCATCGCGACACCGCAGCCCTGCGCGACGTCAGTCGCATAGCTGCGATGATCCTGGTAGTACTGCTCCAGCCGCATGCCGGTCAGCAGCAAGCCACTGGTCGCTTCCGGTATGCGCGCACGCAGCATGTGGTCGCGGTAAGACGGTACCGTAACCATCGCGATGATCGCGACGATCGCCAACGCGACCATCAATTCGATCAGGCTGAATGCGGGTCGGGTAGCGAGGAACGGGGGTGTCATGAACGCGATCACGCAGATGCTGGCGATGCCAGAGCTTGCGTAGTCACGCGGTAAGTCGGAGGGATTGTTAGTGCAGACGCTAACAATTCATGCGATGCGAATGATCACCGCAAGATTGTTCGGAGTTTACTCGCGGGGCGACCGCTTTATGCGACCGGCGAGCGGTTGATCAGCCCGTTTGATGAGCCCGGCTATGAGTACGATTGGTGCGTCTGACTTGTGCGTCCGACTTGTGCGTACGATTGATACGTCCGGTTAGTGCGACCGGATCAAGTGATCAGCTCAGGCGACTTCGAGTTCTTCCTGCATCACCACGCAGCCTTCGATGACGCGCAGGTCATTGTCGCGCGCGAAGTCACGCAGGAACAGGTAGGCGAGGGGTTCGAGATCATGGATGCGTGCATCAACCATCACCGAACGCACACCCTCGACCAGGCCCGGCATCACGTACGGCGAATAACGCAGGTGGCGGTCAAAACCGGGTTCGGCATCCGGATGGAAGCGGCTCATGATGCCGCACAGGCGATCGGCCCAGTCGCTCGGACGGAACTGGCGGCCGGCATGAGTCATGCCCTGAATGATGAAATCGGTGGGCGTGATCGTTGACTCAATGTTCGGGTTTGCCATGATTGCCGTACTTTCCTTGGGCCTTGTCGGTAAGCTGCGACGCTGCTCTGCGGCAGCGCAACATAAGTCGCCATGATACCGGACGCAGTGGTCACACCTCAAGGAGAAGTGCGAAACTCAAGCAAAATGGTCGGGAATAACACCCTATTTGCTGTTATTTAACCAAGCCAGTTTGCGACCGACACCATCAACAGTAGCAAAATCCATAACAAAAGCGCGCGCCAGATCAAGCCCACGGTGCTTTGCAGCGAACGTGGCGACGGTTCGTCGCCGGGCAGAACGTCGATATCGGCGCCGGGTTCGAGGGCGGTGATATCGGCGTTCGGCAGATTGGGGGCGTATTCGGCCGGCGTGCCGAGGCGCACGCCCATGGCACCGCCGCCGGCAGACAGGATGATGCCGACCGATTCATCGCGCCAGCGGCGCGCGAAATTGCGCCACGCATAGACCGAGTCTTCGAAATTGCCGACGATGGCAAACGCGACCGCCGTCAGCCGCGCCGGTATCCAGTCGATGTAATAGAACGCGCGCGCGGCAAAGCGGCCGAAGGGTTCCTGCCGCAAGTGCTCGGGCTCGTTCCACGCGCGGGCCAGGTATTCGGCGACACGGTACAGCACCGCGCCTGCCGGACCGAAAGGCATCAGCAGCCAGAAGAACACGCCGAACACATGGCGGTGGGTGGTGACCAGCGCGCTCTCGACGGCCAGCCGCGCAACTTCGCGCGCTTCCATGTCGGTGGTGTCGACCTTGGTCCATTCAGCCAGCAAGCGGCGCGCCTCGGGCAGCTCACCGCCATTCAGCGCCAGCTGTATCGACGTGAAGTAATGACTGTAATGACGGAAGCCGAGGGTCAGGTAAACGATCACGATCGACCACGCGAGCTGCGCGATCGGTCCCAGCATTGCCAGCAGCCAGTAGATCAGCAGGGTCGGCATGAACAGCACCGACAGCATCACCAGCCATGCGAGGCGGCCATGTTCCGGGCGGCCGGCATTGAAACTGTGCTCGATACGGGCGGCGAACGCGACGATCCAGCCGTACAGTGCATTGTCTTTGCGAAGCGGTCGGAATTGCTCGATCAGCAAGACGACCAGGATCGGGATGAGGGTCATGAAGGACGTTGAGGAACGGTCAAGGACAGGGAAAGGCCGGGATAGCAGTGATTGTTTCGTAAGATAACGCAGCAGGTGCCGGGAATCAAACCTTCATGCGCCGCGCCGCCGTCAGCCGGCTTCGTCGTCGCTGCGCAGGAAGTGATACAGGTTGCGCAGCATCGCCGCAGTCGCGCCCCAGATGAAGTACTGCTGCCAGGGCATCGCATAAAAGCTGCGCCGCCCCGGCCGGTTCGGAAACTCCGCACTACGACGCTGGTGATTCGCGCCATCCATCAGGAAGGTCAGCGGCACTTCAAAAATCTCGGCCACCTCGAAGGTGTCGGCGGCCAGCTCGAACGGCGGATGCACCAGCGCCACCACCGGCGTCACCTTGAAGCCGGTACCGGTCTGGTAGTCCGGCAGGCTGCCGATCACCTCGATATGGCGGCGCGCGAGGCCGATCTCTTCTTCGGTCTCGCGAAGGGCCGTGGCAATCGTATCGGTATCTTCAGGATCGACACGGCCACCGGGAAAACTGATCTGGCCCGCATGGTCATGCAGGTGTGCAGTGCGCATCGTCAGCAACAGCTGCAACCCGGCTTCACGCACCACCAGCGGCACCAGCACCGCCGCAGGCACGGGCTCGCGGCCGGAGAAGTTCTTTTCATCGTCATCGTCGAACTCGGGCGCCCATGCGCGCGGTGCGCTGAAGCGCTCGCGCAACCAGGCGGGCACCAGGCGATCGGCCGGTACCGGCGGCTCACCGGCCAGCGCGTCGACAGGGGCGAGGGTGGGGTCGATGATTCGGGGCTTCATCCGGGGTGTCTGAATTGACGAAAAATAATCAAGAAAACTGCGCGACAGATCATGCGAATACATCGGCGAAAAAGAAAAGGGCACCCTCAGGTGCCCTTGTCCCTTGCGTAACGCGAAGATTACTCCGCTGCAGCCGCCGTACGACGGGTCGGCAGCTTTTCGCGGATACGTGCGGACTTGCCCGAACGCTCACGCAGGTAATACAGCTTCGCGCGACGGACGTCACCGCGGCGCTTCACTTCGATCGACGCGATCAGCGGCGAATACAGCTGGAAGGTACGCTCGACGCCTTCGCCCGACGAGATCTTGCGAACGATGAAGTTCGAGTTCAGGCCACGGTTGCGGCGCGAGATCACGACGCCTTCGTACGCCTGCACGCGCTTGCGGTTACCTTCAACCACGTTCACGTTGACGATCACGGTGTCGCCCGGTGCGAATTCCGGGATGCTCTTGCCGAGGCGGGCGATTTCTTCCTGCTCGAGTTGCTGGATCAGATCCATGTCTTTTCTCCTTGACCATCTTGCCGGCGCTGTCATTGCGTTGTGCCCGGTAGAGGATGGGGTTAACAAAATCAGGCCATGCCTGCACTTACTGCGCTGCTGCTGACCGACTGCTGCTTGCTTCTTACTGCTTGCTTCTTGCTTCTTGCTGCTTATGCTTTCTCGACCTTCTTCAGCGCGGCCTCGTCCGCCTTGCTGAGCAATCCTTCATCGCGTGCCCGGTTCAGCAATTCGGGGCGCTTGTTCTGCGTAGCCTTCAATGCCTGTTCGCGTCGCCACTGGGCGATGTCGCCATGATGACCACCAAGCAGCACCGCCGGCACCGGTACGCCTTCGTACACTTCCGGCCGCGTGTAATGCGGGCAATCGAGCAAGCCGTTGACGAAACTGTCTTCGACGGCCGATGCATCATCATTCAACACGCCGGGCAGCAAACGAATCACCGCATCCATCAACGCCATCGCCGGCAATTCACCGCCGGACAACACGAAATCGCCGAGGCTGATTTCTTCATCGACGCACCGATCGATCAAACGCTGGTCCACTGCTTCATACCGACCGCATAACAACACCAGCCCGGGCTCGGCTGCCAGCTGTACCGCTTTGCGGTGATTCAGCGGCGCACCCTGCGGCGACAGATACACCGTGCGCGGTGCCGGCCATCCGGCTTCCTGCTGCCTGGCTTTCGCCGACGTGATCGCGGCTTCCAGCGGTGCCGCCATCATCACCATCCCCGGGCCGCCGCCATACGGGCGGTCATCCACGGTGCGGTGCTTGTCGCTGGTGAAATCACGCGGATTCCACAAATGCAAACCGACCTTTTGCTGCTCGAATGCGCGCCGCGTAATGCCCGAGGTGGTCAGCGCGGTAAACATCTCGGGGAACAGCGTGATCACGTCAAACTGCATCGCTCTCCCCTGCTGCGGGACTTGCATCCCCCGGGACCGGGACCGATCAGTAATCGCGTTCCCAATCCACTTTGATCTTTTTGCCTGCCTGATCGACTTCGGTCACGAAGCGATCGACAAACGGTATCAACAGTTCCTGCGCCTTGTCCGTACCTTGCACAGGAAGCGCGACCCTGAGAATCGGATGCGCGCCGTTGTCGATCAGTCCGGCAACGCTGCCCAGCATGTCGCCGCGCTGGTTCTCGACCGCATGACCGATCAGATCGATCCAATAGAACTCGTTGTCGTCCAGCGGCGGGAAATGCGCACGCCGGATTTGCACGGTGGCGCCTTTCAGAGACTCGGCCGCACTGCGGTCGGCTACCCCGACCAGTTGCGCGACGATGTCCTCGCCCTGGGTGCGCACATGCATCACATCGACATCCTGCAGGGCTGGCTTGTCCAGCCACCAGGTCTTCGCGTTCAGCAGCGCACTGGCTTCGGACGAATAAGGCCGCAGCCTGATCCATCCCTGGATGCCGTAGGCGCCCGTTACATGCGCCACCAGCACCAGATCTTCGGGAACCGGAATCCCCGAGCTACTGCTTGATGCCAAATCAGGCGGCTTTCTTCACGTTGGCCTTGACCAGACGCTCGACGGTCGGCGACAGCTGTGCGCCCACGCCAGTCCAGTAGCTCAGGCGATCTTCCTTGATGCTGAAGCCTTGTGCCTGGCCCGAAGCGACCGGGTTGTAAAAGCCGATGCGCTCGATGAAGCGGCCATCGCGACGGTTACGCGAATCGGTTGCGACGATGTTGTAGAACGGGCGCTTCTTGGCGCCGCCACGGGAAAGACGAATAACGACCATGATTCTTCTCGAAAAAAGGGGTACGGACGGGGAAAAAGACCGCGATTATACCGGTTTTCCCCTACCGGCAACAAGCGCGAACGAGGGTTCGGCCAAGGGTTTGCACGGATTTCCGCGCTGCGGCACACTGGCGCCTGCAAAAAAATTGCCTTCCAGGTATAAATTCGGCAACATCATCCGCACCAGACCCATGAACTCCGCGCACAAGAACAAGACTTTCGCCGCCCTGTTATCGTTTTTGCTAGGCATGGTCGGCGTGCACCGCTTTTACCTGCGCGGCCTGGCCGACCGCTGGGGCTGGCTGCATGCGGCCAGCCTGCCCGCCACCGCCGCGATCATGGCCACCGATCCGAGCCGTCCGCTGCTGATCAATGCGGTGCCGCTGGTCATATCGATGCTGGCGGCCAGTATTGAAACCTTCGTGATCGGCTTGATGCCGGATGAAAAATGGGACGCGACCTATAACGCCGAATCCGGCGTGCAATCCGACACCCGCTGGTTCGTCGCGGTACTGATGGTCGCCAATCTGTTCTATGGCGCGACCCTGCTGCTCGTGGTGCTGGCGCGCTCCTTCGACCTGTGGCTGACCGGCGGCGCTTACGGCTGACGCGAATCACCGTCACCCATGAAAAACGGCCGGGTTGCCCCGGCCGTCTTGTTTTGCGCGACCTGCACGGCGCGCCGGCTCCGCACGCTCAGAACTGCTCTTCAGCCAGCGCCAGCACACCGGTGCTGCCTTCGACGATCGCCGTCTTCGATGCCACGGCCTGCGGCAGCAGGTGGTCGGCGAAAAAGCGCGCGGTGGCGATCTTGGCCTGGTAGAAGCTGGCATCGCCCGTGCCGGCTTTCAGCTTCTCGGTCGACACCAGCGCTGCACGCGCCATCTGCCAGCCACCAAACACGATGCCCGCCATCTTCAGGTACGGAACGCTGCCGGCGAACGCTGCCTTGATGTCGCTCTTGGCGGTGGTAGCAATGTAATCAACCACTTGCTCCAGTGCGATGCTGGCTTCGGACAGGCGCGTGGCCATCGCAGCCAGGTCGTCCGAGCCGGCGGCCTTCAGCGCAGCTTCGGTCGCGCGCACTTGCGCAATGAGTTGCTTGGCGACGGCGCCGCCGTCACGCACAGTCTTGCGACCGACCAGATCATTCGCCTGAATTGCGGTGGTGCCTTCGTAAATCGTCAGGATGCGTGCGTCACGATAGTGCTGCGCAGCGCCGGTCTCTTCGATGAAACCCATACCGCCATGCACCTGCACGCCGGTGGACGCGACATCGATCGACAACTCGGTCGACCAGCCCTTCACGATCGGCACCATGAATTCATAAAACGCCTGGTTCACGTTGCGGGTCGCGGCATCGGCGTGATGATGGGCCGCATCATGCGCTGCTGCTGCCACATAGGCCAGCGCGCGCGCCGCTTCCGTCTGCGCGCGCATGCTCATCAGCATGCGCTTCACGTCCGGGTGATGGATGATCGCCACCGGGCCCGGCGAACCAGCCAGGTCACGCGACTGGATACGTTCTTTCGCATATGCGACCGCGCCCTGGTATGCGCGCTCGGCCACCGCGACACCCTGCATGCCGACGGCAAAGCGGGCCGAGTTCATCATGATGAACATGTACTCGAGGCCGCGGTTTTCCTCGCCGACCAGATAGCCGGTCGCGCCGCCATGGTCGCCGAACTGCAGCACCGCCGTCGGGCTGGCCTTGATGCCCAGCTTGTGCTCGATCGACACGCAGTGCACGTCATTGCGCGCACCGAGCGAGCCATCGGCGTTCACATTGAACTTGGGCACGATGAACAGCGAAATGCCCTTCACGCCTTCCGGCGCGTTCGGCGTGCGCGCGAGCACCAGATGGACGATGTTCTCGGCCATGTCATGCTCACCGTAGGTAATGTAGATCTTGGTGCCGAACACCTTGTAGGTGCCATCTGCCTGCGGTTCGGCGCGCGTGCGCACCAGCGCGAGGTCGGAGCCGGCCTGGGGCTCGGTCAGGTTCATGGTGCCGGTCCACTCGCCCGACACCATCTTCGAAATGTACAGCTGCTTTTGCGCATCGCTGCCCGCAGTCATCAGCGCTTCGATCGCGCCATCGGTCAGCAGCGGGCACAGCGCAAACGACAGATTGGCGGAGTTCAGCATCTCGATGCAGGGTGTCGCCAGCAGCTTGGGCAAGCCCTGGCCGCCGAATTCCACCGGATGCTGCACACCTTGCCAGCCGGCTTCGCCGAAGGCCTTGAACGCTTCCTTGAAGCCCGGCGTGGTGCTGACCTGGCCGTCATGCCAGTGGCTGGGTTGCTGGTCGCCGGTCCAGTTCAGCGGTGCGATCACTTCGCCGCAGAATTTTGCATTTTCTTCCAACACCGCTTCAGCGGTGTCGGGGGTCGCATCCTCACAGCCCGGTAGTTGGCTGATGGCCTCGAGGCCTGCAAGTTCGTTCATGACGAACAGCATGTCCTTGACGGGCGCGGTATAGCTCATGGGATCTCCAATCAGTTTTTGTTATTGCAGACTTTAGTGCAATGAAAAACGGCCGTCTGTCATGGGCATGACAGTCCGGCCGCTTTTCCAGTCATTGAATCGGGCGTGAAGCCGTCATCAATTGAGTTCTTTGATCAATGCAGGAACGGCTTCGAACAGGTCGCCCACGAGGCCATAGTCGGCCACGCTGAAGATCGGTGCTTCCGGATCCTTGTTGATCGCGACGATGGTCTTCGAATCCTTCATGCCGGCGAGATGCTGGATCGCGCCCGAGATGCCGACCGCGATGTACAGCTGTGGCGCGACGATCTTGCCGGTCTGGCCGACCTGCCAGTCGTTCGGCACATAGCCGGCATCCACGGCCGCGCGGGACGCGCCCATCGCAGCACCGAGCTTGTCGGCCAGCGGTTCGAGGATCTTGAAGTTCTCGCCCGAGCCCATGCCGCGACCACCGGACACGATCACTTTGGCAGCGGTCAGTTCCGGACGATCGGACTTGGCCAGCTCGCGCGACACGAAGGCCGACTTGCCGCTGTCGGCCACCGCATCAAGCTTCTCGACGGCGGCACTGCCGCCATTGGCGGCCGCATCAAAACCGGTGGTCCGCACCGTGATGACCTTGATCGCATCGATCGATTGCACGGTCGCAATTGCGTTGCCGGCATAGATCGGGCGCTCGAAGGTATCGGGTGCGTCAACCTTGGTGATCTCGGAGATCTGGCCAACGTCCAGCGACGCGGCAACGCGCGGCAGGATGTTCTTGCCATACGCGGTGGCCGGCGCCAGCACGTGGCTGTAGTTCTTTGCAATGGCCAGCGCCTGTGCGGCGACGTTCTCGGCCAGGCCGTTGGCGAACGCTTCGGCGTCGGCCACCAGCACTTTGGACACACCGGCGATCTGTGCAGCCGCAGCGGCAGCCGCATCGCAGTGATGGCCGGCGACCAGCACGTGCACATCACCGCCGCACTGAGCGGCAGCGGTGACGGTGTTCAGGGTGCTCGCTTTCAGCGAGCCGTTGTCGTGTTCAGCAATGACGAGTGCGGTCATGGAAATTCCGATCAGATGACTTTGGCTTCGTTCTTCAGTTTCGCGACCAGCGTAGCGACGTCGGGCACGATGGTGCCGGCCGAGCGCTTCGGCGGCTCGGCGACCTTCAGCGTCTTCAGGCGCGGCGTCACATCGACGCCGAGTTCTTCCGGCTTCACGACATCGAGCGGCTTCTTCTTCGCCTTCATGATGTTGGGCAGCGTCACATAGCGCGGCTCATTCAGGCGCAGGTCGGTGGTAATGATGGCCGGCAGCGTCAGCGACACGGTCTCGAGACCGCCATCGACTTCACGCGTGACCACGGCCTTGCCGTCTTCGATCGCCACTTTCGATGCGAAGGTCGCTTGCGGCCAACCCAGCAATGCCGCCAGCATCTGGCCGGTCTGGTTGCAATCATCATCAATCGCCTGCTTGCCGAGGATGATCAGCTGCGGCTGTTCCTTGTCGGCCAGCGCCTTGAGCAGCTTGGCGACGGCCAGCGGCTGCAACTCGGCATCCGTTTCGGCGAGGATCGCGCGGTCGGCACCGATCGCCATCGCAGTGCGCAGGGTTTCCTGGCACGGGGTGACGCCGCAGGATACGGCCACCACCTCGGTGACCTTGCCGCCCTCTTTCAGGCGCATCGCTTCTTCCACCGCGATTTCATCGAACGGGTTCATCGACATCTTTACATTGGCGATATCGACGCCTGTGCCATCGGATTTGACGCGGACTTTGACGTTGTAGTCGACCACGCGTTTGACCGGAACAAGTACCTTCATGGGAATCCTATATTGCTAAGAACCTATCTCCTCAGGCCGCTGGCAGCGTTGCACCTCCTTGCCGTACAGTCGTACTGTCTGCGTCGGCGCGCCTTGCCATCGACCTGAGGAGACAGGTTCCAAAGGTTTAATTGACGTTAACGTAAACTGCGATTATAGGGTCGTTCCCCTGCGCACGCAAAACCGGCGCCCGATCGTGTGCCTGATCGCGTGCCTGATTTTGGTGCTGCAGCCTGCATGCTAGCGGCGCTTGCGTGAACCCGCTGTCAGCACGGCGACAGTCGGCAACAATTACTTCCGCTTCAGGAAGAACGTGAATTCCTTGGGTTCCGCGCTCGCATTCTCTTCATGCGCCAGCAGCTCGTTGCCGGTCTGGCGTGCGAATGCGCCGAAATCACGCACCGAACCGGGATCGGTTGCCAGCACGCGCAGCACATCACCGCTGGCCATGTCGGCCAGCGCCTTCTTCGCTTTCAGGATGGGCAACGGGCACTTCAGGCCGCGCGCGTCGAGGTCTTTGCTGAAATCCATCGCGTCGCTCCCGTCACGCACCCAGCTTGCCGCCAACCCACTGGCTGACCGAGGCCAGCGCGGCCGGCAATGCGGCCGGGTTGGTGCCGCCGGCCTGCGCCATGTCGGGACGGCCACCGCCCTTGCCGCCGACCTGCTGCGCGACATGGTTGACCAGTTCGCCGGCCTTGATCTTGCCGGTCGCATCGGCAGTGACGCCGGCGATCAGGCTGACCTTGTCGCCATCAACCGCAGCCAGCACAACAGCGGCAGTCTTGAGCTTGTCTTTCATCTTGTCCATCACGCTGCGCAGGGTCGCGACATCGGCGCCTTCGAGCGTGGCCGCCAGCACCTTGATGCCGGCGATATCGACCGCTTGCGCGAGCAGTTCATCGCCCTGGCTGGAGGCCATCTTGCCCTTCAGCGCGGCCAATTCCTTCTCGAGTGACTTCACCTGCTCCTGCACCTGCGCGATGCGCGACGTGATCTCGTCCGGCTGCACCTTCAGTGCGCTGGCCGCTTCGTTCACGCGCGCTGCCAGCGATTGCACCAGGGCCAGCGCGTTCTCGCCGGTGACAGCTTCGACGCGACGGATGCCGGCCGCAACGCCGCCTTCGGACACGATCTTGAACAGGCCGATATCACCGGTGCGGGTCACATGGGTGCCACCACACAATTCGGTCGAGCTGCCGATGCCGAGCACACGCACGGTATCGCCATACTTCTCGCCGAATAGCGCCATCGCGCCGGCCTTGATCGCATCGTCATAGGCCATGTGTTGCGCGTTGGTGCCGGCATTGCTGAGGATTTCATGGTTGACCAGCGCTTCGATGCGGCGGATTTCGTCCGCCGTCAGCGCCGCGTTATGGCTGAAGTCGAAACGGGTCTTGTCGGCATCGACCAGCGAGCCCTTCTGCACCACATGGCCACCGAGCACGGTGCGCAGCGCCTTGTGCATCAGGTGGGTTGCCGAGTGATTGCGCATCGTCGCGGCACGCACATGGGCATCGACCTTGGTCGTCACTTTGGCGCCGACGCTCAGGGTGCCGGCGGCAAGTTTGCCGTGGTGGCCGATCACCTCGGGCTGCACCTTCTGCGTATCGGCGACGGTGAATGAGGCGTTCGCGGCGTCGAGCACACCGATATCACCGGCCTGACCACCGGACTCTGCATAGAACGGCGTGGTGTCCAGCACCACGGTCGCTTCCTGTCCGGCGTTGATCGCATTCACCGCTGCGCCGTCCACATACAGCGCCAGCACCTTCGCTTCGCCATGCAGCGCGTCGTAGCCGGTAAAGACCGTCTTCGGGCCCGCGTAGTCGATGGCCGCAGCCATCTCGAACTTGCCGGCGGCACGTGCGGTCGACTTCTGCTTTTCCATCGCGTCGTGGAAGCCGGCTTCATCCAGCGTGACATCGCGTTCGCGGCAGATGTCGGCGGTCAGGTCGAGCGGGAAACCATAGGTGTCATACAGCGTGAAGGCCGTCTTGCCGTCGAGGCGGCCCGGGTCTTTGGCCAGCGCAGCCTCAAGAATCTTCATGCCGTTTTCAAGCGTCTCGCCGAAACGCTCTTCTTCTTGCTTCAGCACCATCATCACGCGCTCTTGTGCGTCAGCCAGCTCCGGATAAGCGGTGCCCATTTCCTTCACCAGATCCGGCACCAGCTTATGGAAGAAGGGCTTCTTCTGGCCCAGCTTGTTGCCATGACGCAGAGCGCGGCGCACGATACGGCGCAGCACATAGGCGCGGCCATCGCTGCCCGGCACCACGCCGTCAGTGACGAGGAAGGCGCACGCACGAATATGATCCGCAATCACGCGCAGCGAACCATTGGCAAGGTCCTTGGCACCGGTTTCGCGTGCTGCCGCTTTCACGAGGCGGTCGAACAGGTCGATCTCGTAATTGCTGTGCACATGCTGCAGCACGGCAGCCAGACGCTCGAGGCCCATGCCGGTATCGACGCACGGCGCCGGCAGCGGCGTCAGCGTGTATTCGCCGGTGGCCGGGTCGAGCTGGCGATCAAACTGCATGAACACGTTGTTCCAGATCTCGATGTAGCGGTCGCCATCCTGCTCGGCGCTGCCCGGCGGGCCGCCCCACACGTCCGGGCCGTGGTCATAGAAGATTTCCGAGCACGGACCGCAGGGCCCGGTGTCAGCCATCTGCCAGAAGTTGTCCGATGCATAGGGCGCGCCCTTGTTGTCGCCGATGCGCACCACGCGCTCCGGCGGCAGGCCAATCACCTTGGTCCAGATGTCATACGCCTCGTCATCGGTGTGGTACACGGTCGCCCACAGCTTCTCGGCCGGCAAGCCATAGACCTCGGTCAGCAGCTCATACGCCCAGACCAGCGATTCCTTCTTGAAATAATCACCGAAGGACCAGTTGCCGAGCATTTCAAAGAAGGTGTGATGGCGCGCGGTGTAGCCGACGTTTTCAAGGTCATTGTGCTTGCCGCCGGCGCGCAGACAGCGCTGCACGGATGCGGCGCGCACATAGTCGCGCTTCTCGGTGCCGAGGAAAGTATCCTTGAACTGCACCATGCCGGAGTTGGTGAACAGCAGCGTCGGGTCATTGCCCGGAACCAGGCTGGACGAACGAACGACGGTGTGGCCTTTGGAGGCAAAGAAGGCGAGAAATTTTTCGCGAATGTCAGCTGCGTTCATGGTGCGATTCAGGATGGTGGAAGCCTCCGGGTGAATGCACATCATTGAGCGATGCGGTCGCCGGAAAAACAGCGCAGCACGTCAGGCAGCGTTCGATCGGAGGCAGGGACGGCGATGCCGTCGGCAAACCCCGCATTATACGTGATAGCCCCTTCACAACCCGCAGCAGCACTCGCTTGTGGCGGGAGCGTATTGCCGAAAAATAAAGGGGAAACCGAAAAAATCGGCACTCAGACAAACGCGGGGCCGATCAGGTCAATACGGTCGGTGCAAATCGCATCCACACCCATCGCAAAATACGCGCGCGCCTGCACCGGGTCGTTCACGGTGTAGCACAGCAGCCCGTAGCCGGCGGCCTTCACTGCCGCGGCCTGTGCCGGGGTCAACAAGCTGGCCTGCGCATGCAGTGCGACCGCGTCCAGCGCCTGCAATGTCGACAGCCAGTCATCCGGCACCGCCTCGACCAGCAACGCGCGCGGCAGGGAAGGCGCCGCTTCGCGCGCAGCCACCAAGGCATCAAAGGCGAACGAAGACAGCAGCACACTGCCGGCCGGAAGCGCGGCGCACGCCAGCGCGACTTGACGCCCGGTGGCGACTTCGGTGCCCGGCACCGGCTTGACCTCGGCATTCATCCAGATGCCGTGGGTGATGCAAAAGTCACGCGCGATCGCGAAGCTCGGCACCGGCTCGCCGGCGAAGGCAGGGCCGAACCATGCGCCCGCATCCAGCGCCGCCAGATCAGCCAGGGTGCAATCGCCGATGCTGCCGTGGCCGGGCACCGTGCGCCCGCGTTCGGGGTCATGCATCAGCACCAGACCGTCGGCCGCATCCATCACATCGAACTCCACCGCATGAAAACCATGCGACAGCCCGCAGCGCAATGCAGCGATGGTGTTCTCGGGTGCGAGGCTGCCACCGCCACGATGGGCGAGCACCCGGGTCGGATAGGTCCACATGGCTTGCCTCCCTTGATCACGCGGCCTGTCGCCTGCAATGGCTACGGTAAAATGCCGCTATCTTTCAACGCATTATCTTCCTGATCCATGGGCAATGACAGCAGCAACGGTGCGCCAGCCGCGCCGTCCAACTTCCTGCGCGGCATCATCGATGCCGATACCGCGAACGGCAAATACGCGGGGCGCAGCGACCAGCAAGGCCAGCCCCTGCCCACCGTCATCACCCGCTTCCCGCCGGAGCCCAATGGTTACCTGCATATCGGCCATGCAAAATCGATCTGCCTGAACTTCGGCCTCGCGCGTGACTATGGCGGCCGTTGCCATCTGCGCTTCGATGACACCAATCCGACCAAGGAAGAACAGGAATACGTCGATACCATCATCGACAGTGTGGACTGGCTCGGTTTTTCATGGAAAGCCGGCAATGACGAGCACAAATACTTCGCCAGCGATTACTTCGACCAGCTGTATGCGATGGCCGAATGGCTGGTGACCGCCGGCCATGCGTATGTCGATAGCCAGAGCGCCGACGAAATGGCGGCCAATCGCGGCTCGTTCAGCGAGCCGGGCAAGAATTCGCGCTTCCGGGATCGTCCGGCCGCGGAATCGCTGGACTTGCTGCGCCGGATGAAGGCCGGTGAGTTCAAGGATGGCGAACACATCCTGCGCGCGAAGATCGACATGGCATCGCCGAACATGAATATGCGCGACCCGGCGATCTACCGCATTCGTCATGCGCATCATCACCGTACCGGTGACCAGTGGTGCATCTACCCGATGTATGACTTTGCGCATCCGATTTCGGATGCCATCGAAAACATCACGCATTCGTTCTGCACGCTGGAATTCCAGGATCATCGGCCGTTCTACGACTGGATCCTCGCGCGCCTGGCCGAAGGCGGTTTCTTCAAGCAAGCGCTGCCGCAGCAATATGAATTCGCGCGACTGAACCTGACTTACGCAATCACCAGCAAGCGCAAGCTGTTGCAACTGGTGGAAGAAAAGATTGTCGATGGCTGGGACGATCCGCGCATGCCGACCATCGTCGGCATCCGTCGCCGCGGCTTTACGCCGGCATCGATACAGTTGTTTGCCGAGCGCATCGGTGTCGCGAAGGCCGACAGCTGGATCGACATGGGCGTGCTGGAAGGCGCCTTGCGCGATGATCTGGATGCCAAGGCCGCGCGTATCGTCGGCGTACTGAATCCGTTGAAGCTGATCATCGACAATTACCCGGAAGGCCAGAGCGAAGCCTGTACCGCACCGGTGCATCCGCATCATCCGGAACGCGGGCAACGCGCATTCCCGATCAGCCGCGAGCTGTGGATCGAAGCCGAAGATTTCATGGAAACGCCCGAGAAGGGTTACTTCCGCCTGTACCCGGGCAACAAGGTGCGGCTACGCTATGGCTATGTGGTCGAATGCGCCGGCTGCGACAAGGATGCATCGGGCAAGGTGATCGCCGTGCATTGCAACTACTACCCGGACAGCAAGAGCGGCACCGACGGCGCGAACAACTACAAAGTAAAAGGCAACATTCATTGGGTATCTGCGCCGCATGCGGTGCAGACCGAGGTGCGCATGTATGACCGCCTGTTCAGCGACCCGCATCCGGATGCCGGCGGCAAGGATTTCAGGCAGGCGCTGAACCCGGATTCGAAATCGGTGATCACTGCGTATCTGGAAGCCGGTGCTGACCAGGCAAAACCGGATGACAAGTTCCAGTTCGAGCGCCACGGTTACTTCGTTGCCGATCGCATCGACTCGACACCGGGCAAGCCCGTGTTCAACCGCATCGTGACGCTGAAGGACAGCTGGGGCGGCAAGTAATTTTTATGCGCAGCAGTCTGCGATGAAGTTCGACAAGCTGGTCTTCCTCGACCTTGAAACCACGGGCACCAATCCGGTCTCGGACCGCATTACCGAGATCGGCCTGGTGGAAGTCGATGCGACCGGCTGCGCGAGCCACTGGTCCAGCCTGGTCAATCCCGGCGTCGGGATACCGGCGTTCATCCAGAGCCTGACCGGCATCTCGAATGACATGGTGCGCCATGCACCGACCTTTGATGAACTGGCGCCGGCCTTGCATGCGCGTCTGCAAGGGGCGCTGTTCATTGCGCACAATGCGCGCTTTGATTACGGTTTCCTGCGCAACGCATTCAGCGAAGCCGGCCTGCCTTACAAATCCGATGTGTTATGCACGGTGAAGCTGTCGCGTGCACTGTACCCGCAAGAGCGCAAGCACAATCTCGATACCCTGATCGAGCGCCACCAATTGCAGCCCGATGGCCGTCATCGTGCACTCGCAGATGCGGACTTGCTGTGGCAGCTGTGGCAAAAGCTGCATGCCGCACTGCCCGGCGAGACCATTGAGCATGCGCTGCGAACCCTGCTGCAGCGACCCAGCCTGCCGTCGCACCTGCCTGCCGATGCGCTGGATGCGATACCGGACACACCGGGCGTCTATCTGTTCTATGGCGAGAACGATGTACCCCTGTATGTCGGCAAGAGCGTACGCCTGCGCCAGCGGGTGCTGTCGCACTTCAATGCGGACCACAAGCTGTACAAGGAGATGCGGCTGTCGCAGCAATTGCACCGGATCGACTGGCAGGAAACCGCCGGCGAAATCGGCGCGCTGTTGCTGGAAGCACGACTGGTCAAGGAACTGCAACCGATCCATAACCGCAAGCTGCGCCGCCAGGGCGACCTATGCGCGTGGCGACTCGACGAAGACGCGACCGGCGGCATCACGCCGGTATTGAGCTTTGCGCAAGATGCGGACTTCGCTCGCGCCGAACGTTTGTATGGCTTGTTCAGCTCGAAACGCAAGGCCGAGAGCACGCTGCGCGAACTGGCCGAAGCGCACCAGCTGTGCCTGGTGCAACTGGGGCTGGAAAGTCGCAGTGGCGCAAACAAGCCCTGCTTCGCATGGCAGCTGAAACGCTGCAAAGGCGTCTGCTGCGGACGCGAAAATCCCTCCTTCCACCGCGCGCGGCTCGAAGCCGCACTGGCCAGCCTGCGGGTACGCACCTGGCCCTTTGACGGCGCGGTCGGCCTCATCGAAACCCTGGGTGAACGCACCGATGTGCATGTGGTCAGCAACTGGTGCTACCTCGGTACCGCGAGTACCGAAGACCAGGTGTGGTCGCTGCTCGACGATGCTCCGTCGCGCCCGGCGTTCGACCTCGATACCTACAAGATCCTCAGCAAGGCACTGTTGAACCCGGCGGCGGCCCGCATGACCCCGCTCAACCAAGGCAGCCGCCAAGTCGGCCTGCAGGTACGCACGCTGGATGCTGCAAAGCGCAAGGAAAAATAGTTACCTAAACGCAAGTTAAGGCGTAATATGGGGCCGAAACTGTACCGGCTTAAAAGTACACATTTACAATAATAAATTTGAAACACTGGAGACTGCACTTGCGATTCCTGTCGCCGCCCGGCTACCCGCTGCGGTGCGCTCGCCTTCAGCACTGAAGCAAGGAATTCGCCCCTCGTATTGAACTCCCATCACTCTGCATCGCGTCGCGGCCCATCAACCGCGGCGTCCGGTTGACTCGCATCAAAAATGCGCGCGCGCCGATCGCTAGCATCTGACGTTTTGCCGCCTGCACGGGGCAATCGCTGTACCGAAGTAGCCGTACCCGGTGGGTTGGGCCGGGCAGCAGCACGCAGTACCGAGCAATGAAGTCGTGATCAAGCCGCAATTACGGAGAACAATATGGAAGAAGTCGTCATCGTCGCCGCCGGCCGTACCGGCGTCGGCAAGTTCGGGGGCAGCCTCGCGAAGATCCCGGCAGCAGAACTGGGCGCGCATGTCATCAAGGGGCTGGTGCAGCGTACCGGCATCGACCCGGCACTGATCAGTGAAGTCATCATGGGCCAGGTGCTGACCGCCGGCGTCGGCCAGAACGCAGCGCGCCAGGCAGTGATCAAAGCCGGCCTGCCGGACATGATCCCCGGCATCACGATCAACAAGGTCTGCGGCAGCGGCCTGAAGGCGACCCATCTCGCAGCCCAGGCCCTGATGTGCGGCGATGCCGACATCATCATCGCCGGCGGTCAGGAAAACATGAGCGCATCGCCGCATGTGCTCAACAATTCGCGCGACGGCTTCCGCATGGGCGACGCAAAACTGATCGACACCATGATCGTCGACGGCCTGTGGGATGTGTACAACCAGTACCACATGGGCATCACTGCCGAGAACGTCGCGAAGAAGCACAACGTATCGCGCGCCGAGCAGGATGAGTTCGCGGTCGCCTCACAGCAAAAAGCGGAAGCTGCGCAACAGGCCGGCAAGTTCAAGGATGAGATCCTGCCGCTGGAAATCGCCAGCAAGAAAGGCAGCGTCGTGTTCGACACCGACGAATACATCAAGGCCGGCACCACCATCGATGCACTCGCCAGCTTGCGTCCGGCATTCAGCAAGGAAGGTACGGTCACGGCGGGCAATGCGTCCGGCATCAATGACGGTGCGGCCGCCGTGATGATGATGACCGCGAAGAAGGCGAAGGAACTGGGCCTGAAGCCGCTGGCGAAAATCGCCGGCTATGCATCGGCCGGCCTCGACCCGACCATCATGGGCATGGGCCCGGTACCGGCCAGCCAGCGCTGCCTGCAGAAGGCCGGCTGGACCCACCAAGACCTCGACCTGATGGAGATCAACGAAGCCTTTGCAGCGCAGGCGATCGCGGTCAACAAGGAAATGGGCTGGGATACGGCGAAGATCAACGTCAATGGCGGTGCGATCGCGATCGGCCATCCTATCGGCGCGTCCGGCTGCCGCATCCTCGTCACCCTGATCCACGAAATGATCCGTCGCGATGCGAAGAAGGGCCTCGCCAGCCTGTGCATCGGCGGCGGCATGGGCGTCGCTCTGGCGATCGAGCGCTGACCTGCACTGACCCCCTGAAAACAATCACGACGAACGAGGAGCACACATGAGCAGAGTCACACTGGTTACAGGTGGTATGGGCGGCCTCGGCGAGGCCATTTGCATCAAGATGGCCAACATGGGCTATGACGTGGCGACCACCTACTCGCCCGGCAATACCAAGGTCGATGCCTGGCTGGCCGAGATGAAGGACAAGGGCTACCACTTCCGCGCCTATGCGTGCGATGTGGCGGACTATGCGTCGGCCCAGGAATGCATCTCGCAGATCACGAAAGACAAGGGTCCGATCGATGTGCTGGTGAACAACGCCGGCATCACGCGCGACATGACCTTCAAGAAGATGGACAAGGTCAACTGGGATGCAGTGATGAAGACCAACCTCGACTCGGTGTTCAACATGACCAAGCCGGTCACGGACGGCATGATGGACCGTGGCTGGGGCCGCATCATCAACATCTCGTCCGTCAATGGCCAGAAGGGTGCGTTCGGCCAGACCAACTACTCAGCCGCGAAGGCCGGCATGCATGGCTTCACGAAAGCGCTGGCGCTGGAAGTGGCGAAAAAAGGCGTGACCGTGAACACCATCTCGCCGGGTTACATCGGCACCAAGATGGTCACGGCCATTCCACAGGATGTGCTGGATTCGAAGATCCTGCCGCACATTCCCGTTGGCCGCCTGGGCAAGCCGGAAGAAATCGCCGGCCTCGTCGCCTATCTCGCTTCGGACGAAGCGGCATTCGTGACTGGGGCCAATATTTCCAT
>JACCDN010181337.1_pt1 | contig 59515 bp, 52 predicted proteins | sample 7441691 | NCBI WGS metagenome assembly JACCDN01 (sample SAMN15323439, study PRJNA562643) | freshwater metagenome | isolation source: river surface water | place: USA:Blue River Watershed | collected 2017-08-16 | reverse complement strand
CTCCAACATCCGCATCTAATAAAATAAAAAATTCATTACCAATTTTACTGATTAACAAATCATACTCTTTTAAAACTTTCTTACTACTCACTCCCACTTCAAAAACTTTGGCAATAATCTCTCGAAGGGGGACAATGTATCGATGTGGAATAAACTTTTCTATCGGAATATCAATTTTTTTTCTGTCAGCTAAATCTTCAACGCGGTGTAAAACTCCAACCGTTAAATTTTTTTTACACTTTGGACAAATAAATTTATTTTGCTTCGTCTGGACTGGCGACAAACAAACTTCACAAGTCGCATGGCCGTCATAATGGTACTTCCCCTCTTCAGGGTAAAATTCTACACTATACAAAAACTTTTTACGATCACCCGTTTGGATAATTCTTTTTATTTCATAAAAAGTTATTTCTTTATCACTATCAAATGCAAAAACGTTAGCTTCTCTACCTAAATTACTCAAACTATGTGCATCTGAATTTGAAAGCAAAGTAATATTATCCAAAGCCGATAAACGATGATTCATCGTCGGGTCGCTAGACAGTCCAGTTTCGATAGCTCGAATATACGGAGTTAGCTCTTCAAAACAATCCTCCAGCCTATCATAGCCTGATTTTGAACCAAAAACAGCAAACCAGGGCGTCCAAATATGGGCAGGGATCAAGACAAAGCCAGGGTCAATATCTAATAAAATTTGTAGGATATTTTTGGCGGACAGACCCATTATCGGGCGACCATCCGAACGAATATTTACGCCTTTATCAGTCAAAACTTGATTAAACTTAGCTACCGCTTCTATGCTAGGTGCTAGGATAAGTAAGTGCACGCGACGAGTCACGTCTTTGTCTTTGTAAATACAAGAAATTTCGGTGCCTAAAATAAACCTGGTCTGACTAGTATTATTTTTTAATTTATACAGCCCTTGATTGTCTTCAGCCAAATTTTCTTGGATGTGTTTAAACCAGGCTGGGTGCGTGAAGTCGCCAGTTGAAACAATATTTATCCCCTTTTGCTCACAGGCTCGGGCAATATTTGGTAAGTCTAAATCCTTCGAGCAAGCGCGAGAGTAACGAGAATGAATATGAAAATCTAAAAATTTTTTAAGCATACACTTCGGCCCAATCTTTTGGCACTGAAACAGTAATATTTTTTCTTTCCTCACCAGTTGCCAAATCAAAGCTAAGAGAAGTGGCTGCGAGCATTATAGCGTGGTCTGGCAAAACATCAGGTGCACCATATTTAATATCACCAATAATCGGACACCCCATAAAAGCAAGCTGGGCACGGATTTGATGAGATCTGCCAGTGCCTAATTTAATTTTAAGCAAAGAATAATTTCCATTTGATTTTACAACTTCATAGGACAATTGGGCTTCTTGAGCGTCTTTGGTTTTTTGATTATAAACCGTAGTGCGGTTGGCATTTTCATCTTTTTTTAACCAATGCAATAAAGTATCTTTATTTTTTGAAGGTCTGCCAACCACCACCGCATGATAAATTTTTTCGACAGTATGCTCACGAAATTGCTCAGACAAACGGCTAGCGCCTTTGCTGGTTTTGGCAAACAAAACAATACCTTGCACATTACGATCGAGCCTATGAATTAGCCCCAAAAAAACATTACCCGGTTTTTCGTACTTATTTTTTAAATATTCCTTAACTTCATCCATCAAACAAATATCTCCACTCTTATCTCCTTGCACCAAAAGTCCAAGTGGTTTATAAACAGCCACTAAATGGTTATCTTCGTATAATATTTGAATGGACATAATTTTTTAAATAGAGCTCCAGCGCGCAAAAATACCAGCTGGCAAAACTCGGTCGCTGGACGATTCTCCCATAGTCAATTCTCCAATTTCAATCTCACCACCAAAATCTTTCAGCAAATCACCCAAGCTATTTTTATAGGCAATCGCCGAATAACCAGAAGCATAACCATTAACAATAAAAAATAGAGGTTTGTCGCTCAGTATTTCTTTACAAGAATCTAAAAGCCCCAAAAAGTCTTCTTCTATTTTCCACATTTCTCCGCCCGGACCATGACCAAAAGCTGGCGGATCCATAATAATGCCGTCATATTTTTTACCACGTTTTATCTCTCGAGTCACAAATTTTTGCGCATCATCCAAAATCCAGCGAACTGGCTTCTCTGACAAACCAGATAATTCAGCATTATCACGAGCCCAACCAATAGCTGATTTGGAGCCATCAATATGGACTACCTCGGCTCCAGCTTGAGCAGCCGCCAAAGTTGCACCACCGGTATAACCAAAAAGATTTAAGACTTTTGGACTCTCAGCTCTCTTTGCTTTCTTGATTTTTTCTCGAATCCAATTCCAATTACTAGCCTGTTCTGGAAAGACACCTGTATGCTTGAAAGCAGAGAGCTTAATCCAAAACTTCAAACCAGCGATTTCTATCGGCCAACGTTCTGGTAATTCACGACGCACATTCCAATTGGCATCGGTGCTGTCGCGATAAAAATAAGCGTCGGCTTTCTGCCAATCTTCTTCGCTTAGATTTTTTTTCCACAAAGTTTGCGGATCTGGTCTAGCCACCACCACATCGCCATAGCGTTCTAATTTTTCTCCATCACCACTGTCTAATAATTCGTAGTCTTTTTCTGACGGAATAGTTAAAATATTATAATCAGTCATATTATTTACCAATATATTCAATATCTTTTTCATCAAGTCGTCGCAAACCTTCACCCGACTCGACTTCCTCTACCGCATGAGCTACGAGCCCAGGCGTACGGGCGATAATAAAAAATCCGTCGATCAATTTCTGACTAAAACCCATATCCAATAAAATGGCCGCATTAGCGCCATCCATATTTAATGGCAATGGTTTTGAAGAAGTTTTATTTATTTCTTCTTTAACTTTAACAGCAAACTCGCTATACTTACCAAAAAAACCATTTTCTTTTGCCACTTTTAATAATGTTTCTGCACGGTTATCTACTTTTAAAACTTTATGACCAAATCCAGGGACATAGATTTTTTTGGATTTCAGTTCAGCGAGTAATCCTGGTAAGTCGTTTATATTAATATTTTCAACAAAAAACTTGGCTGCGCTTCCCAACGCCCCACCATGTCGAATACCACCAAGACCTATTAATCCAGCTGCGACTGAGCTGTAAAGACTTGTGCTTGTGGAAGCAACAATACGAGCAGCAAGAGCCGAAGGAGTACCCGGACCATGATCTATCATTTCCACAAGTATCGTATTCATCATTCTTGCTTCTTTTTCGGTCGGTAAAACTTCTTTTAAAATCAAAAAAATTACATCGGTAAAGCTTTTTTCAAGCGCTAATTTATCATGACTTTGACCACGGATTATTTCTTGCCCGTTGTTTACATTTGTAATAGCTGTTTTCCATTGCATAGTCTGTAATTTAAAATGATTTAGCTAGTATTGCCAAGTCTTCGTACTTATCTGCGATTTGGACTCCCACGGCTAACAGGGCTACTTCTTTTTCCTCTGCGCTCTGACCACGGCCCACAATAGCCCCAGCATGGCCAATATTAGCGCCTTCGGGGAAAACATTGGCAAACTTACCGCCGATATAGATAGCCAATGGTTTAGTATATTCTTTATTATTGATTAAATCAACTATCTCAAACTCAAAGCCACCGCCATGTTCTCCAAAAATTACCACCCCTTTTGTCTGCTCATCTTTTTCAAATAATTTTAACAAGTCCGCATAAGTGGTACCCATTAGTAAATCTCCCCCAACATGCACGGTAGCGCTTTGACCTAAACCGTTTTGAGAGAGTTGCCATGATAGTTCGTTACTCATTCCACCAGAACGAGAGATAACGCCAATTGAACCCGGTTTAAAAATTTCATTTACCAGTGGACCACCCATCACTCCCAAGCGACCAATACCAGGAACAACTAAACCCAGAGAACTAGGTCCCAAGATTTGAATATTTTTTTCTTTGGCCACTGCCAGACAATAGGCTGTATCCTTAATTGGTATTCGTTCTACAAAAACATTGATTAGACTTATACCACTTTCAATTGCCTCAAGAATGGCGGCCTTCGCAGCAAAAGGAGGCACATATACAACCGATGTATTTATCTCTGGGAACTGAGCAAAAGCTTCAGCAATAGAATTAAAAACTGGTTTGCCTTCTACCTCTTGTCCACCTTTTTTTGGCGTGACACCACAAAGGACATTGGTGCCATAATCTAACATAGCCTTAGCGCCTTTAGCACCTTCTTTACCGGTAATGCCTTGCACCAATACTTTTGTATTTTGGGATATTAAAATGCTCATATCTACTTTTTATAGATCACTCGCTGAATAAATAAAATAAGCCATATTGTACCGGTAATAAAACACGTTACCGTCGCAAAATAAAATGATAGGGAAAAATAAACTGCAGACGTAATATACAAACCGATAAATGTCGGGATTGAAGTTTGCAATGTAATCGGCCCTCTCTTCTCTCTAAACCCCTGGATAGCCTGTGGCATCAGCGACACACAAAAAGCGACGCTAGTGAGGGTAAGAACGATATCCTGCCATGACATATGATTAATTTTTACTAACCATATCAGCCAAAATCTGAGCGGTGGCGCTCATACCGATTTCTTTTTTAAACATTTTAATATTTAAATGATTACGCTCGGCGCATTCTGCCAAAAGCCTAAAAGCTTCAGCGCTCTCTGTACCGTCACGACGAACTACGATTGGATAGGTGGGTTTAATTTCATCCAAAGCATCAATAATACCTAAAAATGTTTCTTTAATGTTGGTAAAGTTGGCGACTACTCCTGCCATCCAGAGCCCACGAATACCAGGTTTGGACAAAACCACTTTGGCCAAAGCATAAACTTTTTCACGCGGAGGATTACCAGAATACTCAGTATAATTTGCCGGCTTGAGACCAACACCTATAAGTGCGTCCATATTGGCGATACTAGCACCACCACCATTTAAAATAACTGCAATATCTCCATCCATTTCAATATACTTGCCAGCCGTACCACGATAATAGGCTTCGCCCTCATCTATTTTTTTGGCGGATAATTCTCTTTCGGTAGGCAGGCGCCCCATCATGGTGCGTGGCGCCAAACTATTCCATTCTTCATGGCGATAAAAAGCATCGTCATCCAAAGCAATTTTGGCATCAGCCGCAAACCACTCCCCATCTTTTGTTTTAACAAGTGGATTTATTTCTACCACACGTGCGTCTTCTTGCAAAAAACATTGCCATAATTTTTCTGCGCATGGCAAGCCTGAAACAATAACTTCGCTTCTTATATCTAACAACTTTTTAGTTATTTTATCTTCAGCTACATCTTCTATATCCATTCCACCTTGCGAACTGTAAATTAAAATTGGCTGTTTAGTAATAGTATCGTAAGTAATAGAAATATAATGCTCTTCGGCAATATCCAATTTTTCTTCAATCAAAACCGCTTCTACATATTGGCCTTTGATATTACCACTAAAAAGTTCTGTAACAGCAGTTTCCACTTCTTCAGAGCTAGCGCAAAACTTGATACCATTATTCTTACCACGTTTGCCTGCCAAAATCTGAGCTTTCACCACGACGCTAGAAACTCCTAGTTCGTGGTATTTACTTTTGATATCATCCCCGCGCCAAACTACCACCCCTTTCGGAGTAGCTACACCATGCTTGGCAAATAAATTTTTCCCTTCAAATTCGTATAAATTCATACTATATAAAATCCATTCTAAATTCTACTCCATGTTTTTTAAATCCTAATTTCTCGTACCATGCATGGAGTTTTTCTCTGCCAAAACGACTGGTGCAAATTACCTTATAACAACCAATTTTCTTGGCTTCATCTATAGCTGACTCTACTAACTTTGTACCTAGACCACTTCCTCTCTGTGATTCATCAACAAACACATCCTCTAATAAACCAACTGGTTCTTTATGCACATCATTATAAATAATATACAATCGAACCCTACCAACTTCTTGGCTATTTTCTCGAGCGGTTATCTTAACCGCATAGCTATCTTTTAAAATTTCTTTCTGTAATTCCATAATTAAATATACTTTTTTAAAATAGGACTTAGTTTTTTTGGATCCAGCCCGCCTTCATTTCTTTCAAAACCTACACTTACAACCTTTCTATTTTTCAAATTTTCTTTATCAAAAGAAAAAACTCCCCAACTATTTTCTTGATAAATCTTTTTTTGTTTAGCATTAAGTTTATGACTATTATGAATAACCATATCAACCTTTCTAGGCAGATACTTCTCTAATTGCGCCACCATTTCACTTAGTTTTTCTGGCCCAGTCTCACCATTGAGCCTATAAGCACTACCAGCCAAAAATATTATTTTAGCTTTGGATTTTTTTATCGCTTCTTTTATTCCAACAGGTAATAAGGTCGCTACCAAACTTGTATATAGACTACCAGAGCCAATTACTATTGTATCTGCTTTTGTTATTGCCTGTACAGCTTGAGGATAAGCTCGACAATTTGGCTCTAACCAAACTCGTTTTATCTTCCAACCCCTATTATACCTCGGAGTATCTATAAACTCTTCTGTTCTTATAATTTTACCATTATCTAACTCAGCTACTAAATCGGTATTTTCCAAGGTGACTGGAAAAACTTTTCCTTGCGCTTCTACACTCTGGGATAAGGCGTCCAAAGCATAAATAAAATTACCGGAAAATTGACCAGATAAAGTTAAAAATAAATTACCTAAGTTATGACTATTTAATCTACCGGTATTTTTAAATCTTGGCTTATAAAAAATCTTTTTAAGAGATTGATAATCATAGATAGAAAGAGACAAAATCGCCCGCAACACATCCCCTGGTGGTAAAGTATTTAATTCTTTGCGAAGCTTACCAGAAGAACCCCCGGAATCACTCATAGAAACTATCGCTGAGATACCCAAATCATCTGCATATTTTTTCAACGCTTCCAAACAAATTGCCGAACCATTACCTCCGCCAATTACGACTACATTTTTCATACAAATTATTATTTGATAATATTCATAGCCTTACCTACCTCAGCAAAAGCAGACAGGGCCTGATCCATCTGTTCCTTAGTGTGGGCTGCGGAGATCTGAACTCTAATGCGTGCTTTGCCTTTAGGCACAACCGGATAAGTAAACCCGCGAACATAGATACCTTTCTTAAATAAAGCTGAAGCCATATCTCTGGCGAGTGTTTCCTCCATAAGCATAACTGGTGTTATTGGGTGTTTACCGTCACCACCAAGACTAAACCCAAGCGCTTCCATTTTACTTCTAAAGTAATTTGTATTTTCTTCTAACCTTTCTCTGCTTTTTATAAACTTATTGTCATAATTTTGCAACACATACAAAGCGGCGCTGACAATCATCGGTGGCAAAGAATTACTAAACAAACTCGTACGGCTTCTTTGGTGTAAAACTTGTATAATTTCTTTGCGTCCAGCAGTAAATCCTCCCCCTGCTCCACCCAAGGCTTTACCAAAAGTAGAAGTCAAAATATCTACTCTACCCATCACTCCCGCTTGTTCAATACTCCCCCGACCGGTTTTGCCAAGCACGCCACTGGCATGACTATCATCTACCATTACCATAGCGCAATACTTGTCTGCCAAGTCACAAATTTCTTTTAACTTAGCAGTTATACCATCCATAGAGAATACGCCGTCAGTGGCAATAAGTATCCGACGAGGTTTAGATACGGCTAAACAAGCTTTGAGTTGATTCTCCAAATCTTCCATATCGCTATTTTTATAACGATATCTTTCGGCCTTACACAACCGAACGCCATCGATAATACTAGCATGATTGAGTTCATCTGAAAAAATCGCATCACCTTCTTTAAGAATAGTTTCAAATAATCCGGTATTAGCATCAAAACAAGAAGTGTAGCTAATAGCATCTTCCATGCCAAAAAACTTACAGATTTCCGCTTCTAAATCTTTATGCACAGACGAGGTGCCAACTATAAAACGCACCGAAGCTTCGCCAAAGCCATATTTTTTGACACCAGCAATTGCCGCCTCAGCTAATTCTTCCGACGAAGCTAGTCCCAAATAGTTATTAGCACAAAAATTTAACAACGTCTTACCACCAACCGATATTTCTGGTTCTTGTTTGCCATCAAGCACGCCCACATCTTTCCACATACCTCCATCTTTTATTTCTTGTAATTCTTGTTCAAATTGTTGTTTGTAATTTGTGTACATAATTTGTAATTAAAACTTGATCAAAAGTTTAGGGTGCTTAGTCATCATCTCTTCGAATTTTTCTTTGGAATATTCAGCGATTGGCAAAATAGTGCCCTGACCACCATTTAAAATCACATCAAATAACTTTTCCTGAATACCGTTTGTTTGGTCTTCAAATAACTGCTTTGTAATATCCCATGTGCGCCATAATTGCCGGCCAATCACTAAATGAAGTGTGAATCCATTAAATATCATCCTGTTGTAATCTTCAAAAACAAAATCTCCCTGTTTAATTCCAAATAAGATAATATCTCCGCCTCGGCGGGTAGCGTATAAACAATTATTAGCAGACGAATTAAATCCTGACATTTCAAAACTTACATCTACACCAACATCATCAGTCAATTTTTTGATTTCTTCGGCCACAGCCATATCGTGCGCGTATGGTTTCGCGTTGTCTGATTTGCCAAGAGGTATTACGTGATCAATTCCTAATTTTTTGGCCATTTCAATAGCGGTCAGATTTGGCTCGACACCAATAATTGTTTTTGCTCCCAAACCCTTCATGACTAAAGTCAAAAATAAACCAATTGGCCCTAAACCAAAAATAGCGACAGTTTTATCTTTTACATCAACTTTACTACCCGCATGCACGGCGTTACCAAATGGCTCTTGCATAGCCGCAATTTCCGGACGGATTTTACTCGTATCAGTTTTGCGTAACACATGATCTGGTAATTTTATAAATTCCGCCAAACCGCCATCATGATGAATGCCCAAAATTGTTTCATTAGTACAAACCTCTCGTTGCCCGCGGGCACACTGATAACATTTCTGACAAAAAAGATGTGACTCTGACGAAACTAAATCTCCAACCTTAACATTTTCTACCTTAGATCCAACATCCATTATTTCTCCAAAAAATTCATGACCAATAATGCGATACGAGTTGCCACCATTTTCTATCTGCTTATCAATCGTGTTTAAAATAGCATCTCGAAAAGCAACCCTATTCCAAATACCTCTGTCGGTACCACAAATCCCAGCATAACGAACTTTCAAAATAACATGATTGTCTTCGGCTGAATTTGTTTTATCCAAAACTGGCTTTGGAATATCTACCAAATCAAACCCGCGCGAACTTTCCCAGTCTGTTTTGCTCTTATCAAAAACTAACGCCCTCATAAAAATTTAAAATTAAATTATTCAACCGTAACACTCTTTGCTAAATTACGTGGTCGGTCTACATCTCTACCCAGTGCCACCGCTGTATGGTAGGCAAAAAGCTGAAGCGGAAGGGTGTTTAATAAAGGTTCAAGCAGCTCCATCGTCGGTGGCACATAAATCACGTCTTGCGCCAGTTCAATTGCCTTATCATCCCCTTCGGTAGCTACTAGAATTATTGGCGCTTTTCGCGCTTTTATTTCTTCGACATTACTGCGCATCTTATCATATAATTGATTCTTGGTCATAATCGCCATGACGGGAAATTCTGGCGAAAGAAGCGCAATCGCACCATGCTTCATTTCTCCTCCAGGATAAGCTTCGCTATGAATATAGGAAATTTCTTTTAACTTGAGAGAGCCTTCCAAGGCAACTGGAAAATTTATCCCTCTACCTAAATACAACATATCCCGAGAATTCTTATACTTTTCAGCTAACTCTTTTATTTTATCACTCTGACTCAAAATAGATTTCATTTTTTCTGGAATCTCTACGAGAGCTTGCAACAATCTTTGCCCGGTGGCAATACTAAGTTTATTCAACCGGCCAAACTGCAACGCATACAAAAGTAATACTGCCACCATGTTTGTGTAGGCTTTAGTAGAAGCAACCGCCAACTCTGGTCCGGCATGAATATAAGTACCACCATCAGTTTCTCTGGCAATGGTTGAACCAACCACATTGACAATCCCGCGCACAAAAGCACCTTTTCTCTTGGCTTCTTTGAGAGCCGCAAGGGTATCGGCCGTTTCTCCAGACTGAGAAATACCAAAGACCAAAGTTTGATTATCAATAATAGGATCACGATAACGAAATTCACTAGCCACATCAACTTCGGTTGGAATTCCGGCCAACCTTTCAAACATATATTTTCCCACAATACCAGCATATGAAGCAGTTCCACAAGCAATAAGAATAATTCTTTTGATACTACGCATTTGTTCATCACTCATATTGAGCCCACCTAGATGAGCGGTACCATCTTCTAATTTATACCGTCCACGAATAGCGTCCTGGACTACATTTGGCTGATCAAAAATCTCTTTCAACATAAAATGAGGAAAGCCTTGTTTCTGAGCTTGTGCTTCATCCCATTCAATCTCTTCTACATGTTTAGTCACATTATGATCTTTGAGATTTACCGTATGTAGCTGGGTTCGGCTAATATCGGCCACCTCGCCATCTTCAAGAAAAATTACTTTCTTGGTATAAGCCAACATCGGTGTCGCATCGCTAGCCACAAAATATTCCTCTTCACCAATGCCAACTACCAGCGGACTCCCCATGCGAGCCACTACGAGCTGTCCAGGGCGGTCTGCATGCATCACAACGAGTCCATAAGTACCTCGAACACGGGCTAATGCTTCCAAGACCGCTTTGCGCAAATCACCTGTGTAATATGTTTCAATCAAGTGCGCCAAAACTTCAGAGTCTGTTTCTGATTTATATACATGATTTGCACCAAGCTTTTCTTTTAACTCTCGATAATTTTCAATAATACCATTATGAGCTAGAATAATTTTGCCGGTGCAGTCAGCGTGCGGGTGAGCGTTGCTTTCAGTCACGCTACCGTGAGTAGCCCAGCGCGTATGAGCAATACCAAATGTGCTATCAAAATTTTGAGTTTTTAGTTTCTCGGCCAAATTATCAATCTTACCAACCGCTTTGATTGTACAAGGTTTACCGTCATCAAAAACAGCAATACCAGCACTATCATAACCGCGGTATTCCAAACGACGCAGACCATTTATCAAAATTGGCAGGGCTTGCTTATTTCCAATGTAGGCAACAATTCCACACATATGATTTATGATAGAAAAACTTACTTAACTCTTCCTTATAACACCGCCCGCTTACGTTTGTCTGCCTCTTCCAGTTCTGCCGGTGTGTTTATACCAAACCACTCATTGCTATTTTTTAATTTTACTACTTGGATTTTTTTATTCTCATTACCGGCTACTGTTAAGGCTGTTGGCAAACCATATTCCCCTAATTTACGAAGGGGTGGCATAGACGGAAACATAGCCTCAAACCATTTACGATCAAAGCAAAAAGTGCCTGTGCTAATTTCTTTTATCATTTTTTGCTCATCTGTTAAATATTCTTTTTCGATTATTTCAATTTTGCCATCATCATGTCTGATAATTCTTCCAAGTGCGCTCGGGTCTTCAATCTCAGCCGACAAAACAGACACCGTTGCTTGAGCGGACAAATGTTCATTAATAAAATTAACAATAGTTTCTTCTTTATAAAAAGCGCTATCATCTCCATTTATAACCAAGATATTATCTGCTTCGGGAGACAACATCTGAGACCCTGTAAAGGCAGCGTGAGCAGTGCCCTTTTGCTCATTTTGATCTGCATAAAGCACTTCGTTTTGTAAAAATTCTTTTACCTTTTCTCTAAAAAAACCCACAACCAGCATTATCTGACTATTTTGAAAACCTACTTCTTTTAAGGTTTCTGTAATATAACTAATAATGGGCCTACCGCCAATTTCAAGCATTACTTTTGGCTTGTCTACACAATTGAGGCGAGTGCCCTTACCAGCGGCCAACACTACTACTCCTACTTTATCCAAGTTGTTGTTCAACATATTGTTTAATTTGAGTTAAGGTTGAAAAATAAGGAACTTTGATTTGTTTAGCATCTTCTTCTGAGTAACGCGTCGTATTAAGCTTTGTAATTAAAACAACAGATGGCAATGTATTTTTTACAGATGCATTCTCTCGCAAATTATCATTAACAAAAAAAATCTTTTCGTTTTTGCAACGATTTAATAAATAATTTTCTTTTCCACCGCTAACAATAACTACTTCATTAAAATTTTTATAAATTTTACTATTTTTAATCTTATTTAACTGAAATTTTTCATCTCCAGCGGAAAGTAAAATAAGGTTTTTTGAAATTTTTTTTAAAAAGTCTAAAAATAATACCGTATCTGAAAAAAGATAGTCTTTTAAAAACAAAGCGTTAAGCTCGTCTTCGACAATACTTGGAATATTATAACCTAATTCCCGCAAAAACTGTGCATGTTCCTCAAATGTATAGTCGTACTGATGAGGAGATACTGTACAAAGCGAACGCTGAAAAGTTTCTTTAATATGATTTTCAGTGGCTCCAAACTTAGAAAAGATACCAAAAATATCGGCTTGCAGAGCCACAGTGTCATATAAAGTATTATCCCAATCTATAAAAGAATAATTAAACATATGCTAAATTTTAATCCACAAACTATCAAAAATATTTTTTTGGGTTTCATAGACGCCGGAATTCTCTATCACTACTCCCACTGGTTCATTTTTGGCATCCAAAGAAATATATGCAGTTTTACCAGGATAGATAATAATATATGTTTGTGTGTCTGAAGATGCTTCGAGCCACTTACGCTCATCCAAACCGCGCAACTCACCACCTTTACCAATCGCAATTACTTTAACTGCAATGCCTTTAGCCAAACGCGCGTCGCTAAATGTTTCAAAACCATCATAAATATATTCACGAATTCCAGCCGTAGAATAAATCCGATATTCCATTTCTCCAGTTCGTTCACAAACTTCCAAAACATCTTCTAAAATTTCATGGATTTTTTCTTTTTCAAAATAACGAGCTACCGGGCGCTCTCCGCCTTTGTCGTGCAAGGATTTCAATTCCGGTACGAGCTGATCTATATCTTTTTTTACTTCTTGTAAATCTTCCATCTGCTTGGCAAGCAAGACATTGAGACGAGCTGGATCTTCAGCAACAAAATACTGCTTAGAATCCTTTTCATAAAAACCAACCAAGTCCTTTTCTCTCAACTCTTTCAGGAGCTCATGGACGGTACCACGGTTAATACCTGTATTTTCAGCCACTTCTCGTACTGAAGATGGCCCCAAACGAAGCAAGCCTACATACACAGTAGACATCTTGTCAGAAAAACCAAGTTTTTGTAAGAAATTAGTATGCATATTTTGGCTAAAATAAGCATAACATAGACAAAAAAAGCTGTCAATTTTTTTCTGACAGCTTTTCTGTGGATAAAGTACTTTTCCTTACTTCTTTAGAAGAAGTAAGCAAGAAGCGCGAGCTAATGAAACTACTCGGAGCCAGACAGGACTCACCCTCGCTTCCGCCCTGAACTCATCCGCCTTGGGCGGACTCAAACAGCAGGGCGAATTCTTTTGAAGAACCGCTCCGGCTCATCTCTGTCTGCTACCTCCTAATTTCAAGTCTCGCACCAACAACAACGATTGTCTATCCGAGCCTATACAAAACGGCGTGTACTTGCCACGGTGAAAACGAGCGGTTGCCAGTCGCTTGAGCGACTGGAAGTTGTCCTGCTGTGTGAGATCGGCCGTTAGAGACGGCCGATTGAGTTCAGGACAACAGTGAGTTTGAACCGATGGAAGTACCGACGGCGAGTATAAGGCTTCGGAAACTTTTCACTCCAGCTTTTGGTTACAAAAGGTGGAACAAAAAAAATTTATTTTCCTAAAACAATATCTGAAATAATCTTAAACCTATTTTTCACTGTTTTGTCCAAAAACTCCTGTCTATCTTCATCTGTCCTGCACTCTCCTATCTCCTGCCACAAGGCTCTGCCAGCCAAAAATCCAACCGCTCCGGCTGCCACCGCGTCTTTCAGTTGCTCATCAAATTTATCAAACTTTTCTCCTCGAGTTAGAAGAATCCAAGGAATATTCCCAACCAACTCATCTATTTTTTTACATGATTCCAAATCACCTGGATACTCCAATTTCCACACATCTGGCACAACTTCGCTTTCTAATAACATTTGCACCGAGCGCAGAACCCACTCACATCGGCTCTTGCCTAATTCTTCATTACCATATGTCACAATTTCCAAAAATAAAGGCAGGTCGTTTTGACGCGAATCTTCCAAGGCTTGTTTAGCAGTTTCTAGCTGCTCGTCACAATTTTTGGCTTCTGGATTAAAATACAATAATAATTTTGTTCCGCTTGCTCCCAGATCTTTTAATTGTTTGGCTGTGTATTCTAATTCTGTTGTTCTATCACCTTCAACATCTGTGTAACCGCTTTTTTCTAAAGGTAACAGATAAGGTTTATTTTTTGATTTGTAGCCAGCTAAACCCCAATCTACATCTAAAAGCACACCGCTAAATTGATCTTCAAGGGCGTTTATAACCATGCTTTTAACCTTGATTAAATCTTCGTCAGTAGCTTTATCTGGATTAGCAGGATTAACATATTTTTTAAAACTATCACGATGGTCAAAAGCCAACATTAAATATTTGCCTTGATTTTGAAAAATTGAGAGATCCATATTATTTAGAATACAGGAATTAGGATATAGGAAATAATAACATAAAAAGAAATAAAAAAACACTCCTATAAAAAATAATAAAGCGCCGCGTTTCAATGGACGGTACGCGACATAATTTCGTTAAATTAAAAAAAGACCATTGTCCTGGCGACGGCCTACTTTTGCCTTGCGGCTATCATCGGCGCTGATTGGCTTAACTTCTGTGTTCGGGATGGGAACAGGTGTGACCCAATCGCTCATGTCACCAAGAAAATGGTCTTTTTATTTTAAAAATTCAATTCATTGATCCAACAATAACAGGGTCTTTCTAGAAATCAGACGAAGACTTCTAGAATCAAAGCACTTCTTAGTGCTTCTTTCGTGCGCTTGACCGATTAGTACTCCTCAGCTTAACACCTTACGATGCTTACACATAGAGCCTATCAACCTCGTAGTCTACGAGGGGTCTATAACGAATGTTAATCTTGAAGACGGCTTCACGCTTATATGCTTTCAGCGTTTATCCGTGCCAAATAATAGCTACCCAGCAATGCCCTTGGTAGGACAACTGGTACACCAGAGATTTGTTCTTTCCGGTCCTCTCGTACTAGGAAAGAGCCTTCTCAACATTCTACGCCCGCAACAGATAGGAGACCGAACTGTCTCACGACGTTCTGAACCCAGCTCGCGTACCGCTTTAATTGGCGAACAGCCAAACCCTTGGGGCCTTCTTCAGTCCCAGGATGCGATGAGCCGACATCGAGGTGCCAAACCGGACCGTCTATAAGGACTATCGGGTCCGATCAGCCTGTTATCCCCGGAGTAGCTTTTATCCGTTGATCTTCCACTCTCCTATTTGAGGTGGTCGGTTCACTAACTTCTACTTTCGTAACTGCTCGAGTTGTAGCTCTTGCAGTAAAGCCAGCTTTTGCGTTTGCGCGTCCAGCTCGATTTCCATCCGAGCTAAGCTGACCTTTGTAAACGCCTCCGTTACATTTTAGGAGGCAACCGCCCCAGTTAAACTACCCATCAGACACTGTTTTCTCTGGCAGATTCATGTCAGAAAATTAGGCATAAAAACAAGTAAGGGTGGTGTCTCATCGTCGCCTTGCGGCTCCCACCTACTCTCAACATATTTATTCTTATACCAATATCAAATTGTAGTAAAGCTTCACGGGGTCTTTTCGTCTAGTTGCGGGTAGGAGGCATCTTCACCTCCCTTGCAATTTCACTGAGTCCCTCGTTGAGACAGTCCAGCTATCGTTATGCCATTCGTGCGGGTCGGAACTCACCCGACAAGGAATTTCGCTTACTGATTCCTCTACAATGGACTCTATCTTCACCCAGATTCTCGAGAGAGGCTGGGGCATAGCATTTAGTCTCTGAGGGTTCTCCGCCTTGAGCGGAGCCTTCCCTGCTGATTGGCTTTTGACGGCTTTCCAGCATATAGCTATGATCGGATTATATTTTATATTGCTATAAAATAAGGCAGCTTTTTTAAATGGCTTTAAAAAATTAATTATCTGCAATGGTAATTATTTTTTGTCACTGTTTACTATTTGCTATAATCGTCCCAATCCTAGTGAACTCAATTGCTTGAATCCACAACCTTAGGACGGTTATAGTTACCGCCGGCGTTCATCAGCGCTTCGGCTCAAGGCTTCATCTTGCGATTAACCTCTCCCCTTAACGTTCTGACACTGGCCAGGCATCACCCCCTATACATCATCTTACGATTTAGCAGGGAGCTGTGTTTTTGGTAAACAGTCGCAGCTGGTCTTTTGTTGTAGCCCATATTGCTATGGGCAGGCCTTATCCCGAAGTTACGGCCGTTGTATTGCAGAGTTCCTTAACGAGGGTTCTCTCATACGCCTTGGTCTACTCGACCTATCCACCTGTGTCGGTTTCCGGTACGGTTATGTATAGCTTAACGATTTCTACCTTTTCTAGACACCTCGTGACCTATAGTTGACTCCACCCGAAGGCTTTGTCTTCATCTTGCGATACGTATATAACCAAAATACGCTATAAGCTTAAAGATGTGCAATAAAAATCAAACTATACACAGTGCTGGAATATTAACCAGCTCTTCCATCGGTTACGCCTTTCGGCCTGGCCTTAGGACCGACTAACCCTGGGGCGATTCTCGTTGCCCAGGAAACCTCGGATTTTCGGCGGGCAGGATTCACACCTGCCTTTTTGCTACTTATGCCTGCATTCTTACTTCCTTGCACTCCACCGTGACTCACGTCTGCGGCTTCAGCGCGCAAGGAACATTCCTCTACCAAATTACTACTCCCGAAGGAGTAATAAAGTTCGCAGCTTCGGTACCATATTTTAGTCCCGTACATTTTCGGCGCTAAAACTCTTGACCAGTGAGCTGTTACGCTTTCTTTAAAGGATTGCTGCTTCTAAGCAAACCTCCTGGTTGTTAGAGAATTAAAACCACCTTCGTTACACTTAATATGGATTTAGGGACCTTAGCTAGCGATCTGGGCTGTTCCCCTTTTGGCAATGAAGCTTAGCCCCCACTGCCTGACTCCTAAGTTTTGGCTACTGGTATTCGGAGTTTGATTAAAAACGGTATCCCGAAGGACCCAATTCTCATCCAGTGCTCTACCACCAGCAGGAACACTTAAGGCTATACCTAGATATATTTCGAGGAAAACCAGCTATTACCGAGTTCGATTAGAATTTCTCTCCCATCCACAACTCATCTCCGAGTGTTGCACAGCTCGTGAGTTCGGACCTCCCCTTTTATTTCTAAAAGGTTCATCCTGGCCATGGATAGCTCACCCGGTTTCGGGTTATATGCGTGCCACTTAACGCCCGTTAAGACTCGCTTTCGCTGCGCCTCCACCCCAAAGGGGCTTAAGCATTGCGACACACAACATACTCGCAGGCTCATTCTTCAATAGGAACACGGTCATCCATGTCTTGCGACATAAGACTCCCGCTCTTTGTAGGCGCACGGTTTCAGATACTATTTCATCGCCCTCTCCGGGCTACTTTTCACCTTTCCCTCGTGGTACTTGTCCACTATCGATCACTAAAAGTATTTAGCCTTAGACCATAGTCGGCCTGAATTCAGACGAAATTTCACGAGTTTCGTCCTACTCAAGAACAATAACCATATAGCTTGATTTTTTTCGTATACAGGACTATTACCTCCTTTGGTTGTTCTTTCCAGAACATTTTACTAAAAATCAAGTTTCTACCCGACATACAGAAAGTCGGCATTACTGTCTTATTACCCCATATAAACAACGGTCTGTCCTTTAAATCGCAGTTCAACGTTAATCCGAAGACCAACATATTACTACAAAAACATTTACATGGTTTAGGCTTTTCCCTTTTCGCTCGCCACTACTGGGGGAATCTCTTCGATTTATTTTCCTCTGGCTACTGAGATGTTTCACTTCGCCAGGTCTTCTTCATACACCTATGAATTCAGTATATGATTCCTAACATAGTTAGGAGGGTTTCCCCATTCGGACATCCTCGGGTCAAAGCTAGCTTGGGAGCTCGCCGAGGCTTATCGCACCCTGCAACGTCCTTCTTCGTCTTTTAGTGTCAAGGCATTCACCATACGCCCTTATTTAATTGCGCACGACTAAAGCACTAAAGAGTGCTTCTCTACGTACAGGCCTATTGTCCTGTAGAAAATTCATCGTGTTTTGTGTAGATGTACCTGACGTCAAACCGTAGCCTGACATCAAGGTATCCCAAACTTATATTTGGGAACTACATACCCTATTATTGTTGAATTGACCAATGAATTGTCAACGTACACTCTTTTCAACCGGCACTATCATTTCAACCCAAGTGAAAAATCTATTTTAAATTTTTCGCTTCGTTTGAAATGCTTTTATAAAACACAACGACCGCCTGCAAGCGGTCTCTCAAAATTGAGATTTTTACCACCTGGATTATCTGAGGAAAATTTTAGTCTTGTTTATCATGGTTAGGATAATCCCGATAAATCGGGGAAAAACTTAGATTTACCCAGAGGTCCAGTAGTGGACATGGCTCTCGAATGAGTCGAGACTTTACACGTACAGACGATTATAGCTAAAACTAAAACATCTGTCAACCCCTTTATAGGCGGGCTAAAAGTGGAAGTCTGTGGATAAGTTTTGTACCCAGAACACTGACCTAGAAGGTGCTATTTTATTAACAGTACTTTAGCCTTATTCAGACACTGAAATTGTCTTAATGCTCACAAATTCTTTGATGCCATAGTGCGACAACTCACGACCATAGCCTGATTTTTTGATACCGCCAAAAGGAAGTCGTGGATCTGATTTCACCTGACTATTTATAAATACACTGCCAGACTCTATTTTCTCTGCAAGACTTGTTGCCAGGGCAATATCACGACTGAAGATGGTTGCGCCCAAACCATACGGGCTGTCATTGGCAATAGCGACAGCCTCATCTACATCTTTAAAAGTAATAACTGGCAATACTGGTCCAAAGACTTCTTCGTCATAGACAGGCATTCCTTTGGTGACCTCAGTTAATACAGTTGGCAGATAAAAACACCCTTTCATATCTGCGTGCGAACCACCAACCAAAACACGAGCGCCTTTGGCTACTGATAATGCAACTTGCTGTTCAATATCTCTCACCATCTGTTCGTTAGCAAGTGGCCCTACATTAGTAGTAGACTCAAGCGGATCTCCAACTTTGAGCTTACTAACTGCTTCCACTAAAAGTTTGACAAATTCATCGGCGATACTTTCATGTACAATAAATCTCTTGGCCGCGATACAACTCTGACCAGCATTTGATTGCATCCGTGCAGATACAGCTGTTGCTACAGCCATATTTAAATCAGCATCAGACAAGACAATAAATGGGTCACTGCCACCAAGTTCAAGCACCACCTTTTTTATCTCTTTACCGGCAATAGAAGCAACATCACTACCAGCTTTCTCACTACCAGTCAGGGTTACAGCTTTGATACGTGGATCTCGAATAATACCAGCCACACGCGCAGAGCCTAAAGCCAAATTAGAAAACACACCACTTGGAAATCCAGCCTCAATAAATATCCGCTCAATAGCCGCAGCACTCCCCTGCACATTGGAAGCATGTTTAAGTATGCCTATATTCCCAGCCATCAACGCTGGTGCTGCAAAACGAAATACTTGCCACAAAGGAAAGTTCCATGGCATTACAGCTAACACAATCCCAAGAGGTTCACATCGTATATAATTTTTACTTGTTTCTGTGAGCACAATTTCAGGCTGTAAAAAATTCTCAGCGTTGTCACTATAATAATCACAGACCGTCGCGCATTTTTCAATTTCAGCTGCTGAGGCAGCTAAGGTTTTACCCACTTCGCCGGTAATAATTTTGGCGAGTGACGCACTTTGCGTACGCAACTCTAAGGCCGCACGCTTCATCAAGATACTGCGCTCTGCAAAAGATGTTTCTTTCCAAGCTCTAGCTGCGATCTCGGCAATAGAAATTTTTGCTTCAAGCTCTGCTGAGGAAAGTTCTTCTGTCTCTAATATTACTCCCAGCGTGGCTGGATTAATAGAACGTAAAGTCATATTTTATTTATGCATTGTTTTTAAAAGCGAGCCAAAAGTAGTTGTGTTCTCGCTATAATCTATCGGCAACACAATCACATGCACCCCTCTACCAGCAAGCGCCTGCGCTAATGTCGGCGCAAATGCATCCGCAGAGGTTATACGATGGCCAGTCGCCCCAAAACTTTCAGCAAGTTTTACAAAATCAGGATTGGTAAAATCAAGGCCAAAATCTGGCAAATTCATGGCAGCTTGTTTCCATTTTATCATACCATAACCATTGTCTTCGAGTACGACTACGACTAAATCTAGACCCAACCTTGTAGCTGTCTCTAAATCACCAATGTTCATCATAAATCCACCATCTCCGGCGACCACCACAACTTTGGTTTGAGGATTAATAAGTTTAGCAGCCATCCCAACTCCAAAACCCGCGCCCATCGTGGCAAAGGCATTATCAAGCAAAACCGTATTTTGTTCATACGCCGGATAATTGCGCGCAATCCAGAGTTTGTACATTCCGTTATCAAGAGAAAGAATAGCGTCTCGCGGCATGACTTGGCGCAAATCGTGTACAAATCGTTGTGGCTTAATCGGAAAATTAGCATCATTAGATTTAACTTTAATATCAGTGAGCAGTTCCTCTTTTACTTTTTTGGCATTCTCAAAATTCCATCTAGATTGTACATTAATTCGTTCAGTCATAGCCCAGAGCGCATGCGAAATATCACCAATTACTTCATACTTTGGTTTGTATACTTCATTTATTTCGGCCGGAGAAAAATTTATATGCACTATGTGTTGATGCGATATGGCAAGCGCCGGTGGCTTTTCGGTAATATCATGTCCAACAAGAATAATTAGGTCAGCAGTAGCAATCGCTTGGTGTACTATGTCATTACTAGAAAGGGCGGTTGTGCCAATATAGCCTTCCAAACTTTCATCTTCAACTCCCTTTCCCATCTGTGTAGTAACAAAAGGAATATTGGTTTTTTGAATAAAATTCCGAAGCTGTTTACGGATAAGCTTACGGTTGGCGCCCGCAGCAATAGTAATAAGAGGCGACTGCGCGCTTTCTATAGCAGCTACGACTGTTTCAATGCTTTTATCATCAGGCAAAGGGCGTCTGACTTTACTCCACAGCAAAGGCTCTTCATCAGCATTTTCTTCGGCGATATCTTCGGGGAACTCTAGGTGTACGGCACCTGGTCTCTCCGCTTCAGCAACACGAATAGCCTGAGCCACCATCGTCGGAATGCGTGTAGCACTGACTATAGTCTCAGACATTTTAGTGATCGGTTTCATCATAGCCACGACATCAATTATCTGAAACTTTCCCTGCTTGCTTTTTTTAATTGGCTTCTGTCCGGTAATCACAAGGGTTGGCAAACCACCGAGTTGCGCGTAGGCCACGCCAGTGACAAGATTGGTCGCACCTGGACCAAGAGTGGAAAGAGCTACCCCAACCCGTCCGGTAAGACGACCGACTGTTGCGGCCATAAAGACAGCTGTCTGTTCGTTTCGGGTGGTAATAAACCGAATTGAAGAAGTGCGTACTGCTTCTATAAATGCCAAATTTTCTTCGCCAGGCAAACCAAAAATATAGCGCACCCCGGCTGCTTCTAAACTTTTAACAAATAAATCTGAGGCTTTCATATCTTACTAATTTTTAACGTAAATACTAATCAATTAATAACAAAACGAGACACCTAGCCCCAGCATTTACCTGTTCTGCCTCTTTCCAGGCTTTAACAAACTTTTTGTTCAAGTCTTTTTCTGTTATATTTTCCGCCAAAACTTCTTTTGTTTTTTCTCTTAAAATTCCTTTCCCTCCGCGACCGTAGATAATCTGTATTTTATCATGACCAAAACTAATTTGCTTTGAAATAAAATTTATAATTTCTGTTTCTACATCTTCTACTCTAACTCCATGTAAATCAAGTTTCGGTAAATTTTTATCATATTCTAGCACAGAAAATATAGTATCATTATGTATTTTCATATAAATTTACCCAAACTAATAATCATTACTTAGCAATTTCTGAAAGCTCCGCTTGAAAGTATGGAGGCAGCGGGCTGGAAGGGCCGCTGGCGCTAGTAATAAATATTCTACCAAAATTTCTTTCCTTAGCAACTTGCACTGCTTCTTTCATTTTAATTTCATTTGGCACATCATAAATAATAGCATAAAACCTCTCCTTAGGATACTTAGGAACCCAAGCTGGCATTTTTTTAGTCAGCCAACTACCATAACCACTTTCAAAAACAATATTTACATCAGATACGTTCATATACCCTTCGTCAGTATTGGTGCCTGGATTAATAACAACTTGTAATTTTGAATTAATATTTTTTACATACTGATGCCGCGCTTTATAGTACGGAAGCTTGTCGGCCCCTGAAGCCACTTCGTCAAAAAATATTCCGCTGATTTGCGGATAGAATTTAAACCAAAGTGCTACGTCTGTATCCACTAATCCTGCATCTCTTTTACCATACTCGGTATACACATACCCATAAACTTTTACTCCTGCCGTTACAGTTTTTTGTATCATGTCTGTCCAGTTAATTTTAATTTCCATGCCGGGTCCGTTATGTACATTGGCAATAATAAAATCTACCTGATCATCTGCATCTATAGCCATTTGCCAATTTTTTTCATTCGGAGATGGGTAAACATATAAAGGAAGTGCAATTTTCATTTTAGGCAGAGATGCAACTGGTGTTATGACAGGAGCTGTCGGAGTTGGGCTAGGAGGCACTGGCTGCACAACTGTTTTAGGTACTTCTGGTTTAGAAGCAACAGGGGGGCTTTTTGCTTTTGTTATAATAACACTAGTTGTCCTAGCTGGATTAATTAAAGAAGATGAAGTGGTGGTAATATCCAAAGATTTTTCTACTGCAGAAGATGGCGTAGTGTTTGTGAGCATCTCTACATTTTGAGAAACAATCGGATTAAGAAAAGGAAACAAAACTAAAAAAAATATACCAAGAAAAAATACGGGTAAAAAAACCTTTAAAAGAGTTCTATTTATTAACATAGGAAGTAGATTAAGTGAATTAGCTTTTACCGCCGTGCTGCTAGAAAAAACTTACACTTTCTACTGTAATATGTGCTGGAAGAGGGACTCGAACCCTCAATCCTTACGGAACCAGTTCCTAAGACTGGCGCGTATACCAATTCCGCCATTCCAGCATGGTAGGAATTTACCACAATTACTAGGTACGAGTCAAGAAAAAATTAATTTTTTCTTGCGATCACCGACGTAATTGCAAAGCTTTGCTTCCATAATAATAAAAAAACAACCCCACTTTATTCAGGGTTGTTTTAATTAATTTTAAGTTTTGCTTATCTTTGTCTACTTCCACCATTTCCACCTTTGAAACCACCATTACTGCGAGGCGGTCTTTCAAAGCGGGGCTGTTCTACATAACCTTCTGGTTTTGGAAGCAACTGTTTCATACTAAGATTGATTCTGCCCATGCTATCAATTTCTTTTACAACTACTTTGATAACATCGCCAATGTGTAAGACATCACTTGGGCTGTTGGTTCTGCCCCAAGAAATTTCACTAACATGCACCAAACCGTCTTGGCCTGGAAGGACTTGGACAAATGCACCAAAGTCTTCTAAGCGAACAACGGTTCCGTCAAACAATTCTCCGGCAGTCACTTCATGAGTTAGTTCTTTGACCCACTGCACAGCTCTTTCCATACCAGCTGCATCAGAAGAAGTCACAAACACACGTCCGTCATCTTCAATATCAATAGACACTCCTGTCTCAGCAATAATCTTGTTAATCATCTTACCACCTGGACCAATAACATCTCTAATCTTTTCTGGATTGATCTTGATAGTGACAATGCGAGGAGCGTACTTAGACAAATCATTGCGAGGCTCAGCAATCACATTTTTCATGACATCCAAAATTTTCAAGCGCGCTTCTTTTGATTGGGCAAAAGTTTGTTTTACAATTTCCCAATTTAGACCTTCGGTCTTGGTATCCATTTGGATAGCAGTGACACCATCACGAGTACCCGCAATCTTGAAGTCCATACCGCCTGGACCGTCTTCTACATCTTGTAGGTCAGTAATCACTTTCCAGTTTCCGCTCTTGTCACTTGCTAGACCCATAGCAATACCAGCAGCTGGTTTGGTAATTGGCACACCTGCATCCATCAGAGCTAAAGTTGAACCACAAACCGAAGCCATAGAACTGGATCCGTTTGAACCTAAAACTTCAGACACTACGCGAATAGCATAAGGAAAATCTGCCTCTGGAGGAAGTAAAGGTTCGAGGGCGCGTTCGGCCAGTGCTCCGTGACCAATGGCGCGATTACCTGGTCCACGTAAAGGACCAGTTTCGCCATAAGTAGCTGGAGTATCACTATAATGATGCATATAACGCTTGGTACCATCTTCTTCCATGGTATCAACAGTCTGGACATCACCAGGAGCGCCAAGAGTCACCACAGACAAGACCTGAGTATCACCACGCATAAACATACCAGTACCATGAGTACGAGGAAGAAGCGCTACTTCGGCAGTAAGATTACGAACATCAGTAATACCACGACCATCTAAGCGTTGATTATTTTTTAAGATTTGTTCGGTGATATATTTTTCAACATAAATTTTGACCCGACCCAAGACAATTTTCATTGTAGTTTCGTCGGTTTCTTTTTCTACCAACATTTGTTTGATAGCTTCGCTGAATTTTTCTATAAGAGCCACTCTTTCACGTCTGTCCATTTTTGGAGTATTAAAAATCCAATCATCGACATGACTAGCAACTAATTCATCGGCTAACTTTTCAGCTGTTTGTAAATTTGTTTTAGCTTCACTTTCTTTGCCCGCTAAATCTAACTTTGTCTGACCAACTTCGGATTGAATTTTTTTGATAAAATCCAAAAGCGGAGCTAATTCTTTGGCGCCAAACTGCATCGCTTCTATCACTTGATCTTCGGTGGTTTCTTTACAACCAGCTTCTACCATAATGACTTTTTCTGGAGTGCCAGCAATCACAATATCTACCGTGCTTAATTGTTTCTCAGCAATAGTTGGATTGATTTTCCAGTTTCCGTCTACTTGACCAACGCGAACACCGCCGATAGGACCGTTCCAAGGAATGGAGGAAATGGACAAAACCATAGAAGCGGCAACCATCGCCGGGATTTGAGAATCTACTTCACCATCAAAAGACAGAGCGGTAAGAATTACCTGAATATCATTGCGCATGCCTTCATCAAAAAGAGGACGAATAGCGCGATCAACCAATCTACCTGACAAAATAGCTTCATCAGTTGGACGACCTTCTCTTTTGATAAAACGACTGCCTTTTATTTTTCCAGCGGCATATAACTTTTCTTCAAAGTTTACCATGAGCGGAAAAAAGTCTATACCATCACGAGTGTTTTTACTCATGGTGGCAGTAGCCAAAATTACAGTATCGCCGTAACTTACTAAACAGGAAGCATTAGCTTGAAGAGCTAACTTTCCAACTTCAACAGATAAAGTTCTACCACCCCACTGCGTGGACCAATTTTTTACTGCCATATACATTTTACTAAAGTATTACTTTAGTACTTTCTGTCCCGCTAAGCGGGACAATAACCACGCTAAGCGTGGCGAAGATGATTTGAGAGCTACAGACCAAAAAGGTCTATGTGTCCTCAAACCAGCTTCTTTTAAATAATTAAATTTTAACTTTTAAATTATGATTTACTCCGTTTTGTTTTGGCGGATAAACTTTTTTTACTGGCACAAATCTTTTGTCGGTAATAAGGAACTTGGCTTTGTCTTGACCAAGGTCAATGAAATCGTCCGCTGCATCAATCAACTTGGCTGAAGTGGTACCACCAAAAGAAATTACTTCTACTTGCTTACCATGACCTCGCAAGTATTCTACCAAAGGCACATAGTCACCATCCCCACCAACAAGTACTATCGCATCTAAATTTGTAGAAAATCTGATAGCGTCAACTGCCAAACCCACATCCCAGTCAGCTTTCTTCTCACCACCCCAAAATATCTGTAAAGGCTTATCTTTGGTTTCTATACCAAGATTATACAGAGCATCAAAAAATGGTTGTTCTTCTTTACTCTCGGTGCTGACCACATAAGCAATGGCGCGAATGAGTTTACGCCCGGCAGTAGCTTCTTTGACAATATTGCCAAAATTTACTTTGGCGCCAAACAGGTTTTTGGCGCTGTAGTACATATTCTGAACATCAATAAACACCCCTACTCTTTGATCGGGGTGTTTAAGGGTATTTCTTTTTTTACTAACTTGCAGACTCATGACTATCTCCGATTAAATCTACATCTTCTCCCAAGTCTTCTTCTACCTCAACAGAAGTTCCGTCTAGTTTACTGATAGTTCTGACTTGTTTGATTTTTAATTTTTTAACGAGATCTTCGTAACTTTTTGGGTTTTCTTTTTTAAGGTAACGCATTAAGTTTCTGCGACTACTGACCTTGCGGAGCAAGCCTCTGCGGGAAGAGTGGTCTTTTGGGTGAGTTTTTAAGTGCTGAGCCAATTCGTCGATTTCGGCTGCCAAGATTGCAATCTGCACTTCATTGGAACCTGTGTCTCCTTTATGGACCTGGAACTTTTTGATTATGGCTAACTTTTTCTTTTTTTCTAACATACGAAATTATAGTTAACGAGCTGGCCATGAGTATGTTTCTTGGCCGTCCGCCCCCGGGTAACGGGATTTATAAATAACGTAATAACTATAGTTTAAAACGGCAAAAATGTCAACCCCTTGCTTCCTAAAGGCCAAGATTATAAGTTCTTATTTTACCAACTTACTAAAAACAAAGAGGGTGAGGCCATAAGCAGCAACAACCAAGAAAAAGCCCATCATAGCAGCAAACATAGCCTCTTTGGCCTTGGTAGCAAATTCTTCATTGCCGCGAGCTGTCATCCAACGCATTCCTGCATAAAACATCACGGCTAAAAAAATTATACCTATTGCCGAGAGCCCTAAACGCAAAATTGTGCCAATCATTGAATAAATGTCGGTTGTTTCACCATACTGAGCTTTCTCAGCTGTGGCTTGTAAACCAAAATCTTGAGCAAAAACAGGAGCCACAGAACATAACATTGCTAAAGAAAACAAGAAAACAAGAAACACCTTTTTAAACATACAAAACTAGTTAAATACCAAATTTATGATGATATATTATCACACCTTGATTAATCTGTAAAAATAAGGTAGAATAATTTTGCTTTATTTATTTTGTCTCCATCGTTTAATGGATAGGACACTAGCCTTCTAAGCTGGATGTGTAGGTTCGATTCCTACTGGAGACACCAGAGGAATAATATGGTGGCCTTGGTATAACGGTTATTACGTGAGATTGTGGATCTCGCAACACGGGTTCAACTCCCGTAGGCCACCCCAATTAGAAACAAAGCTTTTAATTCGTCGGACTTCACAAAAAGAAAACGAGCTTTCTTTTTGACTCTTCCCTAGAATTATGACCCCAAATAAAAAATTACTAATCTTGTCATGCTCGACTGGAACAGGACATGTTAGAGCAGCCGAAGCTCTTCGGCTTAGTTGTGAAAAAAATTATCCAAATATTACTGTTCTACATCTGGATATTGCAAGCTACCTAGGCTGGTTTCCGTATACGGGAATTATTTATTCATATGATTTTATTACCAACTACATACCATTTTTATATAAAATAATCTACGAAATTACAGATACTTGGCTGATTCAAAAAATATTTAAAAATTTAACACCGCTTATTAGCTTCGGTGGTAGAAAATTTATACAAAAAATATACGAATTTAAGCCTGATTTTATAATTTCAACACATTATCTGGCTCAAACCATCATTCCAAAAAATTTACCTACCCCTATCGATACTATTATTACTGATTATCATCCACACAAAACTTGGTTATCTACCAAAATTAGATACACCTTTGTAGCCACTGAAGAAATCCAAAATAGTCTAGCCAAATTAAATATAGACTCCATTGCCAGTGGCATCCCCATTAATCCGGAATTTTTGAAAGTCAAAAATATTAGTGAATTGAAAATTATACTTGGTCTTAAAAATAATTGGCCAGTAATTTTACTACTGCCCACAGCCCATGCAAAAATAAAACCAGAAGATATTATAAACGAGGTTTTTTCTAATTATCCAGATAGAAAAATCAACCTCATTATTATTGGCGACAAAAATAAACTTATAAAAAAAATAAAAACGCCTACTCCAGAAAACTTATTGATTATAGATAGAACAAATAATATAGATGAATGGATGAGGGTTTCAGATATAATCATTAGTAAAGCTGGGGGGCTCACAATTACCGAAGCCATGTACTTGCAAAAGCCAATTATTGTTATAAACCCAATACCTGGCCAAGAAGACTACAACACCACATTCTTAGAACTAAATCATTATGGAATCAAGGCTCATTCAGCCAAAGACGTTGCATTAAAAGTGCAAAATATTTTAGCCAATCTTATCTCCATAACCAAAAAATCTTACCCAGATGCAAGTAAGATTATTTTGGATAGAATTTTTACACAAAAGTAAGACCTATTATAGTGCGCAATTTGGGTCAGCTGGGTTGTTCTCCGGACAAATATCAGTCACGTTATTATTGTCTGAAGTGCTTCTTAAAAGACTCTCAAAAACAAAAACGGTAAGGGCATATGCTGTCAAAATAATAATCAACCCTATAACTGCCATCCTTAAAATACCGGTAGCTTTTGCAATATTTTCTTCCCCGCCCCCAGCTGTCATCCATAAAAAACCCGCATAAACTGCCAACGCAATAAAAATTGTCCCTACTAACTCAAGGGCTATCTTAATAATTTTTGCGGCTGTTTCGCGAGGGTCTTTATACGCACCAAAATCAGCACCACCAGTACCGGCGGCAGAATTTAACTGGCTAAAAGCATCTTCACGAATCGAAGAAGTGGCAGCCAAAACTGAACCGGGAACAAGAGAACAAAAAATAGAAGAAAAAAATAAAAGTGTTAAAAATATTTTTAGAGAAATGTTTTTATGATTATTCATACATTTTATAATGTGGCTTCAAAAATTTTATCCAAAACAAAATAACTAAGACTATAAGAAGCCAAAATAACAATTAGGCCGATTACTGCCATTCTTATTATTCCAGTTGCTTTTGTAACTTTTTCTTCATCCCCAGCAGCTGTCATCCACAGCACGCCTGCGTATACGGTCAGGCCTAAAAATATAGTACCGAGTAATCCTAAGATTATTCTAATTATTCTACCAACAGTTTCAGATATATTAGGTGCACCATTTTGACCATAACCGCTTTTTTCAGCAACCTGAACAGACAAATCAGGTTCAGTTTGAGCTAAAACAGGCACAACTAAACCTCCAAACAAACTTATACTTACCAAAAATGCTAAAAAGTATTTTTTCATAATCGAAACGAATGAGACTATACGAGCTTTAAGCCCATATATTAATTTTATTTTAAAGCGCCCAACTTACTTGTCACAAAGTAAGTAATAGCATAAGCAGACATCACTATTACCAAACCAATCACTGCCATCCTTATAATTGAGGTTGCTTTTGTAACTTTTTCTTCATCCCCAGCAGCTGTCATCCACATAATACCTGCATAGATAGTCAAAACCAAAAATATAGTCCCCACTAAAGATAGAACGGCTTTAATTACTGTTGATATAGCTGTAGGCAGATCCCCTGTTACACCGATATTCTCACCATTTGCACCACCAACTTTTTCCAACATTCCGCTAGCGCCTTGCAAACCCTGGGCTGAGGCAAAAACTACTAATGAAAATATACCAATTATTATCACAGGTATGATTATTTTTTTCATAATACATCAACTTATTTAAAATTAAGGACAGGAATTTGCACAAGCCCCCTGTTGCCAACTACCTCTATTACCCCACAATTGACATTCTGCTTGGCCCATCGCTCTTGGCTCACAGTCTGCGGGAGGCACTGTTACATAGCAACAACCAACAACACACGGTCCGGCCTTCCATGTTCTAGGATTTTGGGCGTTAGGAACACACTGCGATTCTAAATTCTCTATCTGACCACCGGTTGCTGGATTAACACAACAGCCCTTAGCGCTAGCTGGAGTTGTTTGCCCACCACCACCTGGCAGATTACTAAATACAAATTTAGAAATAGCATAAGCAGAAAGAACTATGATCAAACCCAAAATCGCGTGCTCCATAATACTTTTTGCACTTGTCACTTTTTCATCATTACCAAATGCGGTCATCCACAGAAAACCAGCATATAAAATCAAAAGGAAAAATATTATACCGACAAATGATAGGGCGGTCCCAATAACACTTCCGATTAATTCAGGCACAGACAGAGAGCTTTGAATCAAGTCTGTTCCGTTAGCAGCTTTGTCTATACCATACTTATCTGCAAAAACAAAAACGGGTGTTATAAAACCCAGTAAAGCTAAAATCAAAAATGTTTTTTTAAACATACACTTTATTGAAAAACGTTTGTCATCCCGAGCGTAGCCGAGGGATGCCTTAAACTTGGTTTTTGCAAACACTATGTTTAAGGTATTCCTCCACTTTGGTCGAATTGACAGGTATATTTTAACAGAGGATGGCGCGTCTGATTCCCATGGGAAATGTTTACTTAGGAAAGCAAACAGATCAAACGCGCCTCTTATTCTCTGTTTAAAGAACTAAACGCCGGTTGTGGCTTGAATCAAGCTATTGATAACATAAGTAGCGAGAGCGTAGGCCGACAAAATGATGGCCAAACCAATAATACCTGAGAAGATATATTTTTTACCTTCATCAGCACCTTCTTCACTTCCACCAGCTGTCATCCATTTAAAACCACCGATAAGGATAATAACTACAGCAACGATACCAAGTAATCCCATTGCAGTTTTAATGATACTTGCTATTGTTACGCGAATATCTTTTTTACCAAGACCAGTAGCAGCTACTGGGTTTAAACCCAACGGATCAGCTTCTGATCCAATATCAGCACTTACCAATACTGGAGTTGCAGATACCATCACTAAAGCCATAGCAAAAATAGCAAATATTTTTTTCAATTTCATCATATTTTCACCCCCTTTCTATATAAAATCATACGTTTCAAACTAGGAAATCTAAAATATTTAACTTCAAATATTATACCATATTTTTTATCATTTCCCAATTTATCCACCAACAAAAATATTCAAGAAAGTGGATAATAATACATAACTGGCAAACACAACCATAACACCAATTACTGCCCAAACCATTGTCTGAGTACCAGCGCTGACTTTTTCAGGATTGCCTGCCGAAGTTAGCCATTGTAAGCCTCCCCAAACTAGCATTAACAAGGTAAAAGACCCTATAACCCCCAAGGCGACTGTAATAACTTGTTTAATTAAAGCAGGTACTTCTGTTGCTCCAATCGGATTTTCTAATTGGCATTTTTCTTCCCCTTGGCCGTTAAAGGTGCAGCCGGATTGATTACCATCGCCTGTAGTTGAAGGTTGTAGTGACGAATCTGGTGTAGGCAATTGATCAATAAGCAACTCACCTGCCTGATCAATAAAATCACCAATAAACGCGAGGGATTGATGTGTACCAGTTTGCGCATTTACTTGACTCGTCGTCATACTAAAAATAAAAGTCAGAGCTAAAATAGATACTAAAAATATTTTTTTCATACTTGCTTATCTTCCTACTTTGGAATAAGTTCAAAAAATGTATTTGTTAAGATATAACTAAACAACATGACCAGCACACCTAAAGTAGTCCAAACCAATATTTTTTTAGCTTTATCCACTTGCTCACTAGCGCCACTAGCCGTCATCCACAAAAATCCAGCCACTACATACAAAAGCAAGGCAATAGAACCGATAAAGGCGGTCATTAAATTAATGGCGCGAGAAATAAGTTTTTTTGGTTCACTAATATTCCCCGGGTTTAACTGTTTAGCAGCTTTTTTTTGCAGATCTATCAAACTAGTACCTGCCAAGGGCCCGTACTTTTCTTTAAGAGTGCTCGATAGTGACATTTCGTCTCCACAAGAATCTTGGGTAGCTTTACCGTTGGGACATAAATCCTGTGCCTCTTCATAAATCTTAGCTACAACATTATGGCATTTTTCAGCTTCAAAACAACCCCAATCTCTTGGTGACGGACAAGGAAAAGCAAGGGGCCTATCCGGACAACTTTTTCTAGAATAATCACCATAAAAAGCAGCTGGTTTATCCTCACATCTTCTTTTTTGAATACAACCAAATACAGGACAGCCCCCTAATCTACGAGACATTGCGCAATCTTGACCACATTTTTCATTACAACCAAAAGCGGCTTTCGTACTATCTTCCGATTCTATTTCTATACACTCCCCGCTCGGGTCTAAACAACCCCATTTTGCGGCTAAAGCTTCGTTAGTAGGTATAAATACAAATACCACAAATAGTAATAACAAACTAACTAAAATATTTTTCTTTCTTAAACCCTTCATAAAATCAAGGATTAAGAATAAATTCACTCTTTAATCCTATAGCCTCTCCTAAGAAACGCACCAACATATAGGCACCAAAAACTACCACTAACCCAATAACAGCGGCTGTTATTATCTCTACACCTTTCCCAGTTTGTTCAGAATTTCCTCTAGATAAAATAAGGGTAAAACCACCATAAACAAAAAATAATAAAGCCAGCGCGCCCACAATACTAAATAAATAATTTGCAACATTTAAAAGTAAAATAACAAAAATACTAATACTACGACATTGACCTTCATCTGCAGGATTTCCAGTGGGTGGATCTATAACACATTTTGGAATAAATTTACCAACCAAAGAAGAGTCTTTACCATCGACTCCTTGGGCAAAGACTTGGGTAACATTAAAAAACGCCGAAATTATAATTAAAAATGACACTACTATTTTTACAAACCTACTCATAAAGTTTGATTTATTTTAGCTGCAGCCCTATTTAGCACTTCCTGCTTTTGTCTTAACTCCTGACCAACTGGCGCTGGTAATAGCCATTCGTGAGCCATATCTTTGAGAGCTTTTACAGTCGTGTCATAATCCTTCCCCTTATACCAACTATCGGCAATTAGGCTCTGGGAAGCAAACGGATATAGCTCAACATTTTCTAATTGACCACTAATATAGGCTCGTAGGGCTGAAGGTCGGTTCGATATTTCTAAATATTCTTTAGTGGCTTTGGAATGAGTCAAATAATTAACCAAACCCCAGGATTCATTTTTATGTTTTGATTTATCTACCACAGACTGTACCCAATAATTAGCCACGTTTACTGGCTGTTCGGGGTTAAGTTGCAACATTGGTAATATAGAAAAATTGAGCTGAGGAGCTCGAGATTTTATAACTGGCAAATGATAACTATATCCAAAGAAAAACGCGAGAGAACCATTTACAAATTTATCTACAGCATTGTCCATATCTTCGTTCCAAGTATAAGTATCTCGCTCCGAATTGGCAAAATCGGTATAGAAATTCATAACGGACATTGCTGGATTGGCTTCGTTATTTCCGGGATTATTAAACACTGCTTGTCCATTTTTATTTACAAAACTAATATTACTTTGTTTGAAGAGAATATAAAGCAGATCATCAAAACCAGGAATATTATTCCCTGTACCAATCGCTGCTCCTGACTGTAAAATTTTAGTAAAATTTTTATCAAATTTAGCGAGTTTTTTTACATCTTTTTGAAAATCATCCCAATTTTTTGGTGGCTCGGCAATACCAGCGCGATCCAACAGGTCTTTATTATAATATAGTGCCAAATTATCCAAAGACAATGGCAAGCCATAAATTTTACCCTCAATAACGACGTCTTTACCTACTGATTGGACATACTCTTTATCTACCTGAGTTAAGCTTGGCAAATTTTGCTTCACAGTAGTGACAGTTGTCTTGGTGTTAAAGTTAGTTTTTTCTACTAGCACGGTTGTATCAGAAACACTGTCAGGCATGGTGGCCAGTTTTGGCTTATAAAAATTCATGAAACGATTGCGCACAGAGATAATATCCGGACCACGATCCTCTGCCAGGGCTTCTAACAAACGAGGGTACAGCTCATCCAAACGAAGTTGTTTTAAATTGATTGTTAGATATGGCCTGTCTGCTTTATACTTATCTATCTGTGCTTGCAAAGCATCCACATCATCAAAGACAGTCCAGTATTCCAAGGTGACAGGCGCAATCGCTGCCTGTTGCTGGGCAGACAAACCTTTACAACCCAAACCAGCCAGGGGCAATGCCATGGCCAGCGCGAGAAAAAAGAATATTCTTTTTTTCATAGATGCCTGACAGGAAAAGTAGGATTAAATTACAGTGTAATGGTAGGTAGACTAAAAAAATTTTGAATTACTTCTTACTCACTAAGAACTGCTCCTTAAATTATACCACACTCTTCAAATAATCTCTAAAGTCTTTTGATAAATTCTTATCGCGCAAAGCAAAATCAACATTTGCCTTAAGATAACCAAGTTTGGAACCAGTGTCGTAATAGGTACCTTCGATTAAGCAAGCATAAATCGACCTCTTTTTGAGAACTTTTTCATTTGCATCTGCCAACCACAGCTCCCCACCTTTGCCAATTTTAGTTTTTTCTAAGGCTTCAAATATATCTGGGGTAAAAATAAAACCACCCAAACTAGCTAGTCGGGATGGAGCTTTTTCTGGACCTGGTTTTTCTACAATTTTTTTAACTTTGAACACACCGTCTTCGACTTGAAGCGCGTCAATAATGCCGTACTTCTTGGTATCTTCATCACTTACTTTATAAGTAGTCAAAACCGGGTCTCCATATTTTTCATAAACCTCAATCAACTGCTGAAGTTGCGGTTTCTTTGGTGTATAAAAGAATTCGTCGCCCCACATTACCGCAAAGGGTTCATCTCCGACTATATTTTTGGCGCATAACACCGGTGTACCATTTCCATAAGGTCCTTTTTGCCTAACAAAGATAAAATTGGCCATATCGGCAATCTTTTTGATTGCTTCAGCTACATCTTCTTTGCCTTGTTTTTTTAACAAATTAACCAATTCATAATTGGGGCTAAAATGATCCTCAACCGCGCGCTTGCTTGGACCAGTAACTAAAATAATATCGGTGATACCTGACTTTACAGCATCCTCTACCACATACTGAATAATGGGTTTATCAACGACTGGTAACATTTCTTTTGGCTGAGCTTTGGTAGCAGGTAAAAATCTTGTACCAAGACCTGCAACCGGAATAACGAGTTTACGAATTGAAGACATATCATTATAATTCAAGTTATAAATATCAAATCCTGTTTTTAATTGTAGCAAATGTACCAATTCTTTTCAATGCTAACTGCATTATTTTAAAACTTCCCAACTCAATAGGTTATATTCAGAACCTACTGGAAAACCTGGTGGCGGACCATAAGTAAGATTAGCATCATAGGTAGCGTCGGTATTTACATAGCCAGATATAATAACTCCCCCTCCAGAAGACCAACTCCAAGTCCAAGTTTTGTAGGTAATAATAGAACCATAGATGAGCAAACTCGTTTTTTTATCACTTGGATAATAATATCTTTTTGCAGCTCCGCTCTTGGCAAGTAGCGCCCCGTCAACTTCTAGGCTGTCGGGGGAGTTGTGCGGGATAAGAATATTTTGCTCAGCCATAAGCCCAAGCACATCAGTACCATCTTTGGCATAATAAGTAATATTTCCATTTATAATAATAGACTTACCAACTGAAGTACCTACGGTGACTCGACCATGCACCACCCCATCAACCCAAACATTATCATCAACAAAAATAAAACCATTGCTTGGTAAATCATAGGTAGTGCCGGCGTCAGTAGTTTTAATATCAATACATGGCCAAAAATAGTTATTATCCCCTATATCTTTGGCTTTATAACAATCTGTAGTCAAAACTTTGTAGGCAACAAACTGGCTAGAAGAAGTAAATTTAAGACGCCAACCCTGTTGACCTGAAGAAGTAAACTTTAACCCCCCGTTATCGGGATTAGCGTTATCTTCAATCTGAGCCAATACCCCTGTAATCGCAGTAAAATCTTTGGCTGGCTGAGGGTAACTCCAATAAGTGTTTGGCCCGCCTGTACCCCAAATTCCAGATTTAGTTTGGTTTCCACAACCATGACTAACTTTACAAGTGTAAGTTGCCATAGCGCTGGTAATAGGCGCGTCTGTGATACCATCAAACCTAATACCACCGTTGGCATGAAATTTACCATGAGTAGTTTCAGTATCTCCAATCCAAACATCAGTGGCTGTCAAAAATGAATAATCAGTCAAAGCTGGAAAACCAACTCTGGCCTTTATTTTTACACGACTATTTGGCTGGGCATCCAGCCAACCTGTAGATTCAATAATAATAATACTGGAACCTAAAGTAGGCGGAGTAATCTCTAAAGAGAAATGACCAATAACATTACCTAACTTATCTGTGTAACTATGTACATATGGCCCAGGCGTACTAGAACTATTACCGTCATAATAATCGGTCTTATTATGAGCTAAATGCCAACGATAATAATTAATTCCAGCATCGGCAATTTGCAAGGCCATTTCACTATTATGTTTCCTATTAGAGGCTGAGTTTTCAGAAATAGCATAACCAGAAACACCGATGATAATAATAGACAAACTAATCGTGCCAAAAATCATAACAAACAACAAAATATTTCCACGTGTGTTTTGAGAAAAAGTTTTTATTAAATTTTTAAAATTTTCTAATATCATAAAAATAACCTAGTTGTCCTTCAAGTTTCGCAGCATTACTTTTGATTCTATAAAAAACGGCACAGGTGATGCATTTGGGTCTTCCTCCAATGTTAGCTGAATACCAACCACCCTAATACTAGTAACGCTTATTGGGCTAACTAAATGAGTTTCTGAGCCTGTAAAATTAGAATCATAATATAATAACTTTGAAGTGGACGTGACTACATCGTGGGCCACTTCGGTAATAACTTCATTCACCGAATTATAGATAAGCGGATTGCCCGTTGGCTTAATAACGCCTTTTTTTAAAATTCTACCTGAAAAAAAATACCTCACTCTTTCCATCAAAGTATCACTATCAAGATTGGTATAAAAAATAATTTCAGTACTAGACGCTCCCGCTACAGGATAAGCACCGACACTTGATTGTGAAGCAATACGAAGTTCATTGGTAAAATCTTGCACTACTTTTCTGCCTTCATTCTGAGTTTTTAACTGCTCCCAAACAATGTCGTTATATTTTCGACTAGTCAAATAAAGAGACACAATTCCGGCAGCTAAAAATACAAAAATGCCCGTAGCTACCAATAGTTCAACTAGCGTTATACCTTTATTATTATTTTTTAAATTATCTACCAAATACATACTCCTAGGGAGAAAGATTTACGACCGCTTCGGTAGCGCCAGAAACATCTACCGTACCATTATTGGTTGTATAGCCTGAACGGGAGACATCCAACGTATAAGTTGCTGCAGATAGCCCACTAAAAAATTTCTGCCCCGGAGGTATACAACTAGTAATATATGTAAAAGCCACTTCAGATAGAGTAGGAGTAAAAGCAGTATTAGCAGTATTTAAAAATACCTTATACCTCAAATAGCGATTATCGTTATTTCCGCTCCAGATAATAGTGCTGGTAGCTGTATAGTATGTATTAACAGTGCCATCTGGCCCTTTATATGTCCAACTAGCCAGACTGCTAGAATTACTAGTAGCCAGTTGAAATGTAATAGGATTAACACCCGTTTGCGCCGGTTGAGATAACGGTGAGAAAATAATATTATTAAAATTGGCGGTAGTACCAAGATCAAAAGTGGAAGATTCTAACGTACCGCTATTCAAATATGAATTACCAACTTTTTTTAATTTTAAATCTCCGGCTGGTAAATTATTTTTTATATTTCCATTATCAGCAAAATATTTTGTCTGATTGGAATAACTTGCCTGACCACTACCTCCACTCCAATCTGTCTGGCGCACATAGCCATAACCCGTAAGTCTAGTTTCGTCATAACCAGTGGCGGTCAGATGTATGGTGGCGTCAGAAAGCGGTAAGCCCGTACCAGCGTCTTTTACTTTTACAAGCAAAGAATTAGCTGAGTATGGCTCTAGGATAACAGACGCATCTTGAGTAAGGCCTGGAGTAATATCAAACGGAAGAAGCGGAGTGGATCCACCAATATTGTAGACAACCCCACTAATAGCAACATGATATTTATCCCATTCAAAATTTGGAAAACTATAATTTCCACTACCGTTAGCAGTCAAACTTTTGTTGTACTTATAAATATTTACATCACTAGCATCGGTGCCAATGATTTTTTCACCATGAATATTAAAAGATTGATTTGGCACAGCCACACAAGCGGGAGTAAGAAAATGCAAATCCAGGTTACTTAGTTTGTCTATAGCAAAACTAATATCAGTAATTGTTTGACCGACTACGTTGGCTGGGGGTTTAGCCGGGGTTGGCACAGATAAACTAACTGGTATTGTATAATCACTTGAATAACCAGATTTACTAACATTAATATTGTAGCTCAAGGTGCCAGTCGGGGCATCTACAATTCGCAAATAGCCACTACTGTCGGTGACATCACTAATGATAGTACTAGGGTTCTTGGAAGTGTTTGTAACACTCACACTAGCACCTACTACAGGCAAGCCATTATAATCAAATACTTGAATAAACAAAGCACCGTTCTGACTAGCTCCCTCAAGTTGTTTGGGCGCAACTACAGTGCTCAAAATAACTGGCGTCTTTTGAAAACAGTTATTACATATTGCTGATATCTCTACCAATTTATAGTCAGCGGGAGATAAATCGTTTGGTGTTCCTCCCAAGGTACCATCAAAAGCATCATCTATATTTCTCACTGTAGTCACCAGGATAAATGTTTGGCCATTACGAACAGTGGTAGTAGAGGAAGGTAACAAACCGCTTGGCACACCATTTATAATCCCCACTTGATCATAAGGCAGATTGCGCGCAACTTCTAGCCGCTCAGCCAAAATAGCAGTTTCCAAAATTTTCATGCGCGACTGATAAACAATTTTAAAAGTTAAGTTAACTCCCCCATAAATCCCCAGCGCAAAAATCAAAAAAATTCCGCTGGCCACTACGACTTCGAGCAGAGTAAAACCTTTCTGGTTTAAAATCTTTTTCATGGGGATATTATACCATGAAATGAATAGAAGAAATAAAAAATTAAATTTACATCTTATTTATACATTTTTACATCCACATCTTCCAAAACATAATCTTCATCCCCGCTCCCACCTTGACTTATCTCGCCACTTTTATTAACTTCGGCTTTAGGTATAAAACTTTTGACAACTAATTTACCGGAGATTGAAACTTGCTTATCAAGAAAATTCTTTGACCAACTATCTAGGCCATCTATATACACTGGATCATTACCAACCAATACCATTGCCCCAGCCTTGGCGTTAGTCGCTTTACCTTCCAGGGTTGTGCTTGCATTAACCATTTCTTGCAAAGAAAGTTGAAATTGTTTATTATTTACGGGTTTTGTTTTTGTTTTATACAAAACAAAATAATAAACCAAACCAAAAACTATTACTAATAAAGCTAAAATTACATACCTAGGTTTCATACAATTAACATTTAAATTTTATATATGTTTATTAATCTCCTTTTCGGCTCTGTCAGCTAAATCAAGGAAGTCGCTCAGATCTTTTACACTCATTTCTCTTGGCTTATGGTCTTTTATACAAAACACACCTACAGGCAGATTGCTTTTGTGGTCATACAAAGATTTGCCAGCATAGAACCTGATAAATGGTTTCCCCTTAACCATTGGATTATCTGCAAAGCGTGGATCAGCTGAAGTGTCAGGAATAATCATTACTATTTGCGACATTAATGCATGCCCACAAAAAGATACGCCTCTGGGACCCTCTTTTGCTTGTAGACCTTGGGCTGATTTGAACCATTCACGATCTTTATCTATCAGTGTGATGGTGGAAATTGGCACAGAAAACCTACTAGTTGCTTCTTTTGTCAGACGATCAAATCTTTCTTCAGAGGCTGTATCCAAAAGTTTTAACCCTTCAAGAGCGCAGACACGCTCTTTTTCATTTGCGGGGACAGGCGCTTTTTGCATATAAAAAATATTTTAAATCAATTCTTAATGTAAATTTTATCATACTTATTAAATACCGAGAATAGCAAGGTCGCTCGATGGTATATTTAATTCCTTCCAAGAATAAATCCTAAACTCTCATAAAGTTATAATACAAAAAAACTCACTTTCGTGAGTTTTTTTGTATGTGCCCTAGGCGGGAATCGAACCCGCATGCCTTTCGGCGAGGGATTTTAAGTCCCTTGTGTCTACCAATTTCACCACCAGGGCATTGTCAAAAAATTAACAAATAATTGCTAATTCGTTCGAGAAAGTTTGTCCAACAACCTTTCCCCTCACTTCATTACAATTACAAAAAAATATTATCATTATTACGATAATAAATCAACCCCGCACCAGATTGCTCCGAGCAAACGGTACAGGACTCGGTTTAGACTATTATTTCTTCAGCCCCTTCTTTAGAATTCACAAACCTGGCCAGAGCAAAAAGAAAATCGCTTAGTCTATTGATATATATACTCAGCTCTGGACGAATAGGATTGTTTTTGGAAAAATCAACCAATTGCCTTTCGGCTCGACGGCATACTGTGCGAGCGCGATGGATTTCTGCACCAGCCAAACTACCGCCAGGCAGAATAAAATTTTTTAACTCTGGCAAATCGCCCCAAAATTTATCAACATAAGCTTCCATTTCTCCTACACGTGTATTATCAATTTTATTTATCTTGTCCCCCAAAGGACTTTGAAGCGAAGCGAGCTCAGCGCCAACTTTAAAAAGATCTCGCTGGATCGATTGTAGAAATTTGGACATCGGCTCTTCGTTTGACTCAGCATGACCATTGAACAAAGCTACGATTACTCCCAAACAAGCATTGAGTTCGTCAATCTCTCCAATCACTTGCATCTCAAGACAACTTTTGCTAACTCGCTTACCACCAAGAAGTGAGGTTTCGCCTTTATCTCCAGTTTTTGTATAAATAGGCATATAGAATTCAATTATTAAACTATAATCCCCGTCCCGCGCATGCGGGACGGGGATTATTACCCACGATCAAGTAAATTTTATGAGCACCCTGTAGTGCTGCCACAATTCAGACATTTATAACAGGCTCCGTTACGGATTGTAATATGTCCACAAGTTCCACAGGCTGGAGCATCCCCCATCATTCCTGATAATTGCTTGCCCACACCTCCATCTGATACTGGCTCTTGCATCTCGTCCTCATCGTGCATACTTGGCAAAGAGGTTTGTGTTTTTTCTGTTGATTCGATTTTGCCTCCCAACGGCATAACATGTTGGCCTACGGCTTTGGCGGATAATTCTTCCATCTGTTGTGCTTTATTTTTTTGAATACCGGTTGGTTTAACTTGGACAAAATCTGTTCGGCCAAGATATTCCATACCAAGCACTCGGAAAACAAAGTCAATAATAGATGTGCAGAATTTTATATTTGGATGATCGGTAATTCCGCTTGGTTCAAAGCGTGTAAAGGTAAATTTCTCAACATATTCTTCTAATGTTACACCATATTGCAAACCGGTAGAGATTGATATTGCAAACAAGTTGAGCATACTGCGGAAAGCGGCACCTTCTTTATGCATATCAATAAAGATTTCGCCCAACTTACCATCTGGATACTCTCCTGTGCGTAAGAAGAGTGATTGACCGGCAATTTTGGCTTTGATTGTAATTCCGCCTCGCTTATACGGCAACCTTCTTTGTTCACCGTGAACATAAATACGATTACCTTGCACCGAACCGTCATGGTTATATTTTATTAAAGCCTGAGCCTCTGAAACCATCTGATTAATTACCGCTTCATTTTGACTTGATAGACTATAGCTCTTAACCTTTTGTTCTTCTACGACTGTATTTTTTTCAGAGATGGTTACTTTGACACTTTCTTCTACTTTTACTTCGCTAGCATCTTCTTTTTTCTTATCAGATTTGGCAGACAAAGGTTGCGATAATTTAGAACCGTCACGATACAAGGCCATCGCTTTTAGACCCAACTTCCATGAAGCGACATAAGCGGTTTTGACATCATCAAGCGTGGCTTCGTGTGGCATGTTGATAGTCTTGGAAATTGCGCCAGATAAAAATGGTTGAACAGCGGCCATCATCCGGATGTGGCCAAGGAAGTGAATATAGCGCTGACCTTTTTTACCATTTTTATTCGCAGTATCAAAGACAGCGTAATGTTCTTTGCGTAAATGTGGGGCGCCTTCAATAGTCATAGCTCCACAGACAAATTCATTGGCAGTTGCAATTTGTTCAGCCGTAAATCCAAGAGCAGAAAGCAAATTAAAGTTAGGATCATTATATTGCTCACTAGAGAATCCAAGTCGTTGTAAACAGTCTTCACCTAATGTCCAAACATTGAAAGCAAAGGCAAGCTCAAATACACCAGCTAACGATTTTTCAATTTTTTCTAACTCAGCAACGGTTAATCCTTTTTCTTTCAAAGTTTCATGATTGATAAACGGAGCTTTTTTAAGAGTGGCGCGACCGCGAAGATAGTCAATTGTGTCATTTACTTGGTTTTCAGTATAACCCAAAACTTTTAAGGCGACTGGCACAGATTCATTCACAATTTTGAAATAACCACCACCAGCTAATTTTTTGAATTTCACTAAAGCAAAATCCGGTTCTACACCTGTAGTAGCACAATCCATCAAAAGACCGATCGTACCAGTAGGGGCAAGTAATGTTGTCTGAGCGTTGCGATAACCATACTGCTCACCCATTTCTATTGCCTTATTCCAACTTTCACGAGCAGCTACTAACAAATAGGCTGGCACATGTTCAGGGTTAATCCCCATTGGCTTGATAGCCAAATCTTCATACTCATCATCAGGGGCATTGAAAGCAGCGCGACGATGATTGCGCATAACACGCAACATATCTTCTCTATTTTCTTGATAATGAGTAAATGTTCCCAAGAACTTGGCCATTTCGGCAGATGTAGAGTATGACTCAGCGGTCATAATGGCGGTAATAGTACCTGCAAAAGCCATAGCCTCTGGTGAATCATAAGGGATACCAGCGGTCATAAGCACACTACCAATATTGGCATAACCCAAACCGAGGGTACGGAAGTCATAACTATTTTGCGCGATTTCTTTACTTGGGAATTGAGCCATCAAAATACTAATCTCAAGCACTACTGTCCAAAGTCTAGTAGTATAGGCAAAAGCATCAACATCAAAAGTAAAGTTGTCAGTGTTGTAATAAAAACCTAAATTGATAGAGGCCAAATTACAAGCAGTATCATCCAAGAACATATACTCACTGCATGGATTGGAAGCATTGATACGACCTGATTTTGGAGAGGTGTGCCAATCATTGATGGTTGTATCAAATTGCAAACCAGGATCAGCACAAGACCAAGCAGCGCTAGCAATTTTGTCCCACAAATTTTTGGCTGAAACTGTTTTGACAACTTTTTTATCTTTTCTACCAAGCAAATTCCAATCACTATCATTTTCTAAGGCTTCCAAAAATTCTTGACTAACACGAACAGAATTATTTGAATTTTGACCAGATACTGTCTGGTAGGCTTCGCCTTCGTAAGCTGAATCATAGCCGCCGGCAATAAGTGCCGCTACTTTTCTTTCTTCTTTTACTTTCCAATCAATAAATTCTTCGATATCCGGATGGTCAATGTTGAGCACAACCATTTTAGCGGCGCGTCTGGTAGTACCACCAGACTTAATAGCTCCCGCAGCCCTGTCCCCAATTTTGAGGAAACTCATAAGCCCAGAAGATGCTCCCCCACCAGAAAGTTTTTCACCAGCGCCACGCAAATTGGAGAAGTTTGTCCCAGTACCACTGCCATATTTGAATAATCTAGCTTCTCTGATCCAGAGATCCATAATACCGCCTTCGTTGACCAGATCGTCTTTTACAGATTGAATAAAACAAGCGTGAGGCTGAGGATGAGTATATGAATCTGTAGAAGCAGTAAGCACGCCATTGTCAGGATCTACATAGTAATGTCCTTGAGCTGGGCCATTAATACCATAAGCCCAATAGAGACCAGTATTAAACCATTGAGGTGAGTTTGGGGCGACACGCTGAGAAATCAACATGTAAACCAATTCTTCATAAAACACTTGAGCGTCTTCAGGAGAAGCAAAATAACCATATTTTTCTCCCCAATAACGCCAAGTACCTGCCAATCTATGAGCCACCTGTTTCATACTGTGTTCTGGACCAAGAATTGGCTGACCTTTGGCATCTTTTTGCAAAGTACCATCTGCGTTATACTGAGGCACACCAGCTTTGCGGAAATATTTTTGAGCCAAAATATCAGTGGCTACCTGAGACCAGGTAGTTGGCACTTCTACTTCATTCATCTCAAACACCATCTTACCGCTTGGTTCACGAATCACAGAAGATCGCAACTCGTATTGAAACATGTCGTAAGGACTAACACCTTCTTTAGTAAAAAGTCTCGGGAAACGGAGGCCTTCAGGGGAATACTTGAAGTTATTATCCAAAACAAAAGTTTTGGTGGCAACGGTGTTACGCATACTTGAAATATTAATTGATAATTCATAGTTAACAGCCATTTGCCCATAACAATGAAGCATCTAGTCAATTAACTATGAACTACCCACTAAACCCACTATATAGTGGCACGAATATATTTTGACCACTAGATATAGTAAAAAAGTGGGCAAAAGACATTATACCATTTTTAAAAAAATTGTGCCAAATGGCCATATCAGCCTGTAAACAAAGGAGAAAAAAAGTTATCCCCAGTTTTGAAAAATTCCACCAGAAGCATTATTTAAAAAGTAGACTTGAAAATTTTTTTAAGATATAATTCAGTCATCAAAATATGTCTAACTCAAACCCCGAAGAAGAACCAAGACTCATATCCCCCGAAGTTGAAACTGAAGAAATTTCTTTGGATGTCACTTTGCGTCCTCAAAAACTAGAAGACTTTATTGGTCAACCACAAATCAAACAAAACTTAGGCATATCTATGGAGGCGGCGGTAAAGCGTGGCGAGTCTTTGGAACATATTTTGCTCTATGGCAATCCAGGGTTAGGCAAAACCACACTAGCCAATATTATTGCCCGCGAAATGAATAGTAATATCAAAATTACTTCTGGACCAGCTCTAGAAAAAGTCGGCGACCTGGCTGCAATTCTTTCCAACTTACAAAACGGAGAAATTTTATTTATCGACGAAATCCACAGGTTAAACAAAACTATCGAAGAAGTTCTTTACCCTGCATTGGAAGATTATTCCCTAGATATTATAATCGGCAAAGGGCCGGCAGCGCGCACCATCCGTATGCCCCTAGCAAAATTTACTTTGATTGGCGCCACGACCAAAATCGGAATGATATCTGCTCCTCTACGCGATCGGTTTGGCCATACTTTCCATCTAGATTTCTATGAAGATGGCGACATTGAGACAATTCTCAAACGCAATGCAAAAATTTTAAATGTTGATATTGAACCAGACGCCACTCTTCTTATTGCCCAACGCTCACGTCGCACGCCTCGCATTGCCAACAGACTTCTCAAACGCGTGCGTGATTTTGCCCAAGTAAAACACGATGGCAATGTCAACAAAAAAATTGCAAACGACGCCTTGGGCATGCTTGCTATCGATGAGCTAGGACTGGACGAAACTGATAGAAGATTATTAGAAACCCTGATTGAAAAATTTGCCGGCGGACCAGCTGGGCTTAATACTTTGGCCGCCGCTATCAGCGAAGAAATGGATACTATTGAGACAATCTACGAGCCATTTCTTATGCAAATGGGATTCTTAGAACGCACTCCACGGGGACGAAAGGCCACAGCTGCTGCCTACGCTCATTTGGGTTATGACGCGCCAAAAACTCAAACCCTATTATAAAATAATATGATAATTGTTCCTCTTTACGCTCTACTTATTATCTACGGAATTTTCTTGATTATTTTTTTCACTTTTTTTGCTATCAATTTTTTTCATATACTACTAACTGGCACAACTACTTTAGGAAGTTTTATTATTACATTTATTATCATCGCCTTGTCTACCCTCACTCTCTACGGCACATGGTATTACCTCCAAAATATAGACTGGCAACAACCTTTTTTTACTCTAAATTTTTCCAACATTACCAACTTATTTAAGGGTGGTGGGCAATATTTTTAATCTTATGTCCCTAAGTTCACTGATCAAACAAAAGTCTTACGAAAAAATAGTTTTTGTTAGACGCCGACATCCGATTACTTTTGTCCCTTATGTTGTTTACTTTTTAATCTTGCTAACTGCCCCTTTTGGTGTATACTGGCTTGTTTCAAACTCTTCTTTAAATCAATTCTTCCAAAATCAAAACGGATTTATTATTAGCGTCTTAGGCGCTAGTCTTTATTACCTTTCTTGCTACTTATTTTTTTACACAAACTTTGTCACTTTCCATTTGGACTTATGGATTGTCACAAATGACAGACTTTTGGACATATCACAAACAGGGCTATTTCACCGAACCGTAGCCGAATTAGATTTATACCAAATCCAAGATGCCAGCTCAGAAGTTAGCGGTTTTTTTCCATCACTTTTTAACTACGGAAACATATCGTTGCAAACCGCCGGAGAAATACCTAAATTTACTTTTAAAAATGTGGCTAATCCAAACCAACTTAGAGAACAGGTTTTACAACTAGCTGCAGAAGATAAAAAATTCCATGAACAACACTAAACTAATACACCTTCTCTACCACCGTATCAGTATAATAGTACTCTAAAATTTGCTTATAATTCCAACTATCTTTTAGGGCTCTTTGCCCTGCATCATAGTTACTCATCCCAATACCGTGCCCTAACATCTTCTTGCCTTTATCATATTTAGCTACTACGCTTTTAAGCCATGGCCTAGCCTTACCTGCACTTTTGGTATTTCCATTTGAATGGCTGAAATAAAAAGTTATCACCGGATTGCTATGGTAAGTAACGAGCTCTCCAGCGGTATCCTGGGATGCTATGACAAACTTAGGCATATACAATTCTGAATTATAACCAAGATATAACTGGTCTGCTGTAGTAGGATAAACATCGAATAATCTCTTTCCTGTAGGAGGATTTTTACTAATTAAAGCATTGGCATATGATCGGGCCGCTACTGCCAAGGCTTTCATATATTCTGCCGGCGCACCTTCGCTGGTCTCGGCTATACCCTGGACATATAGATCTAATGGTAATTCATTTATAATATACGGCATTTTACTTTTAGGAGAATAACGATATTCAAATACTCCCCGATAGGTATTAAAATTAATTTTACCCCTGCCTTTGACTGGTCGACTATAATTTTCTAAGCTAAAATAGCTGAGCTGATCTTGAGGGATAAAACGAAAATAGTCCTTGGAACCAAATTCGAGACTATCACTCTTAAAACTATATAATCCATTTTTGTAACTTAGCTCAACTGATTCTCTCGGTGAAATCAAACCTCGCAGTTTGCCCTCATTCCAAATTTCATAAACAAAATCTGATTTGAATTTTACAAACTCTTTTGTCTTATATAATCCCACACGAATTATTGGCTCGGATATAAGCTCTCTGGCAGAGGTAACCTCTTCGGTAGTAGAGACAAGCTCAACCGAACTGGTTGTTGTGGGTGAAATTATTATTTCTTCCTTACTAGTGGCACCAGGAAAAGCGTCTGTTTCTGCCTGCACCCAAACAGGCTTAATTACAAATAAGCCAATACTAAGGAAGATAATAAATTTTTTAAAAAATGAAGAAATAACCATAGTCGTATAATTTTAGCACAAAAAACAAAACACGCCAAGTGGTTAAGGCGTGTTTTTTAAGGCTCAAAAATTATTTTAATTCCTTTTCAATCTGCTCAATCTCTTTATTAATAAACTTCTCGGCCGCATTAAGCTGATTCTTTAACTGGCTTAATATCTTAGCCTCTTCTTTGGTTAGTTCACGCTTTAATTGTACTTTTTCTAAAGTAGAAACCTGCTTGCGCGTATTTTCACGGAGCTCATCAAAGGCGGCATGAACGTCTTTTTCCATTTCTTGCACTTCTTTTTTTACTTTATGTTTTAAGGCAAAAAGTTTTGTCCAACTATACCAAACTAAAACTGCCAACACTACAAGCAGTGCCAACAGAGAAACTACGACTGATAAGTAACTAACAATTAGTGATCCGATTTTTAAAATAGCTCTTTGTGATACAACTATCGATACTTTATCATTTAGGCGACTCTTGGCACCTTTGTCATTTTCCGCTTCAGCCCAAACTACATAGACTCCTTCGCTTAATTTACCTTCAAAAACAAATCTAAAATTGCCATTACTGCCTACTCTGACAAATTGTTTAACGGCTTCAGAACCTTCTTTTTGCACATATAAAGTCACTTTGGCATCAGGATAACTTTGGCCTTTTATTATCAAAGTTTCTCCAGTAGTTATTTGCTCAGGATACTCGGTAATTTTTGGAGGTTCCATGGAATCAACCGTGAGATCTAAAGATGCGGTAAGAAAATTACCGGCAAAATCAATAGCTTTGGCTACAACTGTATGCTTACCCGGGGCAAGTGAGTTTGTAATAAATATATGCTTGCCATCATCAACCCAAGTTTGAGGCTGTTCATTATCTATTTTTATTTCGTACTTACTAATGCCCGATCCTGAATCTTTCGCATTAACCGAAAGCTTGGCTTTAGGATCAAGTGCGCTGATTGGTTCGGCCAGAGTTAGATCAAAAAATTCTGGATTTTTGGTGTCAATTTGAAATTTATAATGAGTTATCGGACCCCAGCCAAATGAATTTTTTAAACGAATATGAAAATACCACTGCCCATCATCTACATCAGTATATGTATGAGAACTCATAATACCGTCGGACTGGTTTCCTGGGTTACTATTACTATCATGATCGCCTAAAATACTTACTCCAGTAGTTCCTGCGGCTAAAGCCCAAGAAAACTGTGGGTCATTGCCTACACACCAACCATCTGTGCCTGCGCAATTCTTTGAAGTTACTTTAGGGGCGCTGGGCAAGCCATTTACTTCTACAGGGACAGAAGGCTCATCTGCCACCGGAGCCGTACTTGCTCCTTCTATAGAAAATCTTGCCGAACCCATTCCAGTTAAAATATTTGTGCCATTACCATCATTGGCCAAGACAGAACCATTACTAAGTCTTACTTCGGCATCACCCGGGGCTTTAACTCTCAACGTAAAAGAGATTAACTTACCACCAGAACCTTTATACCCAGGATTAAGCACAATCCCCTCAAATCTCACCGTGTCGGCAGAAAAAGAAGGTTCTTGCGCCCAAAGAGAAAATAAAGACCCAGACTTGGAAATAGAGACTATTTCTAACTTATCACTATCTACATCAACCTGTCCGGAAGCAGCATTCATATTCTGATCGGCGCTTGAAACATACACCGAAACCGTAAAAGTTTTTCCAACTTGTTTACTGCCAGAGCTAGGAAATAAATAAAGAGTAGCGGCCCAAGTATTGGTTGCTATAAAAAAAGATCCGAAAAATAAAACTCCAAAAATTGTTTTTTTTAATAACGCGAAGAACGTTTTTTTCTTCTCCATATATTCCCTCCAAATAAAAGAAGTAAAGATAATAATATTATACACCAAAACAAGAAATTCTCATAAAGTTTTTTTCCAACCAAAGGATTGACTACTGTAACTATTTCATTTCCAGCTCTATCTATCGCTTTAATATATACAAAACTACCGCGTGTCTGGTCTAATAATAATTGCGGGCTCTGAGCTGACTGCCAAGATAATGTTTTATAATCTAAAACTTGTTTACCTTTTTGTTCGGCAAATTCATAATGATCTATGCCTGACTTTTTATCATGACCATAAAAAACTGCTACCCATTTATTATCTTCAATACTACTATCCTTTATAATTTCGACAAATAAAGGCTCCGGAGATTCTTTGTCATCCATAGCGGAAACCGGTTGCGAAGAAACAAACCCTTCTTCGATTTTAATCATTGGAATCTTGGCAACTGTTACTTTGGTGGGAGTGCCTTTACCGTCATTTAATAAAACTGACAAGCCTTCTATTTTTAAGCCAGCATCACCCTCTTTATTAGCACTAAATATAAGAGAAAAAATACTTTTTGTTTGAGAAAAACTATTAAAACCTCCAGGAGTAATACCGGAAAACTCTACGATGCCATCATTTTTATTTTGAGCAGGGTCTTTTGCCCAAAGACTAATAATGTTATTTGAGTCTCTAACTTCTTTAAGAGTCAAAATATTTTTATCAAAAACTACTTTACCCTCAACAGCATTTATATCCTCCATCTCAGTATCAAGCAGTACGTTTATTTGAAAATCCTGATTTACCCCAACTTTAATTGGGGCATCAAAAGAAAAATTGGCGGCCAAAACGGGACAAGCAAAAAATAAGGCCGTCACCAGAAATATACTAAATTGTATTTTATAAATTTTGTTCATTTTTTAATTTTTGTAAATAAAAAAATTCTTTTAACATTCGCTTTAACAAACGGCTCCCCTGGTTTGTTTTTAAATATCTTTCTCTGCGCTTCGCATCATCCTCATTACGATATGCCTCATAATGAACCAGCTTCCAAGGAATAAATTTTTTTGTATACGAACTCTCACCGTTATTATGTTGTCCTAATCTTTTCTTTATATCTTGTGTATAGCCAATATACAAACTTTGATTTTTTAAACTCTGTAATACGTAAGTATAATAAAACATATATTTAGTCACATGCCGGTCCACCGGGTAGTGAAAACTCTGTTTCTACTCACCCGGTCCACCGGGTAGTGAAAGTTCGGCTTGCCTACGGCAAAGGGCGCCAAAAGCGCCCGGCCGAACTTCTACTACCCGGTCCAGTAATAAGCCATGATACTTAAATCAGTTAAATCCAATTTACCATCTCCATTTAACCTCTCGTCCTCTACTAAACCAAAGAGGTTACTTACGGATCTTTTATACCAAAAGGCGGCAATCGAGAAATCAACTAGATTTACTTTTCCGTCTTTGTTTAAGTCGCCTTTTAACAAGGAACTGCCACTAACTTTTGACACGTTTTTATTACCAACAGCAAAACCTACAGATTTACCAAAACTACTAATTTCATTACTAACAGCGGCTTTTGATTTAGTTGAATGGTCTCCGATTTCCAAAGGAGCTGTATCCAAATTATATAAATAAGCGCCCGCCGCGTCACTTTTTGTCTGCGCAAAAATTTCATTATCGGAATTAACTACGATAGTAATATTAGCACTCGGCGTAGTCTGACCAAAAATAGCAACATTATCACCCTTTTTTACTTGGCTTTTGTCTACGGCAATTGTTGGGGCAATAAAAATTCCACTTACTCTAGTGGTGGCGCCCGTAGTTATATAAATTGGGAAACTAAATATACTTGATTTTAAACCTTGATTATCTTCTCCATAAACCGAAAATGTATAATTACCAGTGGTTAACCCATTCAACGACGACTCAAAACGAGCATCAGGACCGGCAATTGTTGATATAGCAATTTGTGCATCTTTTAGTATAACTACTTTGCTCAGCGGGTAAGCGCGGCCAGAAAAAATAATATTGGTTTGATTCTCTATTGCTCCGCCGCCACCCCCACCACCGCCGCCACCCCCACCACCAACTGGTGCAGAGGCTACTGGCTGAGCAGATACTTGTGTAGAGGTCACAACTGATTCACCCAAAAAATCCAAAGCTCGTACTACAAAATAATAAGTAGTCCCATTTACCAAGCCGGAAGCAGTGTGTGTAAAAACGTTACCAACACTGGTAAATACATACGGCCCGCCTGAATTAGTAGACTGTCCGACAGAATAGCTACTAATATTAAAACCGAGACTCCCCAGAGCTGAAGTCCAATTAATGACCACTTGAGCGTCACCAGCCGTAGCCGAAATCACAGGACTACTGACTGATGGAAAATAAAAAAAACCAGCCCTACTTATAAAAGCACTGCTGGAATTTTCACCAATTATTATCTGGCCTGCGCCACTAAATAATTGGAAATTTGTTGAGGTTGACTTGGCGCCACTGAGAGTGACAACCGGACTGGAATTGACGAAATTGGAAGAACTAAAATCCTCTGCCAAAACAATTGTTGCGACTAACAATGAGAAAGAAACCGCTAGAAATATAGCTAATTTTTTTACAGCCATAATGTTACTAAACGGCTCCGATTATTAAAATTATGGAGTTGCAGGTGTAGCGGGAGTAGTAGGAGTACTTGGAGTATTAGGATTACCAATTACTAGAGGGGCTACCTCAACAATCTTGTTTGTGCTTGGGCGATACATAATAGCTTTGAGGGCTCTGGTATAAATCAAAACCTTGTCACCATCTTCGGCTTTAGCAAAAAAAGCCTGTTCGGATTTTAACTTAGCAGGATCAGTAACAGTGGCGATAGTTGGAGCTTCACCTTCTGGCAAAAGCAGTAACTTGCCGACCATATCAATAATTTTTTGATTTTCTGCTTGCGCTACTTCTGTCGGATTTACTTTTAATTTACGAACTTGTTTATATAAGACTCCGCTGGTTCCAGCGAGAATAAGAGTCAAAACTCCTAAAACCACTAAAACTCCTTTGAGATTGTTTGATTGCATATAGATGATTGATTTAAGAATTATTGATAATAATTTTTTTCTGACGACCTTTAATAAAAAGTTGATTGTAAAAATTATACCACATTTTTTTTGCGTTAGCAATAAAACTGTCAATAATTTATTTATTTTTTAGCCCCACCTCTTTATCAATAGTATTATATACAACCTTAGAAATACCAGCTATAGTCGTGGCCATCTGATTAAAATCCTTGCCTTTAGCCATAACACACAGCAAGTACGGCTGAGAAGGATAATAAATAATTCCACAGTCATGGAGGTTTTTGATATCACTATTATCTAACTGCCTTTCACCAAATTTATGGGCTACCTTTATTGAAGGTGGCACCCCCTTAACTAGACCTTGATTAAAAACTGTATCAGACAAAAGATGCAACGCATCTTCAGAATATTCTTTACTTAAAAAAGTACTGTTAAATAGAACTCTAAAAAATGAAGCGTACGCCCTAACAGAAATTTGATAATTATTATCTTTCGGAAGCTCAATACCTAAATCTGAATAACTCTCTACTAGACCATCCTTACTAATATTATGAGCTAACGCATCTGTGGCATTATTATCAGAATATTTAATCATGTAGGTCAATGCTTCACCCATTGAATACGTCTGATTATACTTAAGCTCATCATCTGCTTTAAAATATTCATTATTTTTTGATTCTCCTTGCCAAATAAATTGTTTTCCCAAAAAAGACGGTTCATCCATAGCCTGTTTTAACACACTCATCATTAACGGCACTTTCAAAAGACTGGCCGGATAAAAATTTTCTTTTTCTGAGATTCCAAACCATGGGCCGTTATTTAAATCACGAAAATAAACAGCTATACTTTCTACCTTCTTTTCATTTTTTTGTTGTTCAACAAAAATACTTACCTTATCTCTCAAATCCAAAATATTTTTATTCGAAATATTTTTAAATTCTCCACAATCCAATAATGGATTAATAAAATTCCAAACCGATTTACCCTTATCACGCATATCCTGATTATTATTTTCAAAACCAAGAGCAGGCGGTTCGTTAAAAACGAATTTTCCTAAAAAAAATCCGCCTGTAAAAATACCCAAAAAACACAACCCCCAATAAAAATATTTAAATTTTTTATTTTCCATATACTAAATTACAAAAAAATTATGGGGCTGGTTCGGCTGGTGGCGCCACCTCTTCGGGTGCGACTGGGATAGGTACAATCACAGGCTCTTCCACCACAGCTGGAATACTTGTTGGTTCTATTACATCAACTACAGCTGGGGAACTTGTTTGTATTACGTCGGGTGTTGGTGGAGTACTGGTAGCGTCTGCATTACTATTATCAATAGTAATCACAGAATTAGTTGAGCTCTCAGGTACTGATGCTGTATCTAATTCTGGCAAAATTAAGTCTAACATATCCGCAGTACTTGTCACAACCCCAAATATCCTTGGATTTTTGATAGCCAATGCTAACCAGTCAAATTCTATATCGAACGGCGCATTTTTGTTCAACTTAATCACAAACCCAGTAGAACTTACCCTTGTCACAATATATCTAATATCCTGATCGAAGACTGCGTTTTCTCTGCTCTCAAGTAACGACCAATCTGTACTCGTAGCTAGACCTTCAGTCGAAGTAACAGTACTCGTTGTGTTTTTGAAAGAAATTGTCGCTTGTACTACTGGCTTCTCAATATATTCACGTTCAAAAGTAATAAATACTTCTCTAGTTCCAGAAGCAACAACAGCATAACCGCCTGAATCTGAATTGAGATATGGTCTACCAAAGAAGAAAGCATCACTCATAAATGTAGTTGTGCCAGTAACGGCGCTAATACTATCTACTTGCAAACCACCTCTAAACATCACATTGTTTTCAAATACCAATCCCTGACCGTTAGTCAGTACACTTATATCTAACATCGGAGATGTGGTATTGGTGCTGGAGGTAAACATTGCCAAAGTTACCTCACTAGTTTCTAGGCGTTGCATCAAATCGGCCATTGTTGTTGTGGCGCTGTTTAATCCAAAGTTAAGGGCTTCTAAGCTCGAAGTGATAAAGCTAATAACCGGACTATTTATATCTCTCACAGTCAAACTCATTAATTGTAAATTACCATCAATATTCACATCGCCCATAAATGTACTAGAGCCAACAACACTCAGACCTCTAAGGAAAGTGGCTAACCCATCAACTTCCAGACTATTAGTTTCCAAGCCAAACATTATCACAGTTGAGGTAGTACTCGTAACCTGATTCATTTGATCAATTGTACTAGAAAGAATTGAAATTTGACTAGTAATAATATTTAAACCTTCAATTTGATTTGCACTAATAGCGTTAGCTGTAAGCTTGCCGGCAAAGAAGCCGTTGCCAAAACTATCAAAGCTAATAACTGGAGTAGAAGACGCTAGGCCAGCTGTACTGGTAGTAGTGGTGGCTGTAAAAATATTAAAGTTTTTCCCGTCACTCAAGATAAGACCAGTTCCAGCTCCGTCTGGCAAAGTACCAAAAGACAGACCTTCATCTAAATAATTACCATCAAAATAGCTTATATTTACAAAAGTCATCACCTTGCCAATTTCTGTACCACTATAACCTTCAATAGCTTGACCAACGACTTGCCCAGGACCGATTGCCTTCACCGCCACACCAGGATATAACCTAGATAAAGTCAAAAAATCACCCGACGATATCGATCCATTTTCAGTAGAAACTTTGACTGGTACACGACCAGATAAAGCCACAGGTACATCTCGTCCGCCCATATTATTAACATCCTCCGAATTACGAGACAAGCGGAAACCTGGATTTTCAGACACAATACCAATAAAATTCTGTCTACTATTAGCTTTTTTGACAAACTGGCTAGTTGAGGTATCGACTTGAACAATGTCTCCAGCCTCTAACGACTCATCCCAAGTCGCATAATCTTCAGCATAGTCAAATGCACCAGCGCCAAGCGAAACCGCATGCGTAAACAGAAAAGTACCACCTCTACCAGCATTATCATTTGCTTGCTCAGCACCTGCAAAACTAATCTTACCTATACCTTCCCCACTATCAAATCTAAGACCATAAGAATTGTCGTATGTTTTGCTCCATGTATAAACACCACCGTTGCCAGTTGTGAAGTCAGAGGTACCAAAATAGGCCACACCATTAAAGTCAACCATACTATTCACTTCATCTACCGAACCCTCACTGCCAAAAACACCTCTACCAGCATTTATCATTGTCCATTGAGAGCTACTTGCATTAGAATTGTTATACTCATAAATAGCACCTGTACCCGTGGCTGCACCAGTCACCGTACCAGCATAAAATCTTCCATTGTACGTCCGCAAAAATCCGATACTTGCAATATCGACAGCATCAGTTGATGCCAATTGGCCAGGATTAAAGAAAGCACGATTAAAATTAATTGTACCAGCACTAACTATATTTGACGGACCAGCTGTGTACTTATAGACTACAGCCTTTGACGAAGTGGCACCACTAGCCGCTATATATAACGAACCGTTATAGACCCCCATCGCTGTCACATCAGACAAGTTTGCTACTGATGGAGCCACCGTTGTAAATGTACCTCTAGTTGTCTGAAGTAAAACTGGCGTACCGGCAACACCATCATAATACCCTACACGAGCAGTTGCTGCACCAGTAACTGCTCCAATAAATAAACGCCCTCCATATACAGCCAACTTGAAATCATCTGCGTCGGTTGCATCAGCTGACACTATCTCACCAATTACACCGTTTATCATTCTAAACCCACCCGCACCAGTTACGCCCGTACCACCAAGGTACTGTATAACTTCAGCGGCATTATTTTTTTGAATTGAAAAGTACAATGTACCATTATTTACAGCAAAATCACCTACACCATCTGCAGCCACATTAGTAAATGTACCAGCCGTAGTATTTACTTGCGTCCATGAGGCTTCACCCGTACTTGTTACCAGATCTCCAGAAACATAGATTCTGGCTTGACCAGTACCAGCACCAGTTTGCGTTCCTAAATAAACTCTACCATTATATATACTCATTGCAAATGCATCAATATTTGCCGTGTCACCCGCGACCACCTTACCAGCGGTAGCGTTTGTAACCTTTGTCCAAGTAGTTCCACCATCGTAACGATAAACAGCTGCACCGTTTGTTTTCTTTGTTGCCACAAATAACTTTCCCCCATACATTATCATTGCTGAAGTTCCAGAAGCTGTGTCAGCCCCAAAAGTTCCTGCGCTAGGATTGATTAAAGTGGTTGTTGCAGCGGTAGCGTTTGCTTGCGCCCCAATATAAATACTTCCAGCCACACTCAACATATCCACAGCTGTAGTAGTACCAATTCCAACTCCAGTATTGGTAATTCTCATTCTTTCATTATCGAGCATTGTGCCACCAGTAAATAATGAAATATAATTAGTACCAGAAGCTGTGCCTATATTTAAATCACCCCCATGAGTATAAAGATAACCATCGTGCGCACCGGAAATAGTAAATGCCGGATCGTTGTAATCGCTATTATTTATTCCCATGTCGATATAAAACTTGCCTGCATCACCATCATTAGCAGTAACAACATAATCGCCTGAACCGGTCGGATTAGTATTAACAAGATTAACTTCAAGATAAGTTGTAGAGGTTCCAGCTATACCAACTACAGTTGTAGAAGTAACAAACGAAGCATGGCTTGTACCTACATATAAATTACCCCATTGATCTATTCTCACTTCTGATTCTCCTCCACTGCTATAGGATTCAAAAATATTTTTTCCAGCGTAACCAACTATTGCTAGTGTATCTTCTGGAGTACTTGTATTTATTCCAACATTTCCATTGGACAAAATAGTAAACATGGTTGCGTTTGTGGAAGAAGAAATCACTAATGGATTAACTCCTGCTACTCCTAAGATTCCAAGGGTAGCTACTGGAGAACTAGAATTTATACCTACTCTACTTGTGAAATTAGTTGTTGTGGCGATAGCCAAAGTCCCATTTGAGAACTGAACAAAAGAGGTGCCTGTTACAGATGACCCAGATTCATAAAAAGCAAAGTATCCGGCAGTTGAAGGATTACTTCCTCCTCCACCCGTAGCGTCTGTCAAACAACTAAATTTACCAGTAGTTAGATCGTAGTTAACAGTTTGAGTATCAAGATCACAATCACCGAGACCTGATTGATAGAAACCACCAGTATTAAAGAAGTTGGTGGAGGTTAAAGTTGTACCACTGGCTGTAGTAAAGGTAAGAGCGCCAGCCAAGTTGGTGGTACCAGAGATATATAGGTTGGTAGATGTTATGTTGGTTGTAGACAGATTCGTCATGCCTACATATACGGTGGTTGGATCAGAAATACCATTTATCGAGAGCGCAGAGGTATTATTGAACCGAGTGTATCTGGCATAATCGGCAGTGTTGGCAGCATCTTCACCAACAATAAATAAATACTTACCATCTGGAGTAAAGCCAAGACCTTCAAGCTGTGCAAATCTAGAAGGAGCGGTCCATGAAGTGATTATGTTGCCTTGTAAATCTGTCTCGACAACCCCATCAATTACCTCATCGGTTCCGATAAATAGATGTTGGGTATTACGATCAAAATAAATACTGGAGGCATCGGTTCGACCACCGGCAGCAGTTAGGGTGGTAGCTAAATTAAACGGTGATGAAGTGACTGTGCCGCTACGACTAATTGTATAAATTGCCGGGCTAGTTCTTTCTTTAATGATATAGAATAAATCTCTGTCAGGATCATAGGCAAGACCTTCAAAGCCATTATTATCAACAGCGATCAAAGCGCTTACATCAATAACAGCAAGGGCATCAGTATATGCAAGGGCTGTGGTACTACTATTAATTCGAACGATAAGAATTTTTGCTCCCAAATCACCCCCACTGAAATTTTCAAGTGAGATAGCAAATACATCATCATACATCCAAGTAATGTCTTCCGGATCAAAAATACCAGAAACGGTAATCTTTCTAACGAACGCACCATTCATCGTAAGTTCAAAGATACCTCTAGAAGCGTTGTTGTTATTATTAACAGCAAAGAGTGAATTATTGTTTGGGTTGTAAGCCACACCGGAGAGACCGTCAAGACCGGTTGAACCACTGCCGATACCAGTAATGCCGGTGACGCTAGTGTCTATATAATAATTATATAGCGAAGTTATGCCATACGAAGAAGTAGCAGCTGTGCTACTACCAAAACTAAAGCTATCCCAGGTTCTGGTTAGAGAAAGTTCTGGAGAACTTACTAACCTATTCCCATTCATATCCATATAGTAGGTGGAGGAAACTAGACGTGCTGTAGTAGTGCCAGTAAAGCTTGCTAAACCTGAAACATATAGATTTGTTGAAGTGGCATTCACAAAGAAACCACTGGTAGAAGAAACAATAGTGAAGTTTGTATTGGTGGTAACAGTAAGAGCGCCATTGGCAAAAGTAACCCAAGGAGTACCGGTGATAGAGGTAGCCCCAGAATAGAAAGCAAAATAGTTAGCAGTTGACGTGTTTACACCGCCCCCACCGCCGCTACCTGTACCAGTATCATCTGTCAAACAACTAAACT
>JACCDN010279709.1_pt1 | contig 59843 bp, 57 predicted proteins | sample 7441691 | NCBI WGS metagenome assembly JACCDN01 (sample SAMN15323439, study PRJNA562643) | freshwater metagenome | isolation source: river surface water | place: USA:Blue River Watershed | collected 2017-08-16 | reverse complement strand
TGCCGCGGACGAGCTTGAAGGCTCCGTCCCAGTAGACCGTGCCGTGTGCCGTCCCCGCAATCAGCGGGCCGAACGCGGTCGGGCTGACCTTCGGGCTCGCCCGCAGCTTGTCCTTCCAGCGCGGGTGGGTGATGACAGACCCGTTCTTGACGCCGAACCCCATCTGCGGTCCGCCGATCCAGAACCGGACGCCCTCCGTCTGTGGAAGAGGGAGGCCGTCCGACTCGTTGCGCCGCAGCGCGCGTCGGTAGTAGTCCGCGACGTGCGGCGTTCCGTCGATGAGCGAGGCCGCGAGGAGCGTTCCCTGCGTGGTCCGCAGGTTGTGCGCCTGCACGGTCTTGCTGGACCGCGTCGCGGTGGGGACCGGGGCCTGCACGATCGCCGTCTTGTCGAAGCTGCCGTCGTGCCGGTACCCGAGGCTCGCGAAGAGCGATTCGGGCGGTTCCGGCCGCAGACCTTCCACGAATACGGTCTTGAAATACCGTTCCAGGATCTCCGGCAGCTCATCGAGCGGCCGGGCCTGCTTTGGGTAGTTCACTTCGGGGTGGTAGACCGAGAGGCGGTGCTGCGGGAGGCCGCGCAGGCCTGGCGGGATGGCCTTGGTCTTGTCGGCGGGCTTGTGGACCCCGCCGTACGGGTGGATGAAGCAGAGGCTCTGGAAGAGCATCGTCCACCACGCGTACCAGTCGGATGCCTCGTTGTGGAGGTGAATGAGCTCGAGGTCCTTCTTGTCCGTCGCCGCACAGCGGTTGGGATCGACGTACTCCTGCATGAAGACCTTCGAGCGGAAGTGCGCGAACTGCATGCTGTCGGCATCGATGACGTGGGCTTCTTCGCCACGTACGAGGACGTTGTTCGCGTTGAAGTCCCCGAGCACGATCCCGCGCTGGTGCGCCGCTTTCACGGTCGCGCGCAGGTGGCGGAAGATCCGCAGGACCTGCTGGTCCGTCACGCCTGTCGCGCGCACGTCCCGGCTCTTGAACTCCATGAGCGGTCGCGCGCCCTTGATGAGGGGCATGGTGTAGCCGATGATGAGGCCGCTGCCCGGCTCTCGCACCAGTTCCCGCGGGGCGATGATCCCGGGAGGGAGGTCGCTGGGGAAGATGAGGAGCTTGCTCTGCGCGGCCATCAGGCGGATGCGCGCGGCCCGCAGGCCGTCCGGGTCAAAGTCATACTCGGAATCGTTCGGGCCCCGATAGATCTTGACCGCGGTGTCATTCGCGAGCTTGTAGACCCGGGCCTCACCGCCTTCCGCGAACGGATCCTTGAGCGTCACCGGGTCTTTCGCGAAGCCGATGCGTACGTGTACTTCCATGGGAACTCCCTTTCTTTTCACGTGTCCCAAGCTGAGCTTGAGAAGAAAAAAAGTGACGCACGCCTTTCCTCAATGTCCATCGAGAGCGGGGCGGGTCACCTGAGCTTCACTTGTTGAGGCTGCCGAGCCAGGTCATGAGGCTGATGAGTGCCTTGCCGCGATGCGACACGGCATTCTTCTCCTCGGTGCTGAGCTCGGCGACCGAGCGACCCGGATGGTCGTAGAACTCCATGATCGGGTCGTAGCCGAACCCGGTCTTACCGCGCGGCGCCTCGAGGATGCGGCCGGAGACCGACATCGGCCCCGTCGAGAAGAGGATCTCACCCTGCGGGTTGGCGACGGCGATGCTGGCCACGTAGCGGGCCCGCCGCGCGTCACCGGTCTTGCCGTTGAGCAGGCGGAGGAGGCGCGCGTTGTTGTCCGCGTCGCTCGAGTTCCCGTCCTTGGCGTTCGCAGGCTCGACCCCGTAGAGGGTGAGCTTCTGCGCGCCTTGGAGGATCTGCGCGTCGCTGAACTGGCCGAACCGCGCCGAGAACGGGCCGGGGAGGTTGTTGAGCCCCGCGACCTCGATCCCGGAATCCTCACCGATGCACCAGACGCCCCACTTCTTGGCCCCGTGGCGCGCCTTGATGATGGCGTTGCTGTCGTAGTCGATGCCGTCCTCGGGGGGCCAGTCGGTGATCTTCTCCCCCTGGAACATCTCGATCCGCAGGGTCTTGAGGAGGGCGTTGAACTCGGCGAGCTTGCCCTTGTTCCCGGTGGCGATCGCGATGCGTTCGACCTGGACTCGTGCGGCGTTGGCCATGGCGTGTATCCTTTCGTGTTGTCGATGGTCAGACTCAGAACCGTTTCTGAGCCTGTGGAGACTTATCAGATTCCGTGGGTCGCGTCAAGGGTCTCGTGTCATCCCGTCTCCTCCGCCTCCCATCGGATCCTCGCCAGGGCGAGGGTCGTATCGTCTTCCAGGAGGCCGCGGCGGATCTTGCCATCCTGCACCGTGACCCGGTTCGCCTTGGCGAGATGTCGCCGCAGGTGGTCCGGATTGGCGAAGAAGGGATCGTCGAAGACCTGCATCAGTGGTCCGATCTTCGTGCTTGTTCCCGGGAACTCCTTCTCTTCCGCCTTGGCCAGGTCGGCCACGCCGTCCGAACCGATCCCGACCGTCCGGATCTCCGAAGTGGGGAACTGCCGCACCTGGAAGTGCCGGAGCGACGGATCGAGGTCGAAGATCTCTGAGCCGATCTCGCGATACATCACGTAGGGCGGGGCATTCACGAGGTGCGGTGGGGGATCCTTGAGGAAGGGGCCCAGCACGGTGACCTCGTCGTTCACGATCTCCACGCCGTCGCCGAAGTGGAAGACATGGGTCCATTCAGGGGTGATCATGAACCCCGTGATCGTGAAGAGGAAGCTCTCGATGATGGTCTCCCGGATGTCACTTCCCAGGGTCCGTGCCAATCTGCAGAGGGCGTTGATGAGGTCGCGAGCGACGAACTCCCAGTCGACGGGCATGGATGAGAACGTCCCTTTCTCGACGTCCCAGCTGAAGAGCTGCTGCGCGAGGTAGCGGGCCCCGAGCATGGCTCCTAGCTCACTGTTCCCCTTGCTGCCGCAGCCGTCGCACACGATCGCGACCGCTCCCTTGCCGGGCGCGTAGCGGATCGCGACCGCATCCTGGTTGTTCCGGTTGGTGGGCATCCCGGGTTGGATGTGCTCCATCCCGGCGACGCTGGCAGATGCGATATCGATGATGAGGCGCCTCTTTTCTTCCATGTATCCTCCGGCGGGAGCTTTAGTCTAAAAATGAGCCCTTGTCAAGCCTTCTTGGACCCGTCTCAAGAGAGGGGGAGACGGTATCTGTAAAGAATAATAACAGTTTATTCGCCGTTTCCCCGGGAGGGGGCAATCCTTTGCTAGCCTTTCTCGTGAAGGATCCAAAGCGGACGTCGTTCCCGCACCCCTTCAGAAGGACCCACCTCCATGGAACCCTGGTCTCCTCTCGTCTCCCGGGCCAAGGCCCTCGCCGTTCCCTGTTCGCCGGCCGCTCTCGAAGGGCTGGACCGTCTCCTTAACGAGGCCATGACCCATCCCCGCAGGCAGATCGTCGTGCCGCCGTCCCTGGACGGCCTCTTCCATCTCGCGGCCGAAGCGGACTTCCTCCCGCATCGCCTCGCGCGGGCCCACGGCTACGATCTCCACCATTTCCAGCTCCTCGATGGCGACGAGCGGCCCGCCCTGCCGACGGGTAGCGCCTATGGTGATGCTGTGCTCGAGCTCGACGCGGTTACGCTCCTCTCGGGCTACGATTCTGCTGAGCGCTTCACGCAGCCCGGCTGCGTGGTCTGGTGCGAATGCCTGGCGGCCTGACGGTCGCTATTTTCTTCTCGCAAAAGGGGACTCACATGACGAAACTCCAAACGACCTTCCATCCGGTCGGCCTCTTCGACGTGATCCTGGCCTCTGTTCCTCCGATCGATGATCGTGCATTTCTCGACGACGAGACGATCTCCTGGTTCCTGATTCGACGGACGGAGACGCTCAACGCGTTTCACGGGTGGTCTGATCAGATGATCATCGTCCTCAGCGAAGCCGCGCCCCGCGGCCGCCCCCTCGATCCGCTCTGGACGCAGCAAGCGAAGGGGAGGATCATCTTCGTTCCGGAGGAGGCGACGATTGATCTTCCTGAAGGTCCCATCCTCGAACTGAACGTGCGTCTTCGCCTGTTCCGGGCATCGCTGACCAGCTCCTGAAGTTTCGTTCACATGGATGTATCCGTCTACCGATCCTTCGATCGGTTTTTGCTTGCGCGGATCCGTCGTCTGGCATCAAGGGGAGCCGTCCGGTATGCTGATGCATGACTATTACACGTCCTATGCCCTCCGAAATTCCTCGACCGATTCAAGAAGTCATCCCTGCTCAAGCCTCTATCGCCGATGTTCGTGCGCGTGCCCTGGAACTCGTTGACGAAGGCGATATCCTGAACGCCCTCAATCTCACCGTCCGTTGTCTTTGCCCTGAGAAGACGGATTTTGCGCTTGACACCGCCGAGTACGTCGAAGTGGACTGGGATGCTCAGGATGGAAAGGATCCGATGATCCAAGAAATCATCAACCAGGCGCTCGCCTTGTCGCAAAAGAAGTCAGCGGAAATCAAGAAGGGGATTGCCGCTCTCCTCACACCATCGACGGATGATTATGATGACGAGCCGCCCCGCGCGGCCGCCCCGCTTCCGACCGCGGAACACGCGCCCTTTTCCCCCGATGCCCATCGCGCCGCCTTGATCGAGGCGCACGTCGAGCAGAATATCGCCCTGCCTCATGAAGTGAAGGTCTGGCTTCTCAAGCTTCTCGCCACGTTCCCAGATCTCTTCAAGGATCCTGAGACGAAGGCCCTCGAAGTCGTCTATCAGCCAAACGCCCAGTACGCCCCTGCCAAGTTCGCGCCAATGGTCGTCATCAATTTCAAGACGCGAGATGGCGGTCGGAGCAAGTCCTTTCGTGAAGCGCATCTGTCGAAGTAGAAAAAACGGTCACTCATCGAGGGTGACCGTTTTCGTTCATTGCACGTGTCTCTAGAAAAAACATTCCCCAACCACGTGGGCTTGGGGAATGTTCGGAGCGGCTAGCGCTTCTTCGAGGCCTTTTTGGCCGGCTTGCGCTTGGCGGCGACCTTCTTCTTCGGAGCGGCCTTCTTCTTCGCGGCCTTTTTCTTTGCTGCCATATGGAAAGGGAAAGAGCTACGTCCCGCTAAGGTACGGAATCGATGTTCGCTGGCATGCGACCATGCGTGCGATCATGTCTGCAGTATAGCACACATATTAGAGTGTCAAGAAATTTTTTGTCCGCAACTGTGGATGAATTTTTTTTGTGCCGCATGCAGACGAAATTTTTTCGTGAAGCGCGTCTATGATGTTTGGAAGCGTTTCCAAAAGAAAGAAAAAATCCCCAGCGTGTCGCTAAGGATCAAAGATGATGAGGCCGGAGCGCATGGCGCCGGCAATCAGGATCGGGGAGCGGTCTCCGAGAAGATGTTCCAGTTCGTTTTCGGAGAGGGACTGCTTCCGTGCCAGCTCATGCGCGGCTCTCGTCACGAGCGTTTTTCTCCGTTCGATGAGGAAGCAGGCGATATCGTAACACTGGTTCAGTATCAGTGTTTCTCGCGTGCTTGGCGGGTCGACGAAGGCCTTTCCAAGGTCGATCTTGCGTCGCGCGACCTCCTTCCAAGGGGCTGCCGTTTGCGGGAAGGAGGCGAGGAGCTCTCGTATCTCCTGACGGACGGCGCGGAGGTCGCTCTGCGCGTCTTTCACTTTGAATGTCCCATGCAGCACCGCTTGTCCCGCGATCCCGCCCATCCCGACGGCGAGATGTGCCCACCGGTATGCTTCCGTGTCCGATTCTCTCCAGATGATTCGACAGCGTCCGCTCGTTCCGCTCACGCTGACGAGTTCTATCCGTTCCAGTTGCGTCGCATGCCAGGCGACGTACGCGTGCCCGATCTCATGGAAGGCGCTTTCGCGCTCATCTTGCACACGTGATACGAGACGGGAAGCACCTGCCTTCTGCGGATCTTCTTTCATGAATCCTCCTTTAGATCGCCTCATCAGGCGCGCCGATCCTATGGCATAAAAGAAATTTTGTCAACCGATCCCCATCGTCGTCTTGAGGTTTCCATTCGCGCCGTTTCGAGCGTATCCCGATGTGTTTTGCCTTCGCGGAATATTGACATGGGCTCCGATCCTTGCTAGCGTTTTTTCCGCTCTCCGAATCGTTCGCGAGAGCGATCATTCCACGAAAGGACGTATCCGATGCCCGATCAGTCGAAGCTCCAGAACCCCTGTCCCGAGTATCTCCTCCGGATCGCCTGCTTCGATGCGTATGCCCTGGCGGTCGAAAACCTCCGGAGTGACGACGCGACTCACTGCGAGCGTGTTACGGAGATCGATGTTGCGGCTACCTACTACCGCCATCCCTACCATGGCTTCTTCCATAACGATCGACGAACGGGACGCCCCCGCAAGCCGATCGAGCCCAGCCAGTACTCGGATGATGCCGAGAAGGCCATCGCCAACACGCGCGTGTTGATCGCGTACCGTCCTGCCGAAATCACGCGTCTCCACTTCGCGAACGCCCAACATGAGGAATTCGTCTATGGCGGGTCTCGAAGCGGCTATGCGGGCGGCTTCCAGGCTCTCCTCGAGACGACGCATTCCGGGGAGGAGCTCCTCGCGAAGCTCAACCCCGATTCCTGCCGGAACGGGGCATGCATGGGGGTAGGACCGGTCGGGATCCTGCCGAACGTGGCCGACGCCCTGCGGGTCGCCGCCGTCCAGGCGAGTGTCACGCACAACACGCGCTGTGGGATTTTCTGTGCGCGCACCATCGCCCTCGCGGCGCACTACGCGTTTTACCATCCTCGTGACGAGCGGTCGCGGCTCCGCGAATATCTCCTCGACCATCGCGATCTCCTGGGCGAACGCTTCGATGATGAGAAGGACTGCGGCCATTCCCATCTCTTCACGTCGGTCATCGAGACCCCGTGGGATGACCATCACGGTGTCTGGGAAGGACCCGGCCTCCCGCCGATCGGGCTCTCCACCGTCCAGGCGGCCCTCACGCTCGCAGTCCCCGCTGAGCCGGCGCACGATTCCATGATCGCTGCCCTTCGCCGGTTGCTCCGCATGGGTGGTGACACCGATTCGGTCGCCGCCGTGGTCGCCGCGCTCATGGCACCCTGGCATCAGGATGAGCCGCTCCCGGACTTCCTCGTCCGTGACCTGGAGTGTGGGAGCCCCAAGACGGGCGCGTTCCGCCTCCTTGGCCTCGGGGATACCCTCGTTCGCAAATTCACCTGAAATCGCCCCATCCGCTCGCAGGCGGCTCTTTTTTATTCTAAGATAAGCCATTTTTAGACGATTGACAAAACGGGCCTTTTCTGGTATTATGGAAGTGGATAAGAACGTGCGCAGTCCTTCCAAGTCGGGAAGCGGCGTAACGCAAACGAGTATCCGTTTAAGTTCATTTCCGAAGAGTTACTCTTCGCTTCCACTACATGGCAGTCAAACTGTTTGTTGGCGGAATCCCGTACCGCATGACTGCGGACGAGCTTCGCGCCACGTTCTCGCAGGCCGGTGAGGTCACCGATGTCTTTATTCCGATGGACCGCATGACCGGTCGCCCTCGTGGTTTCGCCTTCGTTGAGATGGCGACCCAGGAAGGTGCCGACAAGGCCATCGAGATGTTCCACGACCAGGAGGTCGGTGGTCGCCGCATCGCGGTGAACATCGCTCGCCCTCTCGAGGAGCGTCCGCCGCGCGCCCCGCGCCCGCAGATGTAATCTGCAAAAGCCACACCCGCAAGGGTGTGGCTTTGTTTTATAAGAAAGACCGCTGCCAAGCAGCGGTCTTTTCATTTTTTTCTTATCGGAGCGCTTCGCGTAGGAGCTCTTCCGCCTTCTTCGGGTCCACGCGGCCTTCGGTCGCGCGCATAACTTGGCCGACGAACCACTTCAGAACGGGTTCTTTTCCTCCGCGGACCTGTTCCGCTTGGCTGGGATTCGCAGAAATGACGTCAGCGATCGTCTTTTTTACGGACTCTTCGTCGCCCGTCTGTCCCAAAGCGTGCTCTTCGAGGAGATGGGATGGGTCGGAGCCGGTTTCCACCATCAGCTGGAGGAGTTTTTGGGCGTTCGTGCTATTCACAGTCCCTTCGCTCACGATCTGAAGGAATTCCGCCATGTTCTCGGCGTCGATGCGGGCGTCCTTGAGGTCCAGGCTCTTCTCGGTGAGGATCGGGGCGAGCTTGTTGAGGAGCCAGTTACTAAGGAGCTTGGCGGACGCGACCTTGTTGCGTTCGAGCAGCTCGCCGGCGGAGGCTTCAGATGTGTCGCGCGCTTCCATCCAGCTGCCCAGCTCGCCCATGACCTGTTCAGCGAAAGCGCTCCAGCCACGGTCGAGGAGTTGGCCGGCGTCTTCGGTGGTGAAGCCGTATTCGTCCGCGAGACGGGCGCGGGCTTCGGCGGGGAGTTCGGGGAGGCGAGCGCGTTCTTCCTCGCGGATCGCGACGAGGTCGAGCTCAGGAAGGTCGGGTTCGGGGAAGTAGCGATAGTCAGCGCTCGTTTCCTTGCTGCGTTGCGAGACCGTCTCTTCGCGGACGTCGTCCCAGCCGCGTGTTTCGGCGGCGGCCTTGCTTCCCTCATTGTAGAGGGCGCTTTGGCGTTGGATCTCGAACTGGATGGCGCGTTCCACCGAACGGAACGAGTTCATGTTCTTGATTTCCACCTTGGGATTGAATTCTTTTTGCAGCGCGTGCCCTTCCTCGTCGATCGGCAGGAGGGAAACGTTGGCATCGCAGCGCATGTAACCCTTCTCCATGTCGGCATCGGAGGCGTGGATGGCCCGGAGGACGGATTGGAGCTCTTGCAAGAATGCCTTCGCTTCTTGCGGGGAACGCATGTCCGGATCGGTCACGATCTCCAAAAGGGGTGCGCCGGCGCGGTTCATATCAACCAGGGTCGCCCCGGTTTGGGGATCGTGGATGTTTTTCGCGGCGTCTTCCTCAAGGTGTGCGCGGGTGATGCCGACGTGGCGGATCCCGTCCTTCGCGAGGGCGGAGGGGATGGCTAAGGCGCCGCCTTCGACGATCGGTTGGTCGAATTGGGTGATCTGGTAGCCTTTCGGGAGGTCGGGGTAGAAATAGTTCTTGCGATCGAACGAGGCGCGGTCGCGGACGGTGCCGTTGAGGGCGAGGCCGGTGCGGACGCCGAGGCGGATGGCTTGCTCATTCACCACGGGCAAGGCTCCCGGCTGGCCGGTGCAGGTGGGGCAAATCGCGCTGTTGGCGGACGCCGTTTCGGGGACGGAGGGGCAGCGGCAGAACATCTTCGTGGCCGTCTTGAGGCGGACGTGGATCTCAAGGCCGATGATGGGGATGTAGCGGTTCATGGGACCATGCTAGCAAGCGCTAATCGAAACGGCTAGGCATAAAAAAAGCCCACCTTTTGGGGTTTGGTGGGGCTTTTTTCGAGACCTGTTTTTAGGCGGATTTTTGCGTTGCCGGGACGTACGTTTCTTTGAGGGACTTGTAGAGGAGACCTTGAGCGATCGCCAGGAACGGGGCGGTGAAGCTCGTAAGGAGCACTTCCTGGAGCTGGTTGAGGGCGAAGCCGCGGAGGGAGGACGCGCTCAGGTTGCCATCGATCAGGAGGCTGCGGGAGAGGCGGGCGACCTCGCCGGTCATCGCCCCTCCAAAGAGCAGGTCGAGGATGAGCGAGAAGATCATCAGGATTAGGAACGACAGGATGAGCACGCTGATCACGGCCAGGAGCATTCGGCCGACGATCGGCCACCAGCGGCCGCGGACGAGGGCGTAGGAGCCGTAGAGCGCTTGCAGGCCGCGCTTGTCTTCATCGATGAGGATAAAGGTGGCGAAGCTGAGGGCGACGGCGAGCCAGAGGCCTGGCAGGACGAAGGCGATCCCGCCGCCGAGGCAGGCGAGTCCGTAGAGGATATTGATCAGCAAGGCGGGAAAGAAGAGGTTCCAGCCGATGCGTGGGTGCGTCGCGATGTAGCCTTCTTCCTTCGGGTCATGTGCGAGGGCCAGCTTGATGAGGCGGATCGAGACCCAGACCGTCACAACCAGGCTGAGAGCCCCGTGGACGAGTGAGTTCACCCACCAGACGGTGCTGAGTTCGAGATTGATACGCGAGGAGGTCAGCAAAAAGAGGAAGCCGACCTGGAAGAGCGTGGGCAGGAGCAGCCAGAGTGAGACCTCGAGGAACCGGCCCAGGTGTTGGGTGTACCGTTGCCAGGCCAAGCCAATGAACCGGCGCACGGGAAGGAGGGGAAGCATACCGGCCCATGATACCAAAAGCGCGGCCACAAAAAAACGGCCTCCCTTAGGAGGAGGTCGTTTGGGTTGGGGCCGTGATGGCGGGGAGGTGACGAAGGGCTTCGTAGAGGCGGACCGAGAAGAAGATCGCGGTCGGGGCCAGGAGGAAGCTCGTGAAGCCGGCATTGATGATGGTGGTGAGAATGGTGCCGAGCCAGCCGTTGCCGAAGATGCCACCGACGATCGCCACGATGATGCCCATCACGATGCTGGCCAAGAGATAGACGAGGAAGAAGACGAAGAGGACGCCGAGGATCTTCCAGAACCGACCGTCCGTCATTTTCCAGGACGATTTGAGGGCTTCGAGGCCGCGCTTGCCTTGGTCGAGGAAGGTCGTGCCGCTGAACTGGAGGCGGACGCCGAGGAAGATGGCCGGAATGAAGGACAAGAGCACGAGGAGGCCGAGACCGGCATTCAGTGTGCGCAGGCTGTCGACGCCTCCACCAAATAGCGCCGCGAAGCTCGCACCCGCGAAGGCGATGGTGGCGATCAACGGAATCGCGACGGTTGCAAGCCCTTGTAGGATCGCGATCAGGATTGCTCCCGGAATTTTTCCGAAGCTCGCTTTCGGTTCGACTGAACCGGTTTCCTTGCGGATGATTTTTAGGGCTTGCAGCGTGTAGTGTGATCCGTACCAAACGGCGAGGCCGAGGATGACGAGACCGAGCACGATGCTTAAAATGATTGCCCCGACCAATCCTGCTCCGCTCATGCCTGCACCGCCCATGCTGGCGATGGTGCCTGCCGTGTCATCGCTCATCGAACCAATAGAGAGGAAGGCGATCGGCGCGAGGAGCAGCGGTACGGCGACATACGAGCCGAGGGCGCCGATGAGGTTGATTTTCCACAGGCTTTTCGCGTTATCCAACATGTCCTGAATCGCGGGGCGGATGATGTCCCAGGATTTGGGGAAGGGGTGCATATGGCACGTAGGATAGCATGTACGTATGGGCGTCACAATATCCTCAAGTGTATAAAAAATTCCCTAACCTTAGGGAAATTAGAGGCTGTCGGCGAGCCTCCGGATGATCGCTGAGGCGATCTCTTCCGGGGCCTGGTCCGCGTTGATGATGTGGATGGACGTGCCCCGATCCTGGAACGGCTTGTGCAGTTCTGGGGCCAGGTACATGCCGCGCACGCGTTGCTGCAGGGCGAGGTCACGCTCGAAGCGATCCTGGCCTTCGCGACCGGCGAGACGCTGTCGGGCCACTAGGGGATCGAGGTCGAGGATGATCAGATCGTGGGGGGCGTGGCTGAGTTCGAGCTGGTTGCCTTCGAGGGCGAGGATGGTGTCGATGGCCTGGGCGATGTTCTCGCCGTTCATAAGGCGCGGGGCCTGGTAGGCCAGGGAGGAGGCGAGGCCACGGCTCATGATGATCCAGTAGCTTTCGTTCGCCTCGAGGAAGCGGAGGAGGAGTTCCTTGTAGAGCCGCGCCCGATCTTCGGCGTAGAGTCTGGCCTCGTCCATCACGGTGTACGGACGGCCGGAGCGCAGCAGCCCGTCCTCGCCTCGGATGGCGGTGCCCGTGGGCGGGGAGTGGGTGGGCTCGCTGGCGATCAGGACTCGGGCAGGGCTGATCTCTTCGAGGGTGGGGAGCCGGCCGTAGGCTTGCTCGAAGATGGTCACGTCGAACGGCTCTTCCGTTCCGAGACGGTCGCAGAAGAACCGGGCGATGAGGTTGATGACGGTGGATTTGCCGGCCCCGTCACCCCCTTCGATGACGATGATGCGTTCTACGGGCATGGTCTGACCTCCTTCGGTCGGGTGTAGGTGACGAAGCAGAAGCCGGGGTGCGGCTCGCTCGCTTCGAGGTGCCAGTCGTCGTAGGCGGGGAAGAAGGCGTCTCCTGCGATGGTGGCGTCGATCTCGGTGAGTTCGAGGCGGGTTGCGAGGGGGAGCGCCTGATGGTAGATCTCTGCGCCGCCGATGATGAAGATGCGGGGCGCGTGATCGCGTGTGAGATGTTCCAGCGCCGTTTCCAGCGTTCCGAACACTTCTGCGCCCGTAATCGCCGTGACCGATCGTGACAGGACGACATTCCTTCGTCCAGGGAGAGGACGGAAGCGGGTGGGGAGGGACTGCCAGGTCCGATGGCCCATGAGGACAGGCTGCTCCCAAGTGAGGGCACGGAAATGGGCTAGGTCGTCGGGATGGGACCAGATGAGCCCGCCATTCCGGCCGATGCAGCGGTTTTTCGCGACGGCGGCGATGAGGATGAGTTCCATGGGGTGACCTCGTATGAAGAAAGGCCAGGCCGCACCGGTCGGTGTGGGCTGGCCTGTGGGGTCAGATCGCTTCGCCGGTCTTTTGGTTGATGATCGTCTGTTCGCCACGCTTCAGGTAGAAGCGGTCCGGCGTGCGGTCGATCTTGAGGGGGAAGGGAGGGAATTGTTCGGGCAGCTGGTCGGCGGCCGCGTGGATCTCCTGGCGGACCGTCGCGTGGACGTCGGCCTTCGAGCGCAGCTCGAGGAGGTACACGAACGGGCCCAGGAGACCCCGCAGCTCGTACGGGACGAGGGTCCCGAGCGCTGCGTAGGCCTGACGGAGGAAGGGGTCGCCCTCCAGCCGCTGCAGACGCTTGCGCTGTTCCCGCAGGACCCCTTCGACGTGCGTCCGGAGGTCCGGGGTCAGCACGTCGAGGTACCAGGAGTGGATGTTCCCCAGCGGGTTGATGCAGGGGATGGGGATCCGGCACGACCGGTGCCGGTGCAGGTCACGGAACGACCCGAAGTCGATCTGGCCCGTGAGGGTCACCTCGGCGATGCCGGCGAGTGCCCCGATGATCTCGGCGCGTTCCGGTCGCTGGTGGAGGAGCTCGAGGAAGCGGTTGAAGCGGACCGTGTTGCTGTCGCGACGGTGCACCTCGAGCCGTGTCGTCTCGCTCCCGAGCACCTGGTACGGCAGCGTCTGCTGGACTTCGCGGAGCCAGGCGTCCGTCTCGGGGCGGCCCTCGTGCGAGAAGCTGGCCGCGTAGCGCTGGGTGAGCAGCGTGAGCAGGTCGTTGGCCTGGGCCCGGACGAGCGGGTCCGGATGCTGGAGCTGCTGGCGCAGGTGGTCGTTCGCCTGGCGCACGTTGGTGCTCCAGGAGTAGCTGGTCGAGCAGCCCACGGCCAGGAAGCCGCGAGCGATGTCGAAGGCGCGGGCGTTGATGGCGCGCACGTGCTTCTTGCGCTCGGCCTCGGCGATCTTGGGGTCCCATCCGTCCTGGGCGACGAACGGGAAGGCGGCCGAAAGGGCTGCGCGCATGTCGGCGTTGACCCGCTCGTAGAGGGCGAGCCACGCGTCCTGGATCTCTGCGCCCAGGGCGCTCTCGAGCGGGTTCCAGCGGCGTCCGGCGCTCATGTTGAGGTAGCGCGTACTGCACTCCTGGCCGTTGTAGAGCGGGGAGTCCTGGATCTGCGTCGGCAAGTAGAGCGGAACGCCCTCGATGAAGAGCAGGACGTTGGCCAGGTCGCCGATCGACCGATGTCCGTAGCCGACGTAGTAGTCCCGGAGGAGGTCGGCCGCCTTCGCGTCGCGCTCGTTCCCCCCGTTGACCTCGAGGTCTTCCTCGAAGGCGGCGAGGACCGCGTGCAGGCTCTCGTGCGCGGGCGGGTCGAGCCGTTCGAGCGCGCCCGCATCATCGAATCCGAGCAGGCGGGCGAGGCGGAGGCGGGTCTCGGGCCGAAGGGCGGCCAGCCGCTGCTCGTCGGTGCGGCGTTCGCGTTCCGCCATCTCCCGCAGGCGCGTCTCGATGCTGAGCGGACTGCGGGAGTAGAGGGCCTGGAGCCAGGCGGCGGTCTCGGGCGGGGCGCCTTCGAGCAGGTAGACGTTCCAGGGCTGGGACGGATGTGCCAGCTTGAAGAGCCGGAGGTGCTGCGTGCGGACGACGATCTGTGCGCTCATGGGATCTCCTTCGGGCGTGGGAATGGGCAGGCTCTGAGCCTCGTTGAGTATGAAAACCGCGCCACCCTCGGTCAATCAAAAGATGGGGATAGGTGGGGGACGGGTAATTTTTCTTGAAGATAAGGGATTTTCTACTCGATTGGCCCATTGACACGCGCTCGAAAATAGGGTAGATTAAGGGACCGTCTCCCAACGAAGAAGGAGTCCTCATGACCATCTTCCACGACGTCTCTCTCGTTCCCCCGCCGGCCTTTGAGGCCGCGTCGGGCCTGGGGATCGTCCGGCGCCTGCGCGCGCTCCTCGAGCGCCTCGTTCTCGAGCGTGGGCACACGGACCTGACCTTCGACCTGCCGGATTGGTTGCACCAGGCTGACAGGCATTTCGCTGTTGGCTATGGCGAATCCGATGAGTTCACCAAGGCGATGGACTCCGGGGTTACGGGCGCGGTTACGTTTCTTCTCGCTCAACCCCGTGCCGCGGAGATGCCGATCGGAACGCCTGGCCCGTGCGTGACGCTTTTCGCCGCCTACTTCACGACGGATGGGGGCGTTTACGCCGTCCGCGCCATGACCGTCACAAGCCTGGGAACGATCTCCGGGGTGAGAAACTATGGCGGATTCAGCCGTCTGCGTGCTCGTCCTTTGCTTGAGATCGTCGGCCATTTCTCGGTTACGCACGACGTTACACTCGACCAACTCGACCGGCTGATGGCGTTTCCGACAACATCTACGGCGGGGCCCAGCGTCTGCTGCTTCTGTGGCGGGCGGCTCGTGGATCGTTCGGTCGAGGCGAAGCGCCGCGTCTACGGCCGTTCCCTCCGGTTCCGGGTCGCCGCACCCCATTGCCTCGCCTGCGTGCGGACGTACCTCTCCGAAGCGCACATCCGTGCGGTCGACCTGCACGAGCTCGCCAATCCCTATTGGCGTGAGTGTGAAGGGTTCCGCGTCTCTCTGTCGGAGACGCGCGCTCTCGAAATCCTTCCCTGGCCGCCGAACGACGCGATCAGATTCAGCGCTCGTCTCCCGAGCGGTCGTCGCACGGATGCCTGGTGGGCGCGGATCGGCGAGCTGGCGCGGCAGGAGCTGGCCCGCCTCGCGGTCCCGATCGAGTTCCTCTGACTGCCGCTGCCCGGCCCGTTTCCGAACGGGGCCGGGCGCTTTTTTATACGCTTGAGCATGTTCAAGCGGTTACTCACAACAAACAGCCTGGACCGTCCAGGTGTTTATTTGGTGAGTTTATTGAGGGTTTTTACGCGCCTGTCGTCCCGAATCCGCCACGCGCTTCGCCGATCGCGTCGCCTTCTTGCCAAGTCGCGCGCAGGATCGGCAGAAATGCTCCTTGGGCGAGCCGCGTCCCCTTGGCAAGGCGGATTTCCTGGTCGGTCGTGTTCCAGTAGTTCACGAGAACCTCATCGGTTGGTCCGCAAAAGTCCTGGTCGATCACCCCGACGCTGTTGGCAAGCATGAGACCTGTCTTTTCAAAGGTTGATGAGCGCGCGAAGAGGAAGAGCCCGTACCCTTCGGGGATCTGGAAGACCAGTCCCGTCCGGCCCTTGGCGCTGCCACGGGCGGGGACGGTGAGGTCTTCCACGAGCGGCAGGTCGAACGCCACGGCGCCGGTGGTTTTGTAGGCCGGCAGTTCTGCTTCTGGATGCACGCGCGTGATGCGAATCGGGGCGGAGATCATGTGCGGGCGGACAGGTGGAACGATTCCAGCAGAGCTTGCGCCGACTGAAGGAACTGCTCGCGCGTCCCGTTGTTCGACAGGCGGTACTTGGCCCGGTTCATGACGAAGGGGATGCCGCGTTCGGTGGGCGCCTGCTCGTCGCTCAGGAACTGTTCCCAGGTGAGGTTGGCTTCCGTGGCCTTCTCGCCACGCTTTTTCATGCGCTCATAGCGGAGTTGGGCGTCCGCCTCGATCGCCACGAGATGGAAATGGGGGAGCGGTTCGAGGGCGACGACGTCTTCGGGGCGGCGAATCCCGTCGATCACGACAATTTCTTGCGGCGAGGCCAGGGCGGCGGTCTCGATGGCGTAGGAAAACACGTCCTCGCCAAATGATTCGCGTAGCGCCACCGATGCTTTAATGAAATTCTCGCGCGTTTTCTCGATGGCTAAACGGCTCAAAAGATCCCCAATCACGGCGCTAAAACGGAAGTATCCCGCGCCGTACTGTTGGGTGAGGATATCTGCCAAGGTTCCCTTTCCGCACCCCTGCAAGCCGACCAGCCCAAAGAGCAATTTTGGCATATAGCGACCAGTGTAGGAATCGGTCCGTTATGCGTCGAGGGAGGCGTCAAGGGGATCGTTGGGGACGATTTTTACCGCGCGAACCACTTCGCCAATCGCGGCCCTTCCTGCATCTGGTAGTTTGAACCCAAATCGGATCCGTAATGCTTTTCCGGTGCTTCAAGCAGCCGCTCATACGTCATGAGGCAGATCGGTTGGCCGTCGCGCAGGATGAACGAGTGGCTATAGGCCTCGATCTCCAGGACGCCGATGGCGCCCCGCTTTACATCCTCCGCGTGCCACCCAAACCCTGGATCAAAAAACCCCGCAAAATGGGAACGGAATTCACCTTTGCTGGCATCATACGCCATCATCTCCGCGGCGTGGGTTGGGGGAATCAGGATCTTCTCTTTTGTCGAGAAAATATAGAACTCGCCAGGATGGATGGAGCACGAAGCGTCGTCCGTGCGCGTGACCGGTTCGAAGAAGTCCGTTGCCGGATGCGTGAAGACGTGTGTATCCAAAACGTGCTCATGCCCCTTTTTCGCCCGCCAACCGATCTGCTCGTAGCTCGACAGGTCGATGGTCATCGTCACGCCTTTGCCGACGGTGTCCGGCCTGGCCGCAAGCGGCTGGCCGTCCAGTTGACGTAGGAGCTGATGTTGGTCATAGGCCAGGCGGTGCTCGGTCCGGTTCAGGGCCGATTCCCCCGCGAACAGCCGCAATTGATTGATACGATCCCCCGGATGCACGCGCACCGCGAACGACATGGGGATGAGCTCGATCCAGAGGGGGCCGTGATATCCTGCCGGCACCTCATCAAACGAGGAAACCCCGTCCGCGAGCAGACGCCCACGCAGATTGATCCGTCCCGAGGAACTCTTATTGCTGCTCCGGGCATGGAGGAGTTCGGGGAGCGCCAGGGATTCGTTCAACTTCACCAAATAGACCGACCCAGTTTTGAGCGGTTCCGCCAAGTCATGTGTTTTGATTTTGTGTTTTTGGGCCATCGCTTCAACCGACTCTCCAGCAACCGGAAGGGCGGACCCGCGCACTTCAAAACAGACGTCGCTCAAGGCTAAATCAAGCGAGGAGGGCTGCAGATGTTCGGAACGTGTTCCAACGAGATATCCTGCCTCCGCTGCCTGTTTCAGGAGCTGGTAGGGAAGGGCGCCGGTTTCGGGCATATGGAGGGGAGCCTATCAATTGGGTTGTTGCGTTGGCAACCTGGAGCGCTAACGCATGAAGGGGTTGCCGTACGGGGAGCTATTGGATCGGATAATGAGCGATATCTTCAACGTCTCCACGCTTATTGTAGAACACCAGTTCAAGGGACCAATCATCCCTAGGATCGACGCGATAAAGTCCTACGCTCATTTCTTGGGCATTACCTTGCCAAAAGACCATGCGACGTAGATCCGGATCCTGATAGCACTCGTCTTCCGTCACTCTCCAGCGCTCGCCATGCGTCGCGAGGTGGTCCGTCGCTTTTTGCGCGATCCGCTCCAAGGCCTCTTTCTTCTCGGCTTTTTCTCTCCGTTCAGCCTCGGCCGTCTGGCGGCTGCGCTCGACCGTTTCCGGCGATATACGATATGCGTAGGCGTGGTTAAAGGCGGTAGAGATTTCCTCTGGCGGTTCAATGAAACGGTGCCGTCCACGCAGTGAATCCGCTGCCTCTGGGGAGTCTTCCATTTTTACGTCCGAAGGCGAGAACACGAGGGAGCTTTCCTCATGATGAATGGCGTATTGAAAGCGGATCACCAGCCCTTGGCGAGGGTCGGGAACGAGTTCCTTTCCGCCCCATTCCGGATGCGGATTTCGCACGAGCTTCTCAAGATAGGCTTCGAAGATGCCCTCGGGCCGTTTCTCTGTTCCGAGACGCCTGTCGTGTTCAAAGACTTCTGTGATTGACCAGCCCGCACGCTGTAGGAAGCGCTCGATCAGGAAGTCGATGACGAATGGCCGGTCGTATTGGGCATCGTCTCCGTTCGCCATTTTCGGTTCCTCATGAAAGATCCTTTCGTCTGGCCGTCCGCCGGCGAGGTCTTCGAAGAGCAATTCCGCGTATAGCTGCTCGTCGTGTCCGCAGCGGTTGAGCTCGATGATCGGGTCCTGCTGGCCGCGGACGGTTTCACGCATATAGACGCATGGTAACAATCAAGAGAAGCCTCTTGCAAACGGAAGACAGCGCCTTATTTGCGTCAGAGAACGTAAAAACCGCCCGAAGGCGGTTTTTCTTGCTTAGACGAGCGCTGGATCCACCTTGATCCCCGGACCCATCGTCGAGGTCACGGTGATGCTCTTGAGGAAGACGCCCTTGGAGGAGGCCGGCTTCACTTTCTTCACAGCTTCCAAAAGCGTCTGGAAGTTCTCGAGCAGCTTTCCTGCATCGAGCGAAGCCTTGCCGATCGCCTGGTGGAGGTTGGCGGTCTGGTCGTTCTTGAAGGCGACCTTACCCTTTTTGATGTCCTCGACCATCTTCTTGACGTTCGTGCTCACCGTGTCGGTCTTCGGGTTCGGCATGAGGCCCGCCGGACCGAGGAGCTTCGCGATCTTTGCCATCTTGGCCATCATGTCAGGCGTCGCGACGGCCACGTCGAAGTCCATTTTTCCGGACTGGGCGATCTCGGCGATGAGCTCTTCGCCACCGACGATCTCGGCACCGGCTTCACGGGCGTCCTTTTCCTTGTCGCCGCTCACGAAGGCGATGACTTTTTTCGACTTGCCGATCGAGTGTGGGAAGATGATCGTCGCACGGACCTGCTGGTCGCCTTTCTTGATGTCGATGCCGAGGTTGATGTGCACTTCGATGGTGCTGTCGAACTTGGTGGTGGCGGTTTGCTTCGCTAAGGCGAGAGCTTCTTCAGGTTTATAGAGCTTCTTCCGATCGATGTTCGCCTTGAGGGCGGTGAACCGTTTGCTATGGGCCATAGTGGTTTGGCGGAAGCTCTTTAAAGAAAGGCTTCCTTCCACGTTAGGAATTAATAGGCTTAGGCTAGCCTAATAACCTTATTTTGTCAATAGAACACTGTCTCCCGGTAGAGGGGGTGGGGCTGCGCCCCACGGGCCCGCCCTTTCCCGCTGTGAGGGCCGGTCCCCCGGCAAGGCTCCTTTCGGGCGTCGCGATGCAGGCCGCTATGTGGATGGGGCTCATCCTTGCGTCCTTCCTGAGCGCGCGACGCCCGAAAGGAGCCTTGCCGGGGGACCTACAGGGGAGGGGAGGTAAAGGAGGAAGAAAAAAATAGAAAAGAAGAACTCCAACGGTGATGTGCGTGCCGCATTCCCGTGGCCCTCTCCTCGCAGAGAAGAACGGATTTGACGCCTTCTCTCCCTCTCATTACCGTACTCGCATGATTTTGCGTCGTTCGCTCAAGACGTGGTCCAGCTTTCTCTAAAGGTGAGTTTTTTTCGAAGTTGGTTTCTTTTTTGCTTCGTTTTCTTTGTTCTCAATCATGCCTGCGCGCAGGCAGAGTAAGGTGGTGTCCTATGGCGAAAACATCCGTGTTTCTCGAAGGGTTTCTCGTTTCCTGTCACGTCGGGGTGCCGAAGGGGGAGCGGGCGGTGCGGCAGACGGTGCGGCTCGATATCTCGTGCGAGCTGGGGGCGGTGCCGATCCGGCGGGATGTGCTGGGGGAGACGCTGAACTATGCGTCGATCCATCGTGAGGTGCGGCGGCTCGTGGAGGAGCGGGAATTCGTGCTGCTCGAGACGCTCGCAGAGGCGGTGGCGCTGATCTGTTTCGCGGACCGGCGGGTTTTGACAGTAAGGGTGGAAGCGCGTAAGCCGGATAAGCTCGCGGACTGTGCGTTCGTGGGGGTTTCGCGGACGTTCGATCGATCGGAGGTGGTGTGATGAAGGTGTTTCTCGGTCTCGGTTCGAATCTGGGGGCACGTGAGGCGCGGATCTGGCAGGCGCTCGAGCGGCTGCGGAAGGAGATCCCCGACCTGGTGGTCTCCCCGTTCTATCAGACGCGGCCCGTCGGCGTGACGGACCAGCCTGCATTCCTCAACCTCGCCGCCTGCGGGGAGTGGAAGGGGACGGCGCCTGAGCTGCTCGCGTTCGCCAAGCGAATCGAGGCGGACCTCGGTCGTCAGCCGTGCGAACGGTTCGGTCCGCGGGAGATCGATGTCGACCTGCTCGTGGTGGAGGGTGTCACGCTGGCAACTCCTGAACTCAGCCTCCCGCATCCGCGCCTGCAGGAGCGTCTCTTTGCCCTGCGGCCGCTCGCGGATCTCGCGCCTGACCTCCCGGTTTCCGTGACGGAGACGGCTGCGGAGCGGGTTTCCTCGCTCGAAACGGAAAGCGATCCGGAGGCCTGTCTCCTGCATCTTCCGACCATCCCCCTCAACGAGCTCTCGCCCTGGTGGATTCGGCAGGCGCTCGAACACATGGGGGCGTTCGTCCTCGAACGTGCTTTCCCTTCCGAGCTCGCGCAGACGCTGATCCATGAGGCGCGCACGCAGCTCCGCCGTCCGCTCGAGGAGAAGCGGCGGCATGACAAGATCGGCCTGTGCACGGCCGGATATACCCGACCCGGGCTCGAGCACGTGGGTCGGCATGGGGCGGATGTGGAGCGCGAATTCTGGGATGTCCTCGCGCCGCGCCGTCAACAGAACGTCTTTCCAGACGATGCGCCCGCCTTCCGACGGAGCGCCGAAGCCTCCCATGAGGCGCTCGAAGCGATCGCGCTGGCCTGCTTTCTTCATCTCGACCGTGCGGCCGGGACGACGGTCGCGGTCGATACAACGGAAGGCGAGCACATGCTCCGCTGCAGCCGCTACCTCACCAGCGGCGACCCGCGGCGCATCCTGTTTCCGGAGCATCACGACTTCGGCCTGCTGACGCTCTACGGCGGTGGGGCCGCTCCTGGGCTGGAAGCGGAGTATGCGGGCCGCTGGCATCCGTTGCCGGCCCTGCAGACGGCGGGAAGCGTCCTCGCCGGGTCCGGAAACCTGCTCAAGCTCTATCTCCCCACCCTCGGCAAGGTCTTTCGCCATCGCGTGACGGCCGCGAACTTCTCGGAAGATGAGCGTCTGTCCTACAGTCTCTTCACCGAACCGAATCCGGAGGCGATCCTGCCCAATGGCCAACGGGCGGGTGAGCGGCTGAGGAAGTCGGTGCAGGCGATTCGGCCGGGTTCCTGACCCCGTGTTTTCACGGGGTTTTTCTAACTCAGAAAACTCCATGAACGGCGAGAGCGGACTGGGATTTCCTGGGTTAGAAAAAAACGCGTGGTGCGCGTTTCAGCAGTGGATACCCATGTCCTTCGGCATGCTCTCGGTCGTCTCCGTCCACACGGTGGTCGTGTAGTCGAACCGGCCCGCCTGGAAGGCTGCCTGCGCCACCGGGTCCTTGGTGGCGAACCAGGCGTACGCACAGGGGCGCGAAAAAACCGCCCGAAAGCGGTTTTTCCCTTACCCAACCAACTCGATCCCCATGTTCTTCGCCGTCCCTTCGACTTGGCGCATGGCCGACTCGATAGACGTGCAGTTGAGGTCGACGAGCTTTTTCTCAGCGATCTCGCGAACCTGGGCCTTGGTGACCTTGCCGACCTTGTCGGTGTGCGGCTTGGCGGAGCCCTTTTGGATGTTGGCGGCCTTCTTCAGCATCTCGGCGACCGGGGCCGTCTTGAGGATGAAGGTGTACGAGCGGTCCTCGTACAGGCTGATGATGACCGGGACGACCTCGCCGGCGCGGTCTTGCGTGGCGGCGTTGACCTTCTGACAGAATTCCGCGATGTTCATGCCGTGCTGACCGAGGGCGGGACCAAGCGGGGGAGCCGGGTTCGCCTTGCCACCGACGACCTGAACCTTGATGAGGGCCTTGATTTTCTTTGCCATAATGGTGATTCACACGTCGCGCCCATGTTGAATCAACGGACTGGGGCGAGAAGCGTGCTCGGGCGGACGAGCCTCCCCGGTCCTGATGGGGGTATTAAAGCAGGGAATGGGGAAAAAGGCAAGGGTTGGGCAAAAAAGGAAAAACCCGACGGGTGTCGGGTGGTGGGGTGCTCAGCCTGTGGCGGTCAGCTTGTCGATCTGATGCAGGGCGGCGCTCGGCAGGGCGATGATCAGCTTCTGTGTCCCTTGCCGGATGTGCAGCAGGTGCATTCCCGCGTCGCGCAGGGCGTGTGGGCGCCTGTGCCCCGCCGTTTCGATGGTGATCCCGATGGTAAGTACCAGGTTCCCGTGGAGCCGCTCGCTCCACATGAGTCCGTGGTATGTCTGCCCGCCGATCGTCAGGCTGACCGTCTGCTGATCTGCTCGTACTTCGGGGAGGTTCGCTGCGGGCGCCGGAGTGATCGTGAGCATGTCACCGGGAACGGTCCGGGCCGTGAACTGGCCGAGGAGCTTGGGATGAACGGCCCCTGTTGGACGTGTCGGGTGGGTCGCTGTTGCGGTTGCGTTTTTTTCGGGCATGTAGGCCTCCTTGGCTTGCGAACGCTAACAGAAAGCACGAGATGCGTCAAGGTTCGGCCCTAACGCGGATTCCTCTGCAAACAAAAATCCCGAGAGGTCTCGGGAAAGCGCTCATCGCCCGGGCTTGGGGGCGGTGGCGTCGTTGATCCGCTTGATGGCGTCCGGTGAGAGGACGATCACGATCCGCTCTTCGCCGTAGCGGATGATCAGTGGGTAGAAGTTGAGGCCTCGGAGGATGTCCGATTTCTCCTGGCCGGGGGACTCGATCGTTAGGCCACCGCGCAGGTCGCGGGTCTTCTCCACCTTCCCCTGCCAGGCCAGGCCGTACACGCTCAGGCTGGCGAAAGCGACCATGACGGCCGTTGCGCCCGCGTTGGGATAGCACATCCCATGCTTGTCTGACCCGGGCAGGGACAGATGCACCGACCCTCCGGGAACGACCCGTTCCCGGAAGAGATGCTCGTCCATGATCTCCTGCCGTCTCCTGTCCTCTGCGGTCGCCTGTTCTTGCCGCTTGCGTTCGTCATCTGCGTAGTCGTGGTCAGCCATCGCCTCTCTCCTGTGTTCGGGGTTGTACTCGGTGATCCGTGCGGAAGCGATTGAAGCGCCTTTTTGCGGAAATGTCAACAGCCGACAGAGCAAGAAAGAGAAAAACCCGAGGGGTCTCGGGGGGGGGTGGTCAGGTGTCCGTGGCCGCCTTGATTCGCAGGACGGCTTCCTCTGCAAGCGCAACGACGTAGACGTCTTCGCCGAAGCGGATCGTGAGCGGGTAGAGGTTGAGGGCCTTCAGGACCGGCGATCCCCTGTTGCCGCGGGAATCGAGCGTGAGACCGCCAGTCAGATGGATGATGACGGATCCGTCCGGCTCGGAGCATTCGCCTTGAAGGGCGCCGCTCCACAGGATGCCATAAGCGCACTCGCCTTCGCAGCAGACGGTGATGATTTCCCCCGCCGCATTGTCTCCGGGAGGCGGTTCCCCGTGCTTGTGGGAGGAGGGGTAAGTCAGGGTGATCTTGCCGGAAGGGACGGCTCGCGGGGCGAAGATGTGGCTCTTCCCCGGCTTTTGCTTGTTGCGCCCTTCTTCATTCCGCGGGGCGTTTGTTTTGCTGCGCGTCCGGTTGCGGTCGGCGTCTTTGGGGTGAGCGTGGTTGGTCATGATCCGTCCCGTTGGTTCCGAATTCGATGGCTGCTGGGCTACTCTAATAATCCTGAGTGCGAGAAATGTCAAGTCACACCGTATCCGTGGGTGTACTAAAAAGAAGGCCGCGGCCTTCTTTTTTTCTAGATCTTCCGCACCTGCTGGAAATCCAGTTCCAACGGCGTCTCGCGGCCGAACATGTTCACGAGAACCTTCACCTTTCCGCGCTGGGCGTCGACTTCGCTGACCTTGCCCTCGTACGTCTTGAAGGGGCCTTCGACGATGGTGACCGCGACGCCTTCGCTGAGGTCGACCGTCGTCTCCGGCTTGGCTTCGGTCGAGGTGACGCGCTTGAGGATCGCTTCGACCTCTTTCTCTGCGAGCGGGGTCGGGGTGGTGCCCGTGCCGATGAAGCCGGTCACGTTGGGGGTGTTGCGGACCACGTACCACGATTCGTCATTCACGATCATGTCGACGAGGACGTAGCCGGGGTAGATTTTTTCTTCGATGACGCGGCGTTTGCCGTTCTTGAGGCGGACTTTTTTCTCTTTTGCGACGAGGATCCCGAACACGTAGTCTTGCATGTTCAGGGTCTCGATACGCTGCTTGAGGCTGTCGGAGACGTTCTCTTCGTAGCCAGAGTAGGTGTGGATGGCGTACCAGCGCCGTCCGTAGTTTGCGACTTGTTTGGCCATATGGGTGTGGAAAGAGCGAAGGGGGTTAGCGGGTCGGAGAGCTGGTAATGACGTTGTCCGTCTCCTGGCCGGGGGTCACGGGGACGGCCTCCGTCGTGATCTCTGGGGTCACTTGTAGAGAGTCCTGCGGGATCGTGGTGACGGGCGCTTGTGTCGCGGTCACCGGGGTCTTGCGCGTGATGAGGGCGCGGATGCCTTGCTGGAGCCCGCTGTCGAGCAGGGCGAAAAAGACCGCTGCCACTAAGCTTACCACAACGATAAGGGTGCTGTAGCGGATGACGTCTTGTTTGGTGGGCCAAACGACTTTTTCGAGCTCTGCTTTGGAGGAGCGGAGATAGCTCACAAATTGCTTTGCGGGGTTCATAATCTAAAGGCGATTTTAAAAGGCCCGAGAGGCCTTATTTACGAGGAAAAAGATAACATCTTTGGGGTTTTTTGTCAAAATGAAGAGAAGAACGGTGCCTCCCGGCAGAGGGGTGGGGCTGGCGCCCCGCGGCCCGCCTTTTCCCGGGAGGGAGGGCCGGTCTCGGGCCAGGACGCCCTCTTTTTCGGTTCGAGAACTCGCCTCTTGTTCCCGGGATGGAAGCTCACGCACTCTCACCGAAAAAGAGGGCGTCCTGGCCCGGGACCTACAAGGGGGAGGGAAAGGATGATGAAGAATATGAAAAGAATGACTCGGACGATTTCCGCCATCAGTGTGGGGGTGCTGGGCGAAGCGGTTTAGGTTCTTCGTTTTTCTTGCTTCAAAAAATCTAGCCTGTTAGGCTTTCTTTCATATGCTCCGCCTTTGGAATACGCGTTCCCGTTCGCTCGAAGAGTTTCATCCGCTCCAAGCGGGGAAGGTGGGGATGTATCTGTGTGGGCCGACGGTCTATAACCCGTTGCAGTTGGGGAATTGGCGGACGTATTTGACGGGGGATCTTGTCCGGCGCGTGTTTGGGTTTTTGGGATACGACGTTACGCATGTGATGAACATCACCGACGTCGGTCACTTGGTTGGGGATGGGGATGTGGGGGAGGATAAGCTGGCGCGTGAGGCGATGAAGACGGGGAAGACGGCTTGGGAGATTGCTCGGTACTATGAACAGACCTGCGTTGACGGGATGGCGGCCCTGAACATGCTCCCTCCGTCCGTCATGCCGCGCGCAACCGAACATATCGCCGAACAGATCGCTCTTGTGCAGGGGCTTGAACAAAAGGGGTATACATACCGCATTTCCGACGGAATCTATTTCGATACGCGCAAGTTTGCGGCGTATGGAAGCCTGTCTGGTCAAAGCCTTGAAGAGAAGATGGCGGGGGCACGGGTCGAGGAAAATCCGGAGAAACGTCAGGCGACGGATTTCGCGCTGTGGAAGTTTGCGGCGGATGGGGTGAAGCGGCAGATGGAATGGGAGAGCCCGTGGGGGGTGGGTTTTCCGGGATGGCATATTGAGTGTTCGGCGATGTCGGCGAAATATTTAGGTGAGACGTTTGATGTGCATATGGGCGGGGTCGACTTGTTGCCGGTGCATCATGAGAACGAGATCGCGCAAAGCGAGGCGGCTTCTGGGCGGACGTTTGTTCGGTATTGGCTTCATAGCGAGTTCTTGCTCGTGAATGGCGGGCGGATGGGGAAGTCGTTGGGCAATGCGTATACGTTGGACGATCTTGCCACGCGCGGGTTTTCGGCCATGGATTACCGGTTTTTCTGCCTCGGCGCACACTATCGCTCCAAGCTCAATTTTACTTGGGAAGCACTCGAAGGCGCGAAGCAGGCACACACGAATTTGAAGTCCGCGTTCCTGTCGTGGGCGCATGGCGAAAACGTGTTGCCCGTCTTGGAATTCCTGACGGCCTTCCGGGAAGCGTTGGAGGAGGATCTCAACCTCCCGAAAGCCATGGCCGTCGTGTGGGAGACCGTCAAATCAACGGCGATGCCGGAAGAAAAGCGGGCGACTTTGCTCGCAATGGATGGCGTGTTGGGATTAGGGATGACTTCCTGGAAGCAGGACGTGGTTGACGTGCCGCCAGCGATCCACGCGCTTGCGGAACAGCGTTGGGCGGCCCGGGTCGCGAAGGATTGGGCAGCGTCCGACCGGTTGCGCGATGAGTTGGTGCAGGCGGGTTGGGCGATGCAGGATGGGAAGGAGGGGTATGTGCTCGTTCCGGTCATAAAGGCCTAAAAAAGCAGGAAAACTTGACAAAAACCTGAAAAACTGGTATTTTTAGCGAATTCGGCTGTATTTGCTGAGCGTGAAAGGAATGGGTCATGAAGGGATTCTACTGGGTTTTCTGTCTCTTTCTCGTTCTCTGCGGCTGCATCGAACGGCCAGTGGGCGGGCGGCGCGTTGCACTGCGTGATGCGGCGCGTGACCGACGTCCCGTGCGGGTTCCGCGTCTCCAGGATGCGGGCGTCGTGCCCATCCGTGGCTTCGGCGAGAGCTGGCGTGACGAGGTGAAGCGCGAGTACGCCAAGCTGTTCGCGCCCGCTTCTGCGCAGGCCTGGGCTCGGGCGGTCAACCGCTGCATCGAGGCGGACGGTGCTGGCGGCAAGCGTTTCATCGCCCCCATTCGGGAGGCGGCGCGTCTGTTGCAGGGGCGGTATCCGGAGGCATTCGTGGCGGGGCTCGTGATCCACGAGTCGTGGTGCCGCGCCAACCTGGTGACCGGAGATGGCGGGACGGGCTACGCGCAGATCACGCCTGACCGCGACTCGGGGCAGGTGTATGTGCGTTGGCTCGATCGGGCGCGGGAGATCCTCGGGCACGAGCCGCAGTGGCGGACGGATCCCGTGGACAACATCGTCCTCGGGCTCGCCGAGCTGCAGGAGGCCGAGACGGAGCTCGGTTCGCGCGAACTTGGGCTCGCGGCCTACAACGCGGGTCTCGGCGGCGTGCGGATGGCGATGCGTCGCCATGGGTGGCAGACGGGCGACGCGCCGCTCCCGCTCAACATCATCGCGCCGGACCTGCCGCACCGGCCGCATCGCTGGGATGCGCGCTGGTACGCGGCCAAGGTCCTCGCGACCACGGTCTACGCCAACCGCGTGGTCCAGGGGCGGACGGACCTGCGGACCATCAACAACGCAAGGTTCCGGCTCGAGCACGTGCCGGGTGCGCAGCCCTGACGGGGAGGTAGCTGGACGACGAAGGTCGTCTTTTTTCATACGAAAACAGCGCTTCATGGGGCGCTGCCTTTTCTTTGCTTAGAGGAATTTTTGGAGAGCGGACGCCTTGCCGGCACTGCCGAAGATCTCCATTTTTTGTTTCGCGATCTCCTTCATGAGAATCCGTCCGGGCTCGAACAGCTTCCGTGGATCAAACCAGTTCGGGTGTTCGGCGACCGCTTCGCGGAGCCCGGCGCTGAAGCCGAGGCGGAGGTCCGTATCGATATTGATCTTGCAGATCCCAAGCTTCACGGCTTCCTTGATATCCGCGTCGAGGATCCCGCGCATCTCGCCGATGTCGGCGCCGAACCGCTTCGCGAGTTGGACGACATCTTCGCGGACGCCGGAGGCCCCATGGAGGACGAGTGGGATGTCGACGAGCTTGCGGGTCGCCTTTAGGCGTTCCAGGTCGAGATGTCTGTCTTTTGCGAACTTGAAGGCCCCGTGCTTCGTACCGATCGAGATGGCGAGGCTGTCGCATTCGCTTTCTTTCGCGAAGCGGGCGGCTTCGGTGGGGTCGGTGAGGAAGGCTTCCTTGTCGAGGGTGCTGACCTTGTCTTCCGTGCCACCGATGCGACCCAGTTCCGCCTCGACGGCGACTCCTTTGGCGCGGGCCCATTGGACCACCTGGCGCGTGCGTCTCACGTTTTCGGCGAACGTATGCTCGGATGCGTCGATCATGACGCTCGTATAGCCGGACTCGATGGCTTTTTTCAAAAGGGCAAGGTCTTTGCCGTGATCAAAATTCAAAACAACCGGAAGATCCCCCTCGGCCGCCGCATTCGCCATAGCGATGAGCATCCCTAGGCCCGCATACTGCACGGCGCCCTCGGAAGTTTGCAGGATGACGGGAGAATCGCATTCGCGGGCCGCATCCATCACCGCCAGGATGGTCTCGAGGTGGTTCACGTTGAAGGCGGGGATCGCATAGTTGTGGGCCTGGGCGTGCTTGAGGAGGGGGAGGGGGGAATGGATCATAAGGGGAAGGGGCGTGGACGGATTGCCTGATGCTGGCGGATGGCTTTATTTAGGCCCTCGCGGTTCAGCAGGCCTTGATGGGGTCCGAGGAACTGGATGACGCTTGAGGCGTTGGCGGTGCCGTACCGCATGGCTTCGGGGACCGAGAATCCCTTATCGATGGCCCAGGTGAACGCGCTCGCATAGGCATCGCCGGCCCCCGTACGTTCAATGCAGGGGACGGGGAAGCTTTTGCAGAACCAGGCCTTTTTGCCCTCGATGGCGTAGGAGCCTTTTTCGCCGTCGGTAATGACGCTAATGCGGGGTCCGAATTCTTGGAGTCGTTTCAGCTGCTTCTTGAGCGGTTCCTTTGCTGGACGTTCAAGAAAGAGCTCGGCTTCTTCTTTGTTTAATACCAGGATGTCGCTCCGTTGCAGGATGTCGGTCATTCCTTTGGCAAGACGGCGTAGTTGGTAAGTGCCCGGCTGAAAGGTCACGCGCGTCTTCGGAGAATGGGAGAGGTACGCAAGAAGTCCTTGCTCGATGGGCGCATGGCCTTCCCCGAGGGATGTGTAATAGATGCGGCGGATGTTCGGCAGCCGTTTTGGAAACTGGTATGCGTAATGATGGTGATAGACCAGGATCGTCCGTTCGCCGCGGAACGAGAGGACGGTCGAATAGTTCGTCGCGGCGTCGCGTGGTTGCGAGACGAAGCGGACGGAGACGCCCTCTTCCTTCCAGCGTTTGCGGATGAGCCCGCCTTCCGGATCATTGCCGATCGTCGAACAGATCGCGGCGGTCTGCCCAAGCCGTGCGGCGGCGATGGCGGCATTCGAGGCGTTTCCGGCCGCCGGGACCCGCGTCATGCCCTGGACGGGAATTTTTTCCCCAAACACAAAGGAAATCCGGCAATTTGTCTGATCCGTTTCGCAGTGGACCGCCGCTTCCTGAATCTCGACAAAAACGTCGAGCATGGTGTCGCCGATGGCAAGGACATCAAGGGAAGGAGCGGGGCGGGGCATACGTTGGTCGGGGACGCGACGTGTGATATGCTGAGTGTATCATTCTTGTCGCCTGTTTCCTATGTTCCATCGACCATCCAAGATCGGGAAAGTGAAATCAGCAGGCGCAGGCCTCGCCGCCGGGTTGGCGTTAGGGCTTGCGGCCGGGCTGTTCCTCCGTTCGAAAAAGGGGCAGGCTCTTCAGAAAGACGTCGAGAAGCAAGCCGCCCTCTTGCAGAAGCAGATCCTGAAGAAATTTTCCTCCGTTGAGGGGATGACCCAAGCTGCCTACAACGAGGCGATCGACGACGTCCTCGCCGCCTACGCGAAAGGCAAGGGTTCGGCAGATAAAGAGGTCTCTGAGCTGCGCCAAGAGCTTCGCAAACGTTGGAAAACCGTGAAGGCCTACGTCGACAAGCGTATCTAAGCTGCTATGAAGCGCCACGTCTTTACGCTCTCCCCGTTACCGGAAGCCAAGGCGTGGACCATCCGCGTCCCCGAGCTCGTGCACCAGATGGTGCGCGTCTTGCATTTACGGACAGGGGAGGAAGTTTCGCTGGTGGATGGGATGGGGAAGAGCGTGATTGTTGAGATCGTCGCGTATTCTGATCGGACCGTGGATGTGCGCAGGCGTGGGGAAGAAGCGGTCCCCGTTACCGTTTGCGCCTCGACAGAACGGCTTTTTGTGTGCGCCTCCATCCTCAAGAAGGATCATTTCGAATGGCTGACGGAAAAGCTCGCCGAGATCGGGATCACGGATCTCGTTCCGCTGGTGAGCGCACGAACCGTGAAGAAAGACTTGCGCCTTGAGCGCCTGCAGACGATCGCGCAAGAGGCGATGGAGCAGTCGGAGCAGGCGAGGACCATGACGATCCATGCGCCCCTCGACCTTTCGGGTGCCTGCCAGTTGCTGAACCGTTCGCGGGTCGATGCGGTCGTATGCGATACGGGGAAATCTTTACCTGTGCTGGAGGACGTCCTGAAAGAGCGCAAAGCTCGCGCCGTCTTTGTCGGTCCGGAAGGCGGATGGTCTGAGGAGGAGCGTGTCTTTTTCGAGCAGGAATGCCGCTATCCGCGCGCGAGCTTGGGGCCGAGCGTACTGCGAGGGGAGACGGCGGGGATCTTGGCGGGGTTTTGTTTGGCGAAGAGGGGGTGATGGGGCGTTCGTGCCGCACATTCCCACATAAAAACTCGCCAGAAAGGCGAGTTTTTATGTGGTCGGGGTGACAGGGCTCGAACCTGCGGCCTCCTGCTCCCAAAGCAGGCGCTCTAGCCAACTGAGCTACACCCCGACAGAGCGAGGAAAGGAAAGGCTGTCTTGCGGCTTTTCGTTCCGTGCGGAGGAGGGGTGTGTCCGCTGCTAAGCTGACGCGCCCACGATCCCTATTCTGCGCGAGTCGCAGCCGCCCGCTTTCCCGCAATGCCCGCACTCTATGCTACTCGTCCCGCTTTGCCAAGCCCGACGTCCCAGGCATACTTCCCGCATGCGGATCTTCGTCGACGCGCGGATGATGGGGGCGGCTACCTCCGGCGGCATCGGCCGGGTCATTTATGGGCTCTTACGAGAGCTTTTACGTGATTCTTCGATCGAATGGATCGTTCTCATTCGACGTCCCGAGCAGATGGAGGGGGTACCGATGCCTGCCCAAGTCTTGGTCGCCGATATCCCTTGGTATGGGGTGGGGGAGCAGGTCGCACTTCCTTGGTTGATTTGGCGCGCTCGAGCGGACTTGGTCTTTTTTCCGCATTGGAATGTGCCTTTTCTCACGCCTACGCCGTTCGTTTGCTTTATCCATGACCTGATCTTGCTCCGTCACCCCCAAAGCGCCCATGTGTTCTTGCGACATCCGTTGTTGGCCCGAATAAAGACTTTCGTGCAACGCGTCGTGCTAGGATTCGTTATACGTCGCGCGCGATCGTTGCTCGTCCCGACACAGGACGTGGCAGCGGAGATCGGTCATTTCTTCCCCGTATCAAGGAAAAAAATAGCTGTCGTTGGAGAGGGGATCGATGTGCTAGCCCCCATTGATTCGGTATCTCTATTTTCTGGCCGATATTTCCTCACGGTCGGTTCAGCATATCCGCACAAGCGCCTGGATCTCGTCCTTCACGCCTGGAAGAGCCTCGCAGCCGCCTTTCCCGATCATTCGCTAGCGCTGGTGGGGGAGATGGAAGGGTTCCGTGAAGGGTTGGCGCGGATGGCGAAAGAATTGGGGCTGTCGCGCGTGCATTTTCCGGGAGTCGTTCCGGATGCGGCCTTGGCCGGATGGTACGCGCATGCCGACCTGCTCCTGTTCCCATCGGAGGCGGAGGGGTTTGGCTTGCCGCCGCTCGAAGCGCTGTCGTACGGTTGCCCCGTTCTTGCCAGCGATCTGCCGGTCTTGCGCGAAGTCCTTCCTGCGGCAGGCGTCCGCTTCTTTCGGAACGGCGACCTGGGTGATATGATGGGGACGTGGAAAGAAGTCGTCCGTGACCTGCCGCGCCTGCGTGCGGAGGTCACGAGCGTGATTCCTGAGTTGTTCGCGCGTCATTCGTGGATCGAGGCGGCGCGACGGGTGCGTTCTTTCTTGCGTTGCGCATGAGCGAGGTTCCTTTTCGGCCGTTACCCGCGGACAGGCGTCCGGTCTCCGCGTCTTCCCCCCTCGAATCACAACTCGAGATCGTTTTAGAGCGCGACGGCGTGCCGATTTCGGTGGCCCCACCGGCTCGTCCGCGCCGTCAGGCGGTCGCCGCTTCCCATGCGGCTGAAGCCGATCAGATGCAGGTGCGAATTTTACAGGAAAAACGCCAGAATAAGCGTCCAAAACGGGTCGCTGTCGCGCAAGCGGTCCATGAGCCAAGCCGCTTTCTCGTGCGGATGCAGGGCGTCGTTGCGCGTCCGCAGCAGGATGTGCGTGACCCGTTCCATCGCACGATGCATCAGTGGCAGACGCCCTTCGTCGAAGGGGTCGGCTTGGAACGGATTTACGTCCATGTTTCCGATCTCTGGATCGAGGCGCTCGACCCGCAGTTCTTTCATGACCAGTTTACGCCTGGAGATTTTGACGAGGCCGTACGCGAAAGCCGACGTGGTCTCTGGTCGCGATTCCGCCAACCCTTCATCCATTGGCAGGATCGGTTCACGCGCGTCCCTCCCGCCACCGTCGTCATGAACGAGGTCGGTGATGAGGCGTTCGAAGAAGGGGAGCCTGTGACGGATCAGGTGGAGGCGCCTACAGTGTTTTTCGCCCCCACGATTCAACACGAATCCGAAGACGTGCTTGCGGTCCTTCCCGAAATTGAGGCGATGCCAGCCATGGAAAGCGAGCAGGTTCCTGCGTCCGCTTCCTGGCGCGATGCCTGGTCGCGCTGGCGTGAGCAGACCCGCGATGCCGTCGAAGACGCCCATGAGCGAGAGCAGGAGATCCTGCATGAGGCGGAAGCCGCTTGGCAGGCTCCGCATTTAGAGCCGCGCATTCGTGTTTCACGTGTCTTGATTGGGTTTTTAGGGATGTTATGCGTCGTCGCCTTGCCGGCGGGGGCCGTTTCGTGGTCGCGTTCGGTGGTCCGTTCCATTCGTTCCGTTCAGGATGGAGCCTCTACATTCGCGACGCCTGCCGCGTTTGATTTTGCTAACGCGCAACAGCTGACGAATTCTTTCGGTCGCATCCAGACGGTCGCTCAAGATTTTGAACGTTCCCATGGCCTCGCGCTGGCCTTGGCTCAGGCCTTGCCGACGACGCGAGCCACCGCCGAAACGGTCGAAGCTCTTCTCGGGGCGGGTCAGGATGCGGCACGCGCAGGCGCGCTGCTCTCGCAAGGAATCGAGCGCGCGTTTGCCGAGGACGGTGGATTCCCGAGCGAGCGCCTCGTACGTTTCCAGCGCTACCTCGATGAGGCGCGTCCCTATTTTGATCGTATCTTCGCGGCCGCCGAACGGATCCATCCGGAAGCCCTTCCCACCGATTCTCGTCCGCGCGCGCAGCAGGTCAAGGAGCTCCTGTTGGCGTATCGCCCGTTATTCGGGCAAGCGGATGGGTTAGTGTCCCTCGCGTTAGCCCTCGTCGGCCACACGGAACCCCGTACCTACCTAGTCCTTTTTCAAAACCCTAGCGAATTGCGGCCTTCCGGAGGGTTCATGGGTTCGTATGCCGAGGTCGTCCTGGATCGCGGCACGATCCGCAAGCTGAACGTGCCTGGAGGTGGTCCGTATGATCTCCGCAGCCAATTGCAGGCGCGTTGGCAGCCGCCCGTCCCGTTACAGCTCGTCGGGGCCCGTTGGGAGTTCCAGGATGCCAACTGGGATCCGGATTTCGGCAAGACCGCCGCGACCGTCCGCCAATTCTGGAGCCGCTCCGGCCAGCCGACCCTCGATGGGATCATTGCCGTGAACGCCAGCATTTTACCGAAATTATTAACCGTGACGGGACCGATCGAGATGTCGGCCTATGGAAAGACGGTGACCGCCGAAAACGTCCTCTTCGAAACGCAAAAAGCCGTCGAATTAGAGTATGATCGTGAAAAGAACCAGCCAAAAGCCTTCATCGGCGACCTGAACCGAGAGGTTTTGAGTCGTTTGCAGAATCTGCCGCGCGACCAATGGTCGCAGCTTGCTCGCATCGCCGCCGAAGCCCTCGAAACGAAAGAGATCCAAGTGAACCTCTTCCGCGCCGACGAGCAGGAGAAGATCCGTGCCTTTGGGTGGACGGGAGAGTGGCCGGCGGCCGATGCCTTTGATCAGCTGGCGTTGGTCGGGGCAAATATTGCGGGGCAAAAGAGCAACCAAGCAATCAAGGAGACCGTGCGCCAAACGATCCGCATCAATGAACGCGGGACGATTGAGACCGAGGTCGCTTTGGATCGTCAGCATACCGCGGCGGCAGGAACGCTCTTTCAGGGGGCGAACAACGTTGAATATCTTCGTTTATACGCTCCGGCCGGAGCGGCGTTGAAGCAGGCGAGTGGGTTTGAAGCCCCGGCAAGTGGTCTCTTTGAGCGCCCGACGGAAACGGAGGAGCCGTTCCCCGGTTTTGCGACGACGACGGAGGTTCTCTCGTTTGGAACCGAGCGCGTTGACCGGAGCGGGGAGGCGGGGCGTGAGGTCTTCGGCGGCTGGTTGCAGCTTCGTCCTGGTCAAGAACGGACGACGGCATTCCGTTACGTTTTGCCCCGGACGACCGCGGACATGGCTCGCGCCTTAGCCGACGGCGTCTCCCTCCCGACCTCCGGAGAGGTCTCGGATGCCTATGTCTTGCGCGTCATCTCCCAATCGGGTGCCCCACGTGCCCAACAGATCACCCTCATCTACCCCCCTTCGTGGAAGCCGTTGCAACAGTCCGCCGCTTGGGAGATCGTTGCTCCGGGCGAAATGCGCGTCAATATCCCCGCCCTGCGACAAGATCAGTGGCTCTCCGTCCTCTTTACGCGCCCGTAGAGGTGGCTTGAGATTCTCTTCCGTCTTCGCTGGAGGGCATACCGTATCAACCGCCTTCGCGCCTGTGCACAACCTGTGGTATACTGAGAGGAGTTCATTCTATGACTGTACGCAGCCCCCGACGATCGCCCGTCGTTCCCATCTCGGCGCCCACCTTTTCTGCGCCGTCTCATGCCGCGTTCTATCGCAAGATCGCCTACACGTTCTTCGCGCTTACGGCCTGTATTTTGATCGGGATCTTGTGGCTTTCTTCCGTTGAGGCCACGGTCAGCGTAAAAGTCCGTCGGACGCCCGTGCGTACCGATGACGCGGTCGAGATCACCAGCCGTCCCAGCGGGGGCGTGCAGATCCCGGGCCGCGTTTTACATCTCCCGATGCGCAAGACCCAGCAATTTGAGGTCCGCGGTGTCGCTGAAACCGTGCCGACGACCCCCATTGCTTCCAGTTCCGCTCCTGTCGTGACGACGCCCTCCGGAACGACCACCTCTCCCGTTGTCTCGACCAGCACCGAACGCGTGTTTGCACAGGGTCAGGTCACGATCATCAATAATTACTCGAAAGCGCAAACGCTCATTGAACGCACCCGTTTCCTTACCGAAGATGGCAAGCTCTATCGTCTCGATCGTCGCCTGACCATTCCGGCGGGCGGACGGGCCACGGCTTCCGTGACGGCAGACCAGCCTGGCGCCGCTTCCGCCATCGGGCCGACGAAATTCACCATCCCTGGTCTCTGGATCGATTTGCAGAAACTCATTTACGCCGAATCAAGTGCCGCTTTCACGCTTCGAGCCGGGGCAGCGACGCCCACCCCTGCGCCGACCCCAACGCCTACACCGACGCCAACTCCCGTCACCTCAACGCTTCCAGGCGAACGTCGCCTCGTGACGCAGCAGAACATCGATGATGCCTATCAGGCCCTCACGGAGCAGGTCGTCGAACAGGCGAAACGCACCCTCGCCGCCAGCATTACCGATGTACGCTTGAACGGCGCCGCCTACTTCGTCAATACGACGGCTAAGTCGTCCACGGCCCGCCCAGGCCAGGTCGCGAGCAGCTTCACCGCCCAGGTCGATATCGAGGTTATCGGTGTGTTCTACTCGGCTGAAGACATGCAGGGCCTGATTCGTTCGCGTCTGCGTCAGAATCTGCCGGACGGTCAAGAGTTCCTGCCGTTCAACGATCAGGACTTCATCTACACCCTCGAATCGGTCGACAAGGAGGGGGAGAGCGCGCGCTTGCGCGTCATCGCGAACGCGGAATACCGCCTGACCCTCAACACGCCCGCCTTGAGCCCGGCCGCCATCGCCGGCAAGTCGCGCGATGAGGCGAAACGGTTGTTGGAAGCGGTGGATGGGGTCGAATCCGTCGACGTCGTGCTGCGACCGGGCTGGATCGGAAAGATCCCACGCCTGCAGGACCACATCAAAATGGAGGTAAAATAAGCCAAAACTTGACCGGGTAGAGACGCCTTGGCATGATGCCTGGGCGTTTTCTTTTATGTCTATTTCTCTTGAGATGCGTCGCCACAGCGCGGCCCACGTCCTCGCCGCCGCCGTCCAACGCCTGTTCCCGCAGGCCAAATTCGGCGTCGGCCCCGTCGTCGAACACGGTTTTTATTACGACCTCGACCTTCCGCGTCCGCTCACGACGGACGATTTTGCGGAACTCGAGACGACGATCCAAGCAATTCTTAAGGAAAATCCCGCCTTCGTGCGCGAGGAGCTGCCAATCGACGAGGCGATCGCCTTGTTCACGCGCCTTGAGCAGGGGTACAAGGTCGAATTGCTAGAGGACTTGAAAACAAAAGGGACGACCGCTGTCCAGGATATGGAAGGGGAATTTGACGCGGCGAATGTCAGTTCCGTCTCGTTATATCGAACCGGCGATTTCGTGGACCTTTGCCGTGGTCCCCACGTCGAAACGGCTAATCAGGTCGGGGTCATCAAACTCACGAAGCTCGCTGGTGCTTATTGGCGTGGCAAGGATACGAATCCGCAGTTGCAGCGTGTCTACGGCCTTTGTTTTGCCACGAAAGAGGAGCTCGATGCGCACCTCAAGCTCGTCGAAGAGGCGGAAAAGCGCGATCACCGTAAGTTGGGGGCGGAATTGGACTTGTTCACGTTCTCTCCGCTCGTCGGCTCAGGGTTGCCCTTGTTTACTTCAAAAGGCGTCACCTTGCGCCAAGCCGTGACCGATTTCGTCTGGGACCTCATGAAGCCCTACGGCTACGAACGCGTCTGGATTCCGCATATCACCAAAGTTGACCTGTATAAAACCTCCGGACACTGGGATAAGTTCGAGGATGACCTCTTCCATGTCTCCAGCAAAAAGACCGATGAGGCCTTCGTCCTGAAGCCGATGAACTGCCCGCACCACACGCAGATCTTCGCTTCCAAGCCGCGCAGCTACCGCGACCTGCCGATCCGCATGAGTGAGGTGACGACCGTCTATCGCGATGAGAACACGGGCCAACTCCAAGGCCTGACCCGCGTCCGTTCCATCACCCAAGACGATGCCCACGTCTTCTGTCGCCCTGACCAGGTACGCGAGGAGGCCCTAGCCATCTATCGCATCGCCGAAGCCTTCTATGCGGGATTTGGCATGTCCTTCCATCGCGTCCGTTTGAGCGTGCGCGATCCGAAACATCCAGAAAAGTATCTTGGGAGCGACGAAGCCTGGACGTCTGCCGAAAAAACGCTTGCAGAAATCATGAAAGAGGTCGGTCGTGACGCCGAAGTGGGAGAAGGGGAGGCCGCCTTCTATGGTCCTAAACTGGATTTCATGGCCAAAGACGCGATCGGCCGCGAATGGCAACTCGCCACCATCCAGCTCGACTTCAACCAGCCCGAACGGTTCGGCCTCGAATACACCGATGCCGACGGCCAAAAGAAGCGTCCGGTGATGGTCCATCGCGCAATTCTTGGCTCGGTTGAGCGGTTCCTGGCGGTCTTGATCGAGCACTACGCCGGCGCGTTCCCGCTCTGGCTCGCACCGGTCCAGGTGAGCGTGCTCTCCGTCTCCGACAAGTTCGCCGATGCCGCCCATGAGATCGCCCGCTGGTTGAAAGGTGCCGGTCTCCGCGTCGAGATCGACGACTCCCCTGAATCGGTTGGCAAGAAGATTCGCAGCGCCGAGAAGGCGAAGATCCCCGTGGCGCTCGTCATTGGCGAAAAGGAGGCGTCCGGCCAGCCCTTCACGGTGCGTGTGAGAGGGGAGCAGGAACAGCATACGTTGGATCGAGAACAGCTGCTTACGTTCCTCAATGAACGGATCCAAGCGAAGAAATAAAGAAGACCGCCCACGGGCGGCCTTCTTTATTTCTTTAAGCTTTCTTTAGTGTGATCGCTCCTTCTTCCGCGTCAATCGTGATCTTATCCCCCTCTCCCAACGTCCCATCCACGATCTTCATCGCCAGATCGTCCAAGACGAGTTCCTGGATGGTTCGCTTCAGCGGTCGGGCCCCGAATTGAGGATCATAGCCCTTTTCCGCCAGTAAGGAAGCGGCCGCATCCGTAAAGGTGATCGCAAGTTTTTTCTCTGCAAGTCGCTTGCTCACCGTACTGATCTGCAAACGAACGATCTTCTCGAGATGCTCCGGCCGCAGCGCGTGGAAGATGATGGTCTCATCGACGCGGTTCAGGAATTCCGGGCGGAAGTGCTCGCGAAGGCGCTCCATGAGCTGCTTCTCGAGGGTCGCTTGCCTGTCTGACGTCGACGATTCCTCATCGCGGTGGAAGCCGATCTCGCTGCGGCGCTTGCCGAGGTCAAGGATCAGGTCCGAGCCAATGTTCGAGGTCATGATGATCACCGTGTGCTTGAAGTTCACGGTCCGGCCCTTGCCGTCCGTGAGACGGCCGTCATCGAGAACCTGCAGGAGCGTATTGAAGATGTCCGGATGGGCCTTTTCGACTTCATCAAGCAGGATGACAGAATACGGGCGGCGGCGGATCTTTTCGGTGAGCTGACCGCCCTCATCGTATCCGACGTACCCCGGCGGTGAGCCGATCATGCGCGAAACGGTGTGCTTGTCGCCGTATTCGGACATGTCGAGGCGGACGAGCGCGTTCTCATCATCAAACAGGCTTTCTGCGAGCGCTTTGGCGAGTTCCGTCTTACCGACCCCCGTCGGACCCAAGAAGAGGAACGAGCCGATCGGACGCTTTTCCTCACCGATGCCCGCCCGTGAGCGTCGTAGGGCATTTGCGACGGCCTTGACAGACTCTTCCTGTCCGATGACCCGTTTGTGCAGCTCTTCTTCAAGGTGGGCTAATTTTGAGGCTTCTGAGGCCAGCATGCGTTGAACAGGGATGCCGGTCCAGCGCGAGACGGCGTGGGCAATATCCTCTTCGGTCACCGCATCTTTCAGGAGTCCACGCTTGCCTTGGAAGGCGCGCAGCTTCTCTTCCGCCTCTTTCCGCTGCCGTTCGATCGCCGGGATCTTGCCGTAGCGGATTTCGGAGGCTTTTTCGAGGTCGGCGCTGCGCTCGGCGATTTCCGCTTCGCTTTTGGCGGCCTCGAGCGTCTGTTTGCTGTCGCGGAGGATCTGGATCAGCTCTTTTTCGGAGGTCCACGTCAACTCGAGCTCATTCGCCCGTTCTTTTGTTTCGGCGATCTGCCGCTCGATCACCTGCAGTCGCTCCGCCGATTCCGTGTCCTCCTCTTTCGCGAGGGCGCGTTTCTCGATGTCCAGGCGGATCAGGTCACGCTTCAACTTGTCGAGTTCTTCCGGCATCGAATCGATCTGCATACGTAGACCGGCGGCCGCTTCGTCTACCAGGTCGACCGCCTTGTCTGGGAGGAAGCGATCGGAGATATACCGTGTCGATAGGCGAACCGCTGCGACGAGAGCTCCATCCGTGATCCGGACCCCGTTATGGACCTCGTACTTATCCTTAATACCGCGCAAAATCGCGAGCGTGTCTTCTTCTGAGGGTTCGTCGACGTAGACTGGCTGAAATCGCCGTGCCAATGCCGGATCTTTTTCGATGTGCTTTTGGTATTCCTGGAGCGTCGTCGCCCCCACCGCTCGCAATTCCCCACGTGCGAGTGCCGGTTTCAGCATGTTTGAGGCATCCAGCGCCCCGTCCTGTCCTGAAGCTCCCGCTCCAACGAGCGTATGGAGCTCATCGATGAAAAGAATCACCTTTCCGGCCGATTTCTCGATCTCCTTGATGACGGATTTTAGGCGCTCCTCAAACTCGCCACGAAATTTCGTGCCAGCGACAAGCGAACCGACATCGAGAGCGACGACTTCCTTCCCTTTGAGCGATTCCGGCACGTCGCCCGACATGATCCGCTGCGCGAGCCCTTCGATGATCGCCGTCTTGCCTGTGCCCGCTTCACCGATGAGGACTGGATTGTTCTTCGTCCGTCGCAACAGGATCTGCATCACGCGACGAATCTCCTCATCCCGTCCGACGACGGGATCGAGCTTTTCTTCTCGCGCCAATGCCGTCAGGTTACGGCCGTATTTCTCTAATGACTGATACGATTGTTCTGGTTCCGGCGATTCGATGCGTGTATTTCCGCGAATGTCTTTCAGGGCCTTGAGGATCGCTTCTTCCGTCATCCCGATGCGTTGCAGTTCCGGACCCAAGGAAGCCGTTTCGATCAGCGCCAGGAGGAGGTGTTCTGCGGAAATATATTCATCCTTAAACGATCGCGCGATCTTTTCCGATCGCTGCAACACTTTCACGAGCTCATTCGAAAGCCCTAGCTGCGCCGTCCCACCCTGCAGCTGCCGCGGCATCCGCTCAAAGTTATGGCGGATATCCTCCAAAAGGCCTGCTGTATTGATTCCTAACTTCTTTACCAGGGTCGACACCACGCCTTCTTCCTGTCCCAACAATCCGAATAGAAGGTGCAGCGCTTCTAGGTTGCCATGCCGATACTCTACCGCCGCCTCCTGCGCCGCCTGCAGCGCTTCCCGACTCTTATTGGTGAGGTTATTCGGAATCATATGATTAGCAGTCTAACACGGAGACTGCTAATGGGCAAGATCAAGGAAAAATGGCATTTACCGTTACGCTTGGCTTTAAAGGCCGGGGTTTCCGGATGATCGTTAAGGGTCGCTTCGTTCAGACGTTCCTCCCGGAGACGGGGACCAAGAGGCGGGGAAAGGCTCCTTAGATATTCGTGCAGTTTTTCTTTTTTCTCTTCCTTGCCCTTGTAGGTCCCCTGGGCGCAGCCCACCCCTCTGCTGGGAGGCTAGGTTTTAAGGGCCTCCTTATTTTCTCGGCGAAACCGCCAAAATCCCCTCATCATCAAACCGATCATAGGTAATCTCAATCACTCCTTGCGGTGTCGTGCTCTTTATCCGACTTGGATACGTATTCTTTACGCACAGTTCAATTGTTTGAACGAACACCTCCGGTTGGAAAAATGATTGTTCAACCGTATAGAGCTTACACCCCTCCGGGTCATCTTTGATCGATGTCACTTTTGCGCTATCCCGCAACAACACCCGGGATGTCCCGTTTTCATTGACGAGCAGACTTTCGTAGAGTTGCGTCCGTGCCGTCTGCGCCTCTTCGCTCCCGCTCACGTCTTGCCAGGTGCTTGTCCCGTAGCGCACGAAGACGGACCGTCCTTCAATCAGTAGCTCCGAATTCATGCCGCCCGTTTGGAGCGTGCCGTGTAACCCGCGCGTGCGCGAAAAGAGGAGCTCCGCGAGCAGGTTCCCGCTGCTTAAGGGCGTCCGGATTCGGCTACGGTAGCTTTTCGCCCGTTCGAGGTTGGCGAGGACCTGTCGCAGCTCGATGACCTGTTTTTCTGGAGCCTGGTCGCCTTTTCCTTTTGGAATATACGGTGGCGGTGGGGTCCGTGGCGTCTCCGGGATTACGAAAGCCGCCCCTCCCGGGCCCGTTCCGCTGACTTGATCACGTGGCTTGCAGCCGAACCCGAGCACGGACCAGCCGCAGAGCATCAGCAGCAGAAAAAAGGACACGCGTCGCATATGGAAATAGTATGCCAGAAAAGCGTCTAGCCGAATATCTCCGCCGATGATTTGCGAATAGAAAAAACCGTCCCGAGGGACGGTTTTCGTTCTTAATCCTCGAGCGCCTCGATAATGAGGTCGAGTTTTGCGTTGATCGCCTTCAGCTGTTCGGCGACGTTTGAGTCCGTTCCGGAAGCGCGGCTGAACGACGGCTTGTCTCCAAACGACCGGCTCGGCGCACGCGGCGCGAACGAGGGTTCCGATCCACCGCCGTCCTTCTTGAAACAGTCGCGGCAGAGCACTGGCTTCTTGCCATTCGGCTTGAAGGGGACTTCACACGACGTTCCGCACTCGGCACAGGTGGCCGGGAAGAGCTGCTTGTCGAAGCCGCCGGCTTGCCCGAATCCGCCTCGGCTACCACCTTGGCCACGGTCCGAGAAGGGCTTTTTCCAAGGCTGTTTTGCACCCCCAAAGGAGGGCTTTTTCCACGCGCCCCCAGGGCGAGCCGAACCGAACGTCTTTTTCATGAAGAGAAGGCAAGGGGATAATTGCTGGAGGATACAGGATTTCGACGGAAAAGGCAAGGGTGAGGGGATCGTGGAATAACGCGAGGGTAGAGTATGTGGTAACGATTATTCGCTAATTTGAGCCATTTTCCAAGAAAAACGCTTGACAAAACGCATTTTTTGTGCTAGAATAAGAGACCGATTCCTTCTAAAAAACAGGATTTTCTGAGCCTTCCCAAGCCTCATTTGGGCGGACTCAGGCAATCGTGCCTTGGTCGATGGAGGATCCCATGCCCAACAAGAAGAAGCGCGTCCCTGCTCCTGCTCCCGTCCCCGTCCTGCCCATCCCCGCGGGCTTCTGCTTCAAGCGGAACGTTCGGGTCGATGCGTTCAACGTCGTCATGAACCACCACGTCGTGGTCACCGACGGCGTGGTGCGCTACCGCGTCTGGTCGGACTCGACGGACGGGTACGTCACGGCTCCCCTGAGCAAGGAGGAGTACTGGGAGCATCAGCTCCTGAACGCGCTCTTGCGCGATGGGCTCGGGAAGCTGTTCCAGGGCATGGGGACGGACACCTTCCTGCTGCTCCGTAGCTGGGTCGGCGAGTCCGGCACGGCGTTCGGTAGCGGGGCGGTTCTGGTCGTGCCCGAGAAAGAAGAGCGTCGCGATCTTTCCGTGCACGAGCGCCACCAACTCGCGCACAACCTCGCCACCTTCACGCGCGACCACATCAAGGAGTCGCCCATGTGGCAGGGGGTCGTCGAGATCTACGGGTGATCTCTCGCGCATCCGCGAGACGGAATGGCCATCCGCCACCGTCTCTCGGGTGCGCTGTTTTGTTTTGTGAGATCGTGGCGCGTGAGGTCGCTGAACCCGTGAGGAGTGCCATTTCCCTTGACGAATGGGGTGTTTCTGCTAGTCTCTGGCGTGGGTCCGCTTGTGACGAGGGATGAAAAAGAAAGGACGTTCAGGATGTCTAACCAAGGATCGGTCGATACGAAAGAGGCTCCCTGGCTTCCGATTCCGTCCACGTTCCTGTTTGGGCGGAACGTGGAAGTCGCTCACGTCCCGTCTCCTGACGGCTGCTACCGCGTTTCGCGCCAGATCGCCTATCCCGACCTCCACCATCATGTCATCGCGCAGGGGACGGAGCTGCTCTACCGGCAGTGGAAGGCTGACGCTCCTGGTGCGGTTCGGGGTCGGTACCAGACGGCTCCCCTGACTAAGGCGAGGTATGTCGAGTACCTGCTCTATCGGGCCATGGGCGGTGCCGGACTGCTATCGATGGTTTTGGACCTCGGCAATGTCCCGTTGCTGCTTCTGGAGGGGTGGATCGAGGACGGACCCGATCCAGGCCGCCCCCATCGAGGGTGTCTCGTGATCGCTCAGGCAAGGGCCGGCCGCCTTCACTCCGTCGCACGTGACGGATCGCTCTGCGATGATCTTCTTCGTACCGCCGTCCAGGCGATCAAGTCTTCCGGGTGCCTGGGTGAGGTCGAGGACCGTCTCTAGGATCACACGGGATAAGCGGCCTGCCGGCACATGAGCCGGTTTTTTCTTTCCGTGGCTCTGGATGCGGCGGATGCCCTTTCTCGCCATTCATGATACAACCGTTCCATGTCTGCTACGCTTTACCTCGTCGCCACCCCGATTGGGAATCTTGAAGACTTGACTCTCCGGGCTGCCCGCCTCTTGCGCGAGACGCCGCTTTTGCTGTGCGAGGATACGCGGGTCACCGCCAAGCTTCTGGTCGCGATCGAAGCCCGTCCGCCGATGCAATCGGTCCACGCTCATACGACGGATGAGGCGCTCGATCGCCTTTTGGAACGTGTCATCGGAGCCGGTTCGGCGTGTTACGTCTGCGATGCCGGGACCCCTGGCATGAATGATCCGGGTGGTCGTCTCGTCTCGCGCGCCTGGAGGAAGGGAATCAAGGTCGTGCCGATCCCGGGGCCGTCCGCCCTCACGTCGGCGATCTCTGCCTGTGGCTTCCCGATGGAAGATTTTCGCTATATCGGCTTCATCCCGCACAAGAAAGGTCGGCAAACCCTGTTCCGAGAGCTCGCCGAAGAGGAGTGCTCCGTCATCTTCCTCGAATCGACGCACCGGATGGAAAAGACGCTCGTTTCGCTAAAAGAAGCCCTCACGCCCGGTCGCCTGATCTGGATCGGTCGCGAACTCACCAAGCAGTTCGAGACGGGCTATCGTGGTTCCATTGACGAAGTGATCCAGGGCCTGCAAGCTACGTCCTGGAAAGGCGAATTTATCGTTGTCTTAGCGCCCCTCGCGTATGCCGAATAACCGTTTCTATCTCACGACCCCCATTTATTACGTCAACGACCGTCCGCATATCGGCCATGCTTACACGACCGTGATTGCGGATGCCTTGGCGCGCTACCATCGCTTGCGTGCCGAGGAGGTGCGTCTCGTGACCGGGACCGACGAGAATAGCCAGAAAAATCTCGAGGCGATGGAAAAGGCGGGGGAGACGGATCTTCGGACGTATCTCGACCGCATGTCTGGCGCTTGGGAGGCCACGTGGCATGGTTTGGGCATTTCTTTTGATGATTTCATCCGCACAACCGAAGGGCGGCATCATCGTGGCGTCGAACGTTTTTGGGATGCGGTCCTCAAGACGGGTGACTTGGAAAAACGCACCTACGAGGCGCTTTATTGCGTCGGCTGCGAAGGGTTCAAGACGGAAACCGACGTCAACGAGGAGAAGCGCTGCCCGTTGCACCCGAACAAGGACCTGCAGACGATTCAGGAAGAGAATTGGTTTTTCAAGTTGACGAAGTATGCCGATCCGTTGATTTCCCATATCGAGGCCCATCCCGAGTTCATCCAACCGGTGAGCCGACGCAATGAGATTTTAGGATACATCAAGGCCGTGAAAGAGCAGGGTTTGGACGTCTCGGTCAGTCGTGAGGCGAAAAAGCTTTCCGTTGGGATTCCTGTCCCGAACGATCCCGATCAGCGTATCTACGTATGGTTCGATGCGCTCTTGAACTATATGACGGCTGTTGGATATGGATCAGACGACGCCCTCTTTCAGAAATTCTGGCCCGCTGATCTGCATTTGGTCGGCAAGGATATCATTAAGTTCCACTGTGCCCTCTGGCCGGCGATGATCATGAGTGCGGCGAAACAGGATCCTTCGCTACGGAATGAGGATGGTTCGCCGAAGCTGCCAAAACAAGTGTTCGCGAACGGATTTTTCACGTTGGATGGATTGAAGATTTCTAAGTCACTTGGCAACGCGATCCCGCCCGCAGATGTCGCGAAGGATGTTGGATTTGATGCCGTCCGATATTATTTGTTGCGCGAGATCACGTTGGGGGAAGATGGGGATTTCTCTTTTGGGCGTCTCCATGACCGCTATCAGAACGATTTGGGGAATGCCTTGGGAAATTTGCTGCAGCGCACCGTTGCGATGAGCCGGAAATACTTTGATGGGAAGGTTCCGATGCTTTCAGATGCCGAAAAAACGCAGGCGGGCAACGAACGGACGCTCACGAAATCCGGCCATGAATGGCAAGGTGATCAGGGCCTGCAGAACTTGAAGCGGGCCTACGACGAATCTATGGAGGCGTTTGACCTGAATGCGGTCTTACAGCTCGTTTGGGGTGATTTGGCCAAATACGGAGCCGTTGAGACGGTCTCGCGAGGGGAGGGGATTCGGACCGGGAATTCGGGTATCCGCATGGCGAACGGGTACATCGAGGCGACCGAACCGTTCAAGCTCGCGAAAACCGATCTTGCCGCGACCGGGCGCGTGCTTTACGCACTTTTGGAGGCGCTCCGTTGGTATGCCTGGCTCCTGACGCCGGTCATGCCAGAGACGGCGCGGAAGATATTCGTAGCGCTCGGGTTGGATCCGGAGCAGGAATACGCCAAGGGATGGGAGGCGGCCCTTGTGTGGGGTCAACTTGAGTCGGGAACCGCCTTACCAGAGCCGACGCCGTTATTCCCGCGCTTGGAGAAGCCCGCAGAGGAGGCGAAGGCATAGCCTTTGTGCGAGCTTTTTCTGATGCCCAACCAACATGCCCTTCCGCTACGTCGATACCCATTGCCACGTCCATTTCCCCGCCTACGACGCCGATCGGGCGGAGGTTTTGGCGCGCCTGCGCGACAGTGGCGGAGCGGCGATCCTGATCGGGACGTCGCTCGTGAACAGCCGAGCGGCGATTGCGCTCGCCGAAGCCGAGCCGAACCTGTGGGCGACGGTTGGCTTGCATCCGTCCCATGTTACCGATCCGCATCATGATGAGAATGAGGGGGCGGTGGATGAGCGGGACGTTTCGTTTGAGGCGTTGAAGGCGTTGGCGGAAAGCTCGTCCCACGTCGTCGCGATCGGGGAAGCGGGCTTAGACGTGTATCGTGCCGCTCCAGGCGAGAAAGAAGCTGTTCTGTCAAAACAACAGGCTGTTTTTCAAACGCATCTTGAGGTTGCAGAGGCATTGGATCTCCCCGTCGTCATCCACTGTCGGGAAGCGTTAGGCGAACTCGCGATTTTATTACGTGAACGCAAAGCTCAAGGTCATCAGGATCGCTGCGTGCTCCATTCGTTTACGGGGACGTGGGCCGAGGCGGAGCCGTTACTCGAATTGGGTTGCTTCATCGCCCTAAACGGGATCGTGACGTTTCCGCCGAGAAAGGGGACGCCACCGGAGACCTGGCTGGAGCTCGTCGCGAAGAACGTGCCCGATGATCGTCTTTTATTGGAGACCGATGCCCCGTATCTCGCTCCAATCCCGCATCGTGGGCAGCGGAACGAGCCGGCGTTCGCCTTGGCAACGGCGGAGTATTTGGCGCGGGTGAGGGGAGTGCCTGTTGAGGGGTTGCTTCAGCTTACCAAGAGAAATGCGTTAAACGTGTTCTCTTCCTTTTGCGTCGATGAAAAAGGCCTAGAATGAGAGGGGTGAGCGGATCGGTCCTCTTGACGAAATCGCCTTTTTTCGCTAGGGTCGGTCTGGCTTTTTCCTCGATAAATGGAGAAGTGTATGGAGCTTCCATCCGCGCCTGATCCTGCTGCCTCCGAGGCGACCAAGTCGCCCCTTCGTGACCCGCGACGCATCTTGATTCTCATCGTGCATGGAGCTATCGCGATGGCGCTCGCAGCCTTCGCGGTCGAGCGGGCCATTCGTGGCCAGCCGCGCCTCGGGGCGGTGAGTTTCGTCGCGTTTCTCTTCGCGACCTATGAGCTGTACGATCGTCTCGAGCGGTTTGCGTTCTCCGGCAAGTGATCCCTTCGAAAAAGGAGCCTCCGATGAATGATGCGAAGCAAGCCGATCCGTCCACGATTGCCACGCAGCCTGATCCGCAAGCAGCCGACGTCTGACCGTCGGTTTTTTAATGTAATCGCAAAACCTTGTTTTCTTCTCGTAAAAATCCTTCTTTTGTGAGGCGTTGGATCATGGCTTCGAGCCAGGCGTGATCAGACGCGTGTCTGTACCCTGGATCGATCTGTTTTCCGAACGCCGCATTCAACGCTACCTCTTTCTGTTCGCGAACGTATTTCAAAATCCGTCCTCGATAGATCCGATCGGGATAAGGCTTGTCGCGGTGTCGGGATTCCGTCGCTTTTTTTACCATCTGTTTTGGGATCTTATATTTGTCCGCCAGAAAACCAGCGGCGCATGGGCAGACGCTTCTTAAGGGGCATTGTGCGCACGTTGGCGCTTTCGTGCAGACCATTGTGGCCAAATCAAAGAGGGCTTGCGGAACATCCTGAAAATCTTTCGCGGGAAGGATTTTTTTTGTTTCTTGTTGAAGCGCCTCGTCGTCCTCTGGTTGGGGAAACGGTTTTCCGAGGAGGACGCGCCCCAAGACGCGACGGATGTTTGTGTCGATGGGGAGGGCGCGTTCATTCAATGAAAAACAACCAATCGCGGCCGCCGTATATGGGCCGATCCCTTTCAATGCGCGCCAGCTTTCAACGGTCGTCGGGACGCCTCCATCAACGACCGCTTTCGCGATGTCACGAAGCATTAGCGCGCGACGGTTATAGCCCAGCCCAGCCCAAGCCTCGATGACATCCGCATTCGTTGCTTTCGCGAGAGCCTTCCAATTTGGAAAGCGGGCCAGCCAGCGTGGATAAAAAATCAGCCCACGGCTCACTTGGGTCTGTTGCAGCATGATTTCGCTGACGAGGATCAGGTATGGGTCGCGCGTTTTTCGCCACGGGAGGTCGCGGCCATGCTGTTGGTACCAGTTCAACAAGCGTTGCGCGATGGTCATGAGCGGAGGGCAAGGCTTGCGATCGTGTCACGGATGCGGATGTCGGTGATCTCGGATTCGGTCTGGGCCCAGATGAGATGCGTGACGTCGCCGCTTTGCGGGGAGACGACCTGCAGGACGTAGGTGTGGCCGCCGGTCTGTCCGTCACGTTGGCCGCGTAGGCCGGTGACGAGATTGCCGGCAACGAGATAGGAGACGGCTTCGGGCGCGCGCAGGCTCGCTTCGAGACGGGCGGCTTGATCGGCGTAATAGGGAGAGATCGACAACCAGGGGAGGGATGAGGTTGCTTGCGAAGCGCGCATGGCGATCAGTCCGCGCTCGTCGGCGTAGGTGCGCGTACCGGGAGGAAGGCGTAACGAGATGCCTAGCGGCAACGAAAACGCATCGACCCACGTCGCGTAATTGCGTCCCGTCGGACGGGTGAGCGGGAGGGCTTCGGCGAGGGCGGCCTGGTCTTTCTTCATGCGGGCGACGGCTTCGCGCGCTTGGGTGAGTTCGCGGGTGGCGGCTTCGACCTGGCGGTTGGCCTGGTCGGCGAGACGGGCTTTCTCGTCCTCGTGTTGCGCGATCGTCAACTCGAGGCGACTGAGGCGGTTCTCTAATCCGACGCGTTCGTCGCGGGCACTCTGCAGGACCAAGCCAAACCCAAGTCCAGCCGCGACCGCGCCCAAAGACATCCAACCCAAGAATGACAGCCGCTTCCAGGACATAACGTGATGAAGCTGATAGTACGTTTTTTTACCTTTTTTGTAAATGCAGAAGAATAACAAAAAACCCTCGGGTCAGGAGGGCAGGAACCGGCGGAAGGTGAAGACTGTGGGATTGTCTGGCAGCTCCTTGATCGCGAAGGTCACGTGGGTGAAGGTGCCGCGGAACGACTCTTCGAAGACGCGGGCGAAGCAGCGGGCGACGATGGCTGGATCGTTGCCGAAGACGCCGCAGCCCCACGCGCCCAGCACCAGCCGTTGGTAGCCGAGGTTGCGGGCCAACGCGAGGAGGCGAGTGATGCGGCGCAGGAGGGCATCCTTGATCTCTTGCTGCGCCTGGACGACGTGCCTCGCGTGCTGGATGTGTACCTTCGCGTTCGGGGCGGGCGAGGTGGCGATCCCGCACGACCAGGGATCCTCGAGGAGGTTCCCTGCGTCATCACGGAAGATCGGTACGTCGGGAGTGTGGATGAGCCAGTCCTCGTAGAGGTGGTTCGGTCCGCGACGGGCGCGATGGGCGGCGTACATCTGTCGTCCCTCGAGACAGGGGTAGAGGGCCGACGCGTAGGCGAGGGATTCCTCTTGGGCCATGCTCCCGTTCTTGAATCCGCCGCCCGGATTGCTCGCGGAGGCGAAGTTGAGGGCGAGAACTTGATGACTCCCGTCGTCCGTCAGGCGCTTGGCCGCTTCGAGCGTTGTCTCTGTCGTCACCTCGAAATGGGTCGTCATGGGTTGCCAGCGCACGCTCTGCCCTGCGTCGATGCGGTCGCCGGGCGCGAACTCACGCGTGTCCTTGACCGCCTTGGCGATCGCGTCGCCGATGATGACCACGTCGCCGCTAGGGGAGCGGTACCTTCCGCTTGCACAGATGTCGAGGGTGTTCGTGGCGATGCCACGCCAATAGGCGCGATTCATTTCGGATCTCCTGGTGAGGGGGACGAAAGTGATGCAGTGTAGCAGGAACCGAACAGTTCGTCAACAGCTGCGAGGTTTTTCTTGATGATTTGGGTTCGAATGGGGATGTCGTGGCGATGTTCCTCTTATCCTAGAGGTTTTTTATATGCCGGCTCTTGACAGGACGCGCGAACAATGAGAAGATGGGCCACTTCCCCATGGGGAATGAGGAGGAGCCTGTCATGAGAAAGAAGGAAGAAGCGCTGTTCGTGCATCGCGAGGGCGGTTGGCAGATCGTCCGGGTCAACACGATCGACCTGTTTCAGCGGCCTGAGTTCAGACGGAATGCCTGGGTCCAGGCGCTCTGTGCCCGCGTCCCGTGGCTCTACGTTCTCGAGGCGAGCGGCGGCGGTCCGGTGCTCGATGCTCCGCCGGGTCACTTCACGTCGTACTTTCGTTGCACGTTCCGGCGCCCCTACGCCAATCCCTTCATCGAGGACCTCTACTGGATCCACGAAATCTCGCACCGCGACACCTGGCGCGTCGGCGGCTCGCACGAGTCGCCCGCCCGTCGCCAGAAGCACGAGACCTGGCATGACTGGGCCAAGCGGATGATCGGCAGCGAGCTCGTCGCCTCCGTCAGCAGCGAGTGCCTCCCGCACTTCATCGAAGGAGTCCGTGAGGGGAGCTTCAAGCATCCCATCTGGGTCGACCGGTTCATCGCCGAGCCCCCTTCCGAACTCGTCGGAGATAATCTCGCCGAATGGAGCGAGTTCATGCGTTGGTATGGGATCGAGGAATCCCCGAGAGCCTGGCGCGCCAACGCGCGAAAGGACCCTGAGCACGCACGTCGGTTGATCGCGGGCGAGCGTCAACGCATCCTCGAGGGACACGCTTCGCACAACGACTACGTGGTCCTCCAGGTCGCCGGCTACAGCCGGATGAATCATGACTGGACCGTCCTCTTCGCCATGGAGGATGTCGGTTACGGCCCGTACTACGACCGTCCCGCGTTTCGCTGTATCGAGGAGCACATCGGGAAAAACGACCCCGACGATCCCAAGAACGTCGAAGCCCATCTCCGCTGGCTGAACGACGTCACCCCGACGCTGAGGGACCTGGAGAGGATGGGCTTCCCCCTCACGTACCAGCTCCCCTTCGCCTGTCAGGCCCGTTCCTTCGCCAAGGTCTTCACCCGCTACACCAAGGATTACGGCAACGCCGTGTTCTTCCGGTAAGCGGTCTCCCTCGATCGAGATAAGATCGGGGGATTTTTTGTTTTCATCGGGAACAAGATGCGAGCTCTCGAGCCGAAAAAGGGGAGGTCCCGCCCGGGGACCGTCTCGCCATCATGGGAAAGGGTGGGTCGTGGGGCGCAGCCCCACCCCTCCGGTCTTGGCAAGACCCCTCATCAATGGTAATAATGTAAGGATCTATGCTTTTCGACGAACGCGTTTTCAAACGGCTTTCCAGTCCAGACGCCTTCCGCGGCGGCCGTGACCTTGCGCTCGCGCGTTCCGTGCGTCACCCCCACGTGGAGCGGAATCGCTTCAACGATTTTGTCGTGCGTGGCGAGATCGTCAGCTCTGCGAACGAACAGCGGGCCGAGCTGATCGTCGCCGCCAACAAGCAGACCGTAAAGTCGCACAGCTGTTCGTGCGCGTTCGATCGGCATGGGATGTGTAAGCATGTGGTTGCTCTCGGCCTGTCCGCGGTCGACCCGGCTCTGCCACAGGTAAAGGATGATCGCCAGGCCGCGCTTAAGGCCGCGCTCATGAGCGGACGTCGTTTGGGTGTCGCGCCAATTAGCACGCGCCAGACGATCGTCTCACCGACGCGTGGCGGGGCGGGTGTCTTGCTGAATCGCGGGACGATGGCTGCTCCCGCGCCCGAGATGGGGGTCGTCTGGCACGATCTCGAGGAGATCCGTTTTTCCTTGCGGTATGAGCTTGAGGATGACGCCCTCCTCATCCTCGCGGAAGCCAAATATGGTCCGTTTCAGGTTTCGTTGTTCGCTCCCGAGGGGGTGTATGAAATCGAGGACGATCGCGGTCGGCATAAGCCTCTCCGTGACGTGCAGGCTGAACGGGAGGCTTGCCAATGGTTCCGCGAACGGCTGGATGATGGCCGCGTCGATCCGGACGGGGCCGTTCGTCTTGAAGGGGAAGAGATCTACCTGTTCATCAAGGATACCTATCCCGAAATCGAGTTTCGGTATCCCGTAAACCTCGACCCGTCTGCCGAAGAGATCATGCGTGTCGTCCAGGAGCCGGTTGAGGGCGTGTGGAGTTCGCGCCTGTCCTCGGGGATCGATTTGTTCCAGTTCTCCGTGCGTTTGCATTGTCGCGAGATGGACGTCCCGCTCGAAGACGTGAAACAGATGGTCCTGCGCGGCCGGCCGTTCTTGCGCTTGCCGGATGGCCGTTTCATGGAGATTCAAAACCGCCAGGAGCTGACCCAGATGGTTGAAGTGATCGGCCGTGCGAAAAAAACGAAGGACGGGTTCACGATCCCGCTCTATGAGGCGCCAGGCTTCTTGTCGCTTTTCGAGCAGTCGCGCCGCCAACGGTTGGGGGAGATGGATGAGCGGTTCCGTCACTTCGTCGCCGAAACGCAGCACGGGCGCTTGTTTTCCGTGCCTGAGCTTCCCGAGGCGCTTGATCCGATCCTGCGTTCCTATCAGAGGGAGGGCGTCGCTTGGATGATGTTTTTACAGAAATATGGGTTCGGTGGGGTGTTGGCCGACGATATGGGGTTGGGAAAAACGCTTCAAGTGCTGACCTTGCTCGAGATGCAGCGTGAGACATTGACCGAGCCGGTCCTGATCGTCTGCCCCAAGTCGCTCATGCAAATGTGGGCCTTGGAAGCGCGTAAGTTCACGCCGAACTTGCGGGTCCAGGTCGTCGATGGGGCGATCGGAGAACGGACGCAGTTCATCCGTGATCGCGACAAGGTTGATGTGCTCATCACCTCGTATTCGCTACTGCAACGTGACCTGCCTGTTTATCACGCGGCGGGCGCGACCTTCTCGATCATGGTCCTCGATGAGGCGCATTCGATCAAGAACGCGGGGACGAATACGGCGAAGGCGGTCAAGCTTCTCCCGGCCAAGCACCGCATTGCGCTTACGGGCACGCCGCTTGAGAACGGGGTCCATGAGCTGTGGTCCATCTTCGATTTCCTGATGCCGGGATTTTTGGGCGATGCCGAAACCTTCCGTCGCCGCTATGGCCGGCCGATCCAAGAGCTGCAAGACCAGGATGCGCTCAAGAAGCTGCGGATGCGCGTGGGTCCGTTTATGTTGCGGCGCACGAAGGAATCGCAGCTCAAAGAACTGCCGCCGAAGATCGAGCAGGTCAGCCCGTGTTCGCTCACCGGTGAGCAGCTCGTTATTTATGCTCGCGTCCTCGAGGCGACGCGTCGCCAGGTCTTCCAGGCGGTCGAACAGAAGGGAATCGAGCGGGCGCATATCGATATCTTGGCTGCGCTGACGAAGCTGCGCCGCGTTTGTGATCACCCGACCTTGGTCGAACCGGAATTGCCGCGCACGGAAGAGCTTTCCGGCAAGATGGGGTACGCCCTCGAGCTCATCCGCGAAGCCGTCGACGGTCGCCACAAGATCCTCCTCTTCAGCCAGTTCACCTCGATGTTGGACCTGTTGCGTGAGGCATTAGACCGTCAGAATATCGGTCATTGCACGATCGAAGGGAAAACCCGCGACCGTCAGGCGGAAGTCGACCGCTTCCACAACGACCCGAATGCATCGGTGTTCTTGCTGAGCTTACGCGCGGGTGGGACGGGTCTCACGCTCACCCCGGCGGATGTGGTGATCCTGTTCGACCCGTGGTGGAACCCGATGGCCGAACAGCAGGCCATGGACCGTGCCCACCGCATCGGCCAGACCAAGACCGTTAACGTGTACAAGCTCGTGACCCAAGGGACGATCGAAGAGAAGGTCATGGAACTGCAGGCCCGCAAACGGCAGCTGTTCGATGCGTTGGTGTCGGAGAATGCCGAGGCGATGCGCGGGTTGTCGTGGGAGGAGGTGAAGGGGTTGTTTGGATAAAATTACGTAAAGAATGGGTAATGAGAGCGTATGGCGTCGCCTGATCCGGTGATCGGGCGACGCTGTTTAATTTCGGGCTATTTATTGGGGGGGGATTTGCGTGGTTTGATCCTGAATGGGTTGACGGATTGTCCGATCTCTGCTATAAAGGGCGATGCCTTTTTCGTGGTGAACAAGGTAGGCATTTCACCGAAACTCGTAAGCATGTCCACTGGGGGAACGTTTGCGGGGATTAGGGGGAAAGAGAAGAGAAATGGACATCATCTGGTCGAATGCGTCTTCTGGGCGGGAGCGTCCTCCGTGGCTTCTGCTGATCAAGAACGGGGAGGTGATCCCGTTCGAGGGTGCGACCGTGCCCGGGGTCGTGACCGTACGCGAGGGGCCTCGGAAAGGTGGTCACGCCGTCTATCGCCTGGCTCTAGATCATGGGGTCCGTCCCGTTCCTGGGTATGATGGCGTGAATGCACATGCCTCCGTCGAGGAGCTCCGCTTCGCTCTGTGCGGCGCCTATGGACCGTTCCTTTCCTGGGAGGACGCCTCTCGTGCCTTCGGTCTCCCGGTGCCGGTCGTCCAGGCCTTCTTGCGGGGTTCACGGCCGAAGATCGCCGAGGTGATCGAGCGGGCCGATGCGGCAGCCCCCTTCATGAGCCTTGAGAGCTTGCGGGACGAAACCCTCTCGTCGGACGTCGCTGCCGAGCTCATCGAACGTGCTGTCGCGCGCGGGCTGGCCGGGTGGATTGGTCATCCCGATAGGGAGGACATCGCCCTGCGCGCCCTCGTCGTGATCGATTGCGTGATCGATGGAAGGAAGATCACGGAACGTCTCGCCAACGCCGCTCTCGCATTCACCGAGCTGTTCACCACCGCCAAGCTGTTCCCGTTCGGGCCCTCCGTGAGCCGGCGCGCGGGAAGCATCCGCCAGAGCGTCATCCTGAGGCTGCGGGCGCTCCGAGAGAGTATCCGCAACGAGCAGGTCGATGCGGTGAACCACTTCGATGACGACCGCATGACGCCGCGCGATCCCTGACGGTGTATCCACTGGCCGCCCTCCGATCCCTGTATCGGATGGGCGGTTTTTTGTTTAGTCCTACGGAAGCCCGTTCCACGGTCTTTTTTCCGTGGCGTCCGATCTGACGTGTATTTGCGGTTCAAGGAGTTTTCTTGCCTCCAAAAACCCGATTTGCTACGCTCCTTTCACTATGAACGGCATCAACCTGTATAAGGAAGTCCCCTGCGGGACACCGGAAGAATTCAACGTCGTGATTGAGGTCGTGAAGGGGACGATGAACAAGATCGAATACGACGAGCAGGGTGGGTATTTCAAGCTCGATCGCGTGTTGCATCAGCCAACGTTTTATCCGTTTGACTATGGGTTCGTGCCGCAAACGCATGGGGGTGATGGTGACGCGATCGATGTCTGTTTGCTGCTCACCGAGCCAACCTTTCCCGGCTGTGTCGTGAAGGCGCGTGCCATTGGCATCATCCAGATGGAAGACCAGGACGGGGTCGACGACAAGATCATCGCCGTGCCCGTCGGCAAGGTGGACCCGCGCTTCAACGAGATCACCTCGTTCGAACAGCTCCCAGCCCACGTGCGCGAGGAATACACGATCTACTTCAAAGAATACAAGAAGCTCGAGAAAAAGAAGTACGACCTCATCAACATCAAGGGGGTTGCGGGCGCTGAGGCGGCTCGCGAGGCGATCAAGGTCGCGATGGCGGCGTATAGCGAACATGCCGCTGCCTAGCGTCTTACGCATCCGAACGGCTCAGGTGACGCGTGTCCAGCGCGTGACGCCTGAGCTGTTTACGTTGACATGCGCATTGCCGCCGGAAGAAGGTTTCTCGTTTCTGGCTGGGCAGTGGGTGTACCTCCATCTGCTTGATGAGCGTGGAGAAAGCATCGCACGTGGGGCGTTTTCGATCGCATCGGCGCCGGCGGAGCGGGAAGGGAGGCTCTCCTTCGGGATCAAGGTGTATGGTCGGCTGACGCAGACGATCTCTTTGATGAAAGCAGGGAGTGTGATCGGCGTTCAAGGTCCGTTTGGGGTCTTTCTCCTCCCGAAAGAACCGGCCCCGCTCGTCTTTTTGGCGGCAGGGATTGGCGTCACGCCGTTTCGAAGCCTCATTCGCGAAGCGCTTGCGCAAGAAAGCGACCAGCCGATCGCCTTGATCTGGGTCTCGAAGGCGTGGGATGATCTGCTCTACCATCAGGAATTTTTGGCTTGGCAGGAAGCCTCTGGCGGGCGCTTTCGATATCATCCGTCCCTCACGCGCGACCCGCATCCGGATTGGACGGGCTGGCGGGGGAGGTTAGAGCCGTGGATGCTGGAGGCGCTTTCGTTCGATTGGGCGAGCGCACATGGGTATGTATGTGGGCCGCCGTTATTCATGGAGCGGGCGAAGGCGCTGCTTGCGGAACGTGGGGTGAGCGGGCGGCCGAGGTTCCATGAGGAGCGGTTTGCATGAGATGGCAAAAATCCGACGCATTGTGCCGGATTTTTGTTATAAGCAAGATTTCGACAAAAGAAAAAAAAGCCGACGTCCATCAGGTTGAAGACGTCAGCGGGTGGGCGGGCTTCCAGAGAGGCCGAGCCGCCCATGGTGCCGGTTCCCATGGCGTGCGCCACTCTCGGGAGAAGGGGCGGGGAGCTCCTTTTGGCGCGCTTGGAAGCGCGTCCCGGAACCACTGGGAGGGAGCGTGGATGATGGTGGGGTGCGTGTCAAGACGTTTGTCGGAGCCTCGTCTCGCGCGCGGTTCGCACGGGATAGGACCACCATTCCTCCGGTGGGATGCCGGCTTCCTGGGCGTGATCATCGAACGTCCTCTGTAGATCCGCTTCGCCCTTCTCGGCGACGTATGCCAGAATCGCGGCGTGGATCTTGCGATCGGTCGCGTCGAGCCAGATGGCGAAGAGGCGAGTGAGGCCGGGATGTTGGCGAGCGATCTTGGCGAGGAGCGCGCGGAAGAAGATCGAGCCGACCCCGATATATCTGTGTTCCGGCGCGAGCGAGGAGAGGAGGCGGGCCATTATGACGGCCTCCTGCGGATCCTTTTGGGCACGGGGACTACGTCCCAGGATCACGCGTACACGAGCCTCTTGTTCGGGCTGGAGCAGGTGCTTGATCGTTGCGAAGGCTTCGGCGGCGCGTGCCTTGGAGAGGGTTTCCGCGGACCGGTGGTCGGTCGTGCGGTGTCGGTGCGTGAGGCCGAAGGCCTTGTGCCATTCGATGTCTGCGCGGTGCGCATCGGCGGCTTGGCGGAGGTGGAGATCGGCGATGATGTGCGACGGGAGAGGGGGAAGGGCGGCTGGTTCCATGGGGCTCCTTGCGGGGCATATCCTTCCTAAAATTGTCCCGAATGTCAAGCGTTTCGGCTATTTTTTTTGCCATCAAAGAAAAAGCCCACCTTTTTTAGGTGGGCAGGGGTTCGGCCTCCGCGATCAGCTTCCCCGCCGCGCGTTCCAGGCGGCGGCGGATGTCGGGGTCGGTGTTCTTCGCGCGGGCGGTGTAGGCGATGGCCTGGGCGGCGCTGAGGCACGTGTGCGGGTGCCGGACGGCTGCCGACAGGCATTGTCCGGCAAGCGGCTCGGGGACAGAGGCCTGGTAGATGGCCGAGTGGAGCGTCGCCTCGTTGATGCGGGCGGATTGGGCGGTCTGGAGCTGCGCCCGTTCCTCGTTGGCGTGCGCGTCCCACGCCGAGAAAATCTCGGTGAGGAGCTTCGCCAGGGCGTGGTCTGACATCCGGTTGTCCGTCGCGACTGCCACCCGCTCCTCCCGTTCCGACAGCGTCACGGTGTTGTGGTGGTGTGCGCGGTACCAGATCCGGCCGAGGGAGACCGTTCCCGGGCGCGCGCCATCGCTGTAGAGGCTCAGGCCGGGATGGAAAAGGTCGGGCAGCTTGTCCGTCCCCAGGTTCGTGCTGCGCGGATCAACCAGGATGAGGTGCGTGCTCGTCGGCGTCGTCTCGAGGCGGGTCACGCGCAGGCTGCCGGCCCGCACGTGGGGGTGCCGGTGCAGTTCCTGGAGCAAGTCCCCTTCGAAGATGGGCTGGTTGTCCGGGTCCGTGAGGCTGCGGATGGAATCCTGTCCCGAGGGCAGCCGTTCGGAGATGACGTTGCGCATCCCTGCGGTGGCGGTCAGCCGCTGGTTGGCGATAGGGATGTACTCCTCCTCCAGTCTCTTCAGATCGCCCATCTTGTTCGGCGGATCGATCCAGCACCCGAGTGACACTTCGATCCCGACGTCGCGCATGACCTCCCGGAAGGCCCAGGCCGTCATGATCGAACGGCGGCCACCGGCGAAGATCTGCCGGCTGTCGTGGAAATGCAGGTGAGACAGCGGGAGGGTCAGGCGGTGCAGGCCGCGCGGGCGCAGGTCGGCTGCCGTAGGCAGGGACTCGACGAACGTCGGCGGCTTGGCCAAAGGCATCATCATCTCGATCATCTTCCGCTCCGTCCCCGGGGATGCAGACCGGCCAGCTCGGCCGGGTTCCTCCCAGGGGGTGAACGGGGGATGATGGGGCGGGGGTATGATATGGGGGAGATAAAAGAATTGTCAAGGAAGGCTTGTCATCAATTATGCGTGATATATTGGGGTTTTTAACGCCGATAAAAATACGCGCGCCCGGGGTTCGGCGCGCTCCCGATCCAGCTTCGGCTGCATCGATCTTTCATTTTCCGGAACCGCCACGCCCACCACGTAAAAACTCGCCTGGAAAGCGAGTTCTTACGTGGTGGGCGTGGATGGAGTCGAACCATCGACCTTTACATTATCAGTGTAACGCTCTAACCAACTGAGCTACACGCCCGTCTGTTTGGAGTGCGGATGCGAGCGTTATCCTAGCGAATCGGCGGAAAGATGGCAAGATCTGGAGATGTGTGGCGAATAAGGGCGTTTTTTTCTTTAGGATAAGGGAAAAATGGACACGGACCCGGTTTGGTTGGGGATCCGTAAGGGGCTCCCTCCGGGGATTGACTTTTTCTCTGAAATGGGGTACAAACGGGCTTCAAGCGTCCATTCCGGTTGAAGGGGCTTGCCGTGAAAAAGGAGAGAGCGATGAGCGCATCTGACAACAGGGAGAGAGAGCGTCGGTTCTTCGTCATCGAATGTGTCTGGAATGCCATCTGGAAGGGCGTCGGTAAGCCGACGCCCATGCGGATCGTCCAGGGTTACACGAATCGGGATCCTGATCGTACCACCCGTGTACGGCTCGTAGATGATGATGAAGCCTTCCAGACGATGAAGGGGCGTGACGAGGCGGGAGACCATCCGGAGATCGAGGTGCCCCTTCCGCGTGACAAGGCAGAGGCGATACTGGAGACCTTCGCCATCGGACCCCTCATCAGGAAGGGGCGCATCAAGGTGATGGTCGCGGATCGCCTGTGGGAAGTCGATGAATTCACG
>JACCDN010550349.1_pt1 | contig 60143 bp, 60 predicted proteins | sample 7441691 | NCBI WGS metagenome assembly JACCDN01 (sample SAMN15323439, study PRJNA562643) | freshwater metagenome | isolation source: river surface water | place: USA:Blue River Watershed | collected 2017-08-16 | reverse complement strand
CCAGCATATCGGCCACTGAGTTTGCAGAATCTAAAAGCGCCTGGATATCGACACCGGCTAGACCAGAGGGCACCAAACCAAATGCTGTAAGTGCACTATATCGACCACCCACGTTTGGATCAGCATTGAAAATACGGTAGCCATCTGCCTTTGCGGCTGCCTCCATAGGTGACCCCGGGTCGGTAACAATCACGATCCGATCAGTCTTATCGATGCCGGCTTGGGTGAATGCCTGTTCAAATATGCGTTTCTGAGAATCTGTTTCGACTGTCGAACCTGATTTCGAAGAGACCACAATTGCCGTCTTGTTTAGATCTCCCGCAAGCGCCGCACCGACTTGGTCTGCGTTTGTTGAATCAAGGACGACCAACTCGACACCAGCGGTGCTAGTGATTACCTCAGGTGCCAGTGAAGATCCTCCCATACCGCAAAGTACGAAGCGAGTGACACCCTTCGATCGGAACTCATCACGGAGTGCGAGAATGTCTGCCACAACTGTTTCCGAATGAGTAGCAGAAGTTACCCAGCCAAGACGAATTGACGCCTCAGACTCTGCGTCTTTACCCCACAGAGTGAAGTCCTTGGCTGCAATCCGACTGGCAACCTTGTCGGCAATTAACTGAGGTACGAATTCAGAAACTGCAGCAGCAGCCGAGCCGCCGGCGACAACCTTTAGAGATGACAATGTTTTCCTTACTTAGCTGCGTTTAGAGCGTTGGTCACAGATTCCAGAAGTTCATTCCAAGAAACGATAAATTTGTCGACACCCTCGGTTTCAAGGAGTTCGGTTACATCGTCGTACGAAACGCCTGCGGCCGCTACGGCTGCCATTACAGCTTCTGCCTCGGCATAATGCTCAGTAATTGAATTTTTCGGCACAACACCATGATCAAAAACTGCTTCCATGGTTTTCTCCGGCATGGTGTTTACCAATTGTGGGGCAACCAACTCCGTCACATAAAGTGTGTCGAGCAAGTTTGGATCTTTGACACCGGTTGATGCCATCAGCGGACGCTGGACATTTGCGCCAGCGGCGGCCAATGCAGCCCAACGGGCGTTGTCAAATTCCTGTTCAAATACCCGGTAGGCGAGGCGTGCATTGGCAAGTGCCGCCTTGTTCTGCAATTCGGTGTTACCGGCTGCGGCAAGTCGCTTGTTGATTTCAAGATCAACTCTAGAAACAAAGAATGATGCCACTGAGTGAATCTTGGTGATGTCGTGACCGTTTGCTTTAGCCAGCTCTACTCCGGCAATGTACGCTGCAATTACCTCGCGGTAGCGCTGCAACGAGAAAATCAATGTGACATTTACGCTGATGCCACTCGCGATGGTTTCGGTGATGGCAGCCAGGCCGTGCTTGGTGGCTGGAATCTTGATCATCACGTTTTCGCGATCGACCTTGGCAAAGAGTTCCTTAGCCTGCTTTGCAGTGCCAGCGGCATCGTGCGCAAGACCCGGCTCAACCTCGATAGAGACGCGACCGTCAAATCCCTTGGTGTAGCGGTATACATCTGCAAAAATGTCGCAGGCTTCAGCAACGTCCTGAGTGGTGATCTCGAACACAGCCTTGGCAGCGTCCGCGCCCTGAGCGGCAAGGGCAGCAACCTGATCTCCGTAACCTTCACCCTTAGACAGTGCACCAGCAAAAATAGTCGGGTTGGTGGTAACACCTGACACCGAACGAGAAGAAATGAGCTCCTTGAGCTGACCCGAACGGATTCGAGTGCGTGAAAGGTCGTCAAGCCAGATGCTGACACCATTTGCTGCTAGCTGCGCTAGTGGATTAGTCATAATTTTGTCCTTTTCTAGAATTCTTACTTTGCCGCAGTGATTGATTCGTATGCTGCAGAAACAACTTTTTCTGCAGTCATTCCAAATTCACGGAATAGAGTCTTTGCATCAGCCGAAGCACCAAAGTGCTCGATTGACACACTTCGTCCAAATGGCCCAACGTACTTGGTCCAACCAAGCGCAAGTCCGGCTTCAACCGAAACACGTGCTTTCACGTTCTTTGGCAATACTGATTCGCGATAGCTCTCGCTCTGCTCATCGAACCATTCCAAACACGGAGCCGAAACCACTCGAGTAGCAACACCCTTTGCCTCGAGTTCAAGGCGGGCTGCAACTGCGAGTTGAACTTCGCTTCCCGTAGCAATCAGAATCAATTCAGGACTTCCATTTGCCGCATCAACCAAGGTGTAAGCACCCTTGGCTACATTTTCTGCGGATGCGAATACCGTTCCGGTCTCGTCCGCCTCGCCTCGCTTAAATACAGGAATGTTCTGGCGGGTAAGAGCGATACCTGCCGGCCCTTGACGTCGTTCCAGCATTGTCTTCCATGCGTATGAAACCTCATTGGCATCGGCCGGGCGAACCATGTCCAAGTTAGGGATCGCACGCAGAGTTGCAAGCTGTTCGATTGGTTGGTGCGTTGGGCCGTCTTCGCCAACCGCAACTGAGTCGTGGGTCCAAACAAAAATGCTCGGGATATTCATCAGCGCTGCTAGGCGAACCGCTGGACGCATGTAGTCAGAGAAGATCAAGAATGTTCCACCAAATGCGCGCGTGTTTCCATGCAGGGTAATTCCATTGAGGATTGAAGCCATTGCATGTTCGCGAATGCCAAAGTGAAGTACGCGACCGTACTGATCGCCTGTCCACTCGTGGGTTGACCACTCGCTCGGTACAAAAGACTTCGCGCCCTTGATCGTGGTTAGGTTTGAGTCGGCGAGGTCAGCTGAACCACCCCAGAACTCAGGCATTACCTGGGCAATCGCATTGATTACCTGTCCAGATGCGGCTCGGGTTGCAATCTCGGTAACGCCCTCGAAGGTTGGTAAAACCTGGGCAAGCTCAGCCGGTGCCTTCCCGCTAAGTATGCGGTCCAAGAGTTTCTTTCGCTCAGGATTCTTGCTAGCCCAGGCATCGAACTGCTCCTGCCAACTTGCGCGCACCTGATCGGCGTGATTCTGGAATCCACGAGTGTGTGCAATCACATCGGCGTCCACCTGGAAGTGTTGCTCAGGATCGAAACCTAGCAATTCTTTTAGCCCAGCTAATTCTTCAGCACCTAGGGCAGAGCCGTGGATCTTGCCGGTATTTTGCTTCTTAGGCGAAGGCCAACCGATGATGGTTCGAAGAGTGATCAACGATGGTTTGTCAGTTACTGATTTTGCCTTCTCGATTGCGGCATAAAGTTCAGCAATGTCTTCTTGGTAGTTACCAGTTTTCTTCCAGTCAACCACCTGAGTGTGCCAGCCGTAAGACTCGTAACGTGCGGTCAAGTTTTCAGTAAATGAGATGTTGGTGTCATCTTCAATAGAAATTTGGTTTGAGTCGTAAATCACAACCAGGTTGCCAAGTTTCTGATGTCCGGCAAGTGATGCAGCCTCGGCGGTCACACCTTCTTGCATGTCGCCATCTCCGGCGATTACGTATACAAAATGATCAAACGGAGAAGTACCCTCTGGAGCTTCCGGATCAAATAGGCCACGCTCAAATCGAGCAGCGTAGGCAAACCCGGTAGCTGAAGCCAAGCCCTGTCCTAGTGGTCCAGTAGTAATCTCAACACCTTTAGTGTGACCATATTCAGGATGTCCTGGTGTAGCCGAACCCCAGGTACGAAGTGCCTTCAAATCATCAAGTTCTAAACCGTAGCCGTGCAGATAAAGCTGGTTGTAGAGCGTCAAAGAACTGTGACCGATGGAAAGAATAAAGCGATCACGTCCAATCCACTTTTCATCAGCTGGATCATGACGCATGATTTTGTTAAACAAAAGGTAGGCAACTGGCGCCATAGAAATCGCAGTGCCCGGGTGACCGTTTCCAACCTTTTCAACTGCGTCTGCTGCGAGTACCTTTGCTGTGTTTACTGCCTTGCTATCAAGGTCGGTCCACTGGAATGCTGACAAAACAGCTCCTTCTATATGTGAGGGAAATACGATGTGGCGTCTATGCCGATGGAGAAGGTACTGGCTGCGGAAATGGCCAAATCTCGTAATGACCATTCTAATAGCGGGGTAGAGGGCAATCGGAATAAGGGGTGGGGCAATTCGCTTAGACTTTATCGAGATGTCAGAAGCAGTCAAAAACCCCCTGGTTAAGGCCAAAGCCTATTTGGCACTTACCAAGCCCAGGGTTATCGAGCTACTGCTAATTACCACTGTTCCAACCATGATTTTGGCCCAACGGGGTTTGCCGGATCTTTGGCTAGTCTTGGCCACTCTCCTTGGTGGAGCACTCAGCGCCGGTTCGGCAAATGCCTTCAACTGTTATCTTGATGCCGACATTGACCAGCTAATGGGTCGCACCGCTAAACGGCCACTGGTTACCGGTGAACTTACTAAGCGTGAAGCATTTGTCTTTGCCTGGATTCTAGGTATTTTTTCAGTGCTCTGGCTTGGTCTGGTGGTCAACTGGCTTTCGGCGGTGCTATCACTCGTTGCCATACTCTTCTATGTTTTCGTCTACACATTGGTCCTGAAGCGCCGCACTCCGCAAAATATTGTCTGGGGAGGAGCGGCGGGCGCTATGCCAGTGCTCATCGGGTGGGCTGCGGTTACCAATGACCTTTCTCCAGCAGCGTGGATTCTCTTCGTAGTGATTTTCCTCTGGACACCGCCTCACTACTGGCCGCTTTCCATGCGCTACAAGGAAGACTACGCGGCGGCTGGGGTTCCAATGTTGCCGGTGGTTAGAAATCAGGCAACCGTGGCAGTTCAGATTGTGCTGTATTCGTGGGCAATGGTGGTATCGAGCCTGCTACTAATTCCATTAGGGAACATGGGCATTATTTACTCGGCAACTGCAGTCTTGTCTGGCGCATGGTTCATGATCGAAAGTTACAGACTCTACCGCGAAGGCATGCAGGGACAGGCTAAAAACCCGATGCGGCTTTTTCACGGATCAATTAGTTATCTGACTCTGCTATTTATTGCAGTTGCAGTGGATCCGCTACTGCACTTTTAATTCGGCGAGTCGAGCGAGAGCTTCATCACGCTCAACCGAATGCTCCACTATTGGATGTGGGTATTGGCTTGCACCGATTAGTTCCCAGGGCTCGTGAACATCTGCGCCAGGAATCTGGCGAAGTTCTGGAATGTACTTACGCACATAATCGCCATTGGGGTCAAATTTGTAACCCTGCAAAATTGGATTGAACACTCGGTAATACGGACTAGCATCAGTGCCGCATCCTGCAGTCCATTGCCAACCGTGCGCATTAGACGCCGGATCAAAATCGGTCAGTAATTCTTCAAAATGCTGAGCACCAACTTGCCATTCAAGATGCAAATCTTTCACCAGAAATGACGCAACAATCATTCGTACTCGATTGTGCATCCATCCCTCGGCAATAAGCTGGCGCATACCTGCGTCCACCATCGGGTAACCGGTGCGGCCCTGCTTCCAAGCCGCCAACTTGGTTTGCGCCTCAACACCCTCGTCATAGCGCATTTTGGCAAAACGCGGTTCATAATACTCAGTTAGTGAATCTGGATTATGCCAAAGTACATCTGCGTAAAATTCCCGCCAAGCAATTTCCTTCGCAAACACAATTTCACCGTTACTTTCACCAAGTTCGGCAAGTATCGTTCGGGGATGAATCTCACCGTGAGCTAGAGCATGTGAAAGATGTGAGGTGCCGGAAATGTCGGCTCGGTTTCGGTCGACATCATAGTTTTGCAATGCCCGATTTCTGAAGCGTTCAAAGGTGCGCAGAGCATATGCTTCGCCCGCTTTAATTCGAAATGGAGCGGGTGCGGCTGGAGTTGGGCGCCCATGGCAGTCGATTGGTTCGTACCAATTTGAGCCCAGTTCTATAAGTTTTTGTGGCGCTTGCCAGCCAGCCAGCAACCAATTTTTATAGAACGGCGTGTAAACCTTGTATGGGCTGCCATCTGGTTTCTTGACGACACCCGGGGCTACCGCATAGTTACTGTCCACCAATTTAAGAAAAATTCCAACCTGCTTGAGTGCAAGTCCGACTGCATTTTGCTCGCTTACACCTTCAGGATCAAAAGCCCTTGTGGCATGAACCAGTGAAACACCGGCTGCCTTGGCAACTTGCACCAATTGGTCCGCAACTGCCGAGGCACCTCGAGCCTGGCGAATAATTAGTTTTCGATCTACAGAAGCTCCAAGTGAGTCAAGAGACTCCACCAGTGAATGCTGTCTTGGCGCAGAAAGCCGATCAAATTTATCTAGATCTACTAAATATGTGAGGGCGACCTTGCGAGAGTTGTCGTCAATTGCAGCCGCGATTGCAGCATTTAGTGCCGCGTTATCTTGCAATCGAAGGTCGCGGCGAAACCAGAAAACTTGAGACATTATTTGGCTCGCAAGGAAAGCAGTTGAAAAGTGAAAAGTGAAACCAAAACCGAGGCACCAAACATGTGCAAGCCAACTAGTAGCGGCGGCACACCGAGTCTTGCCTGAGCAATACCGATGATGGCTTGAATCATGAGCGCGATTACAAGCCAGAATGAAATCTTTCTTGGCAAATTAGAGTTTGAGTCCTGTTTGATTCGGCGCAACATTAACCAAATGATTACCGAGACAAACAGAGTGATATAAGCAGGGTATGAATGGTAGTGCTGCAGCGACTCAAGGTCTAAACCGTTTCTCGGTGCATTTGCATCACCGGCATGCGGCCCCGCCCCGGTTACTACTACTCCGACCAGCAAGGTAATAGTTCCGATTGCAAAATTCCAAGGGGCTAGCATATAAGCCCGATAGGGAACAGGCTGATGTTTTACTTCGTAAATTCGCCAAAGCAAGATTGACGCGATTGCAATCAGAGCTGAAGAAATAACGAAGTGCATGCCGACCACCCAAGGATTTAGGTTGGTGAGCACACTTATGCCGCCGACTACGGCCTGAGCGAAAATACCTAACCCTGCAGACAGCGAAGGCCAAATCAATCCCTTGCGTCTTGCTCTGGATAGACGAAGCACAGTGATAAACGTAACCAAGGCGATAATCACTAAAACAAACGTCAGCAGGCGATTGGCGAATTCAATAAACCCATGTATTCCTTGCTCCGGAACAGCAACTAGTGAATCTTCTGTGCACTTTGGCCAGGTAGGGCAGCCCAAGCCGGAACCGGTCAACCGCACAGCCCCTCCGGTAACCACGATCAGAATCTGGCTGGCCAGAGAAAGCCAACCGTAGAGACGAATTCGAGCCTCGGAAAATAGAAACATGATGCCTTTCGCAGTGCTAGCAAAACAAACCAGCCAAAGGTAGACTGGGACTCAGATGTAGCGGTTTGCTAGTTTTTCTAGTTTCGCATAGCAATCCTCGAGGAAAACCCAAAAACCTTGGCGTTTTGCCTGTGCGGGGAATGTAGCCGAACCGATACGAGTTCTAATCTTTGGGCCGAACTGATATTCGTACCCTTGAAGGAGACCAGGCATGACCGAAACCGTTGACCGCTCGGAACTCGATTCTCTCGGAGTCTATGAATTTGGCTGGTCCGACAATGACGACGCCGGAACCACGGCTAGGCGCGGCATCAATGAAGAAGTCGTTCGAGATATTTCGGGGAAAAAGAGCGAACCGGACTGGATGCTGGAAACCCGCCTCAAGGGATACAACTTCTTCGAACGCAAGCCCATGCCTTCTTGGGGCAGCGACCTTAGCGGAATTGACTTTGACAACATCAAGTACTTTGTGCGATCCACCGAAAAACAGGCTCAATCTTGGGAAGACCTTCCAGATGACATTCGCAACACTTATGAGCGCTTAGGAATCCCAGAGGCTGAGCGTTCTCGCCTAGTTGCCGGGGTCGCAGCCCAGTACGAATCCGAGGTGGTTTACCACCAAATTCACGAAGAACTCGAACGTCAGGGAGTTATTTTCCTCGACACCGATACTGCTCTCAAGGAGCATCCAGAACTTTTTCAGGAGTACTTTGGGACTGTCATTCCGGCTGGCGACAATAAATTTGCTGCACTAAACACGGCCGTATGGTCTGGTGGAAGTTTCGTATACGTGCCAAAGGGCGTGCACGTTGAGATTCCGTTACAGGCATATTTCCGCATCAATACTGAAAACATGGGTCAGTTTGAGCGCACCCTTATCATCGCCGACGAGGGATCATATGTTCACTACATTGAGGGTTGCACCGCACCCATCTACCAGAGCGATTCGCTTCACTCTGCGGTTGTTGAAATCATCGTGAAAAAGAATGCTCGCGTTCGCTACACCACGATTCAAAACTGGTCGACCAATGTTTACAACCTAGTGACCAAGCGTGCCATCGCTCACGAAGGCGCAACTATGGAATGGGTCGATGGGAACATCGGCTCCAAGGTGACTATGAAATACCCGGCCATCTTGCTAGCTGGTGAACATGCCCGTGGCGAAACCCTTTCGGTGGCTTTTGCAGGCGCAGGGCAGCACCAAGATGCAGGCGCAAAAATGATCCACATGGCACCCAACACGAGCTCGTCGATTATTTCCAAATCGATTGCTCGTGGTGGTGGAAGAACTTCATACCGCGGCGAAATCCGAGTGAATCCGGGCGCTCACCACAGTGCCAATACCGTGCGTTGCGATGCGCTTTTGGTCGACACCATTTCGCGAAGCGACACTTACCCAGCGGTGGATGTGCGCGAAGACGATGTAACTATGGGGCACGAGGCAACTGTTTCTCGGATCAGCGATGAGCAGTTGTTCTACCTGCAATCCCGAGGTCTTCCTGAGGATGAGGCGATGGCCATGATTGTTCGTGGGTTTATCGAACCAATCGCAAAAGAATTGCCAATGGAGTACGCGTTGGAGCTGAACAAACTGATTCAGATGCAGATGGAAGGAGCCGTTGGCTAATGGTTGAAGCAGTAATTCGACCTGGTAGCACCGGTCACAGCCACGGCGGCGGAGAAGTTCCAATTCAAACCAGATCCGAGCGCACTCGGTCTGCGCTGGTCAACGATCACTCAGAGGTCAATAGGCGAGACGAACAGTGGCGATATCTCGATGTAGAGCGTCTAGCTGGCCTCGACAAAAACACGCTGAGTAACTGCGTCGAGCAAATAATCGTAGAAGCTCCATCGGGATTCAGCCAGGCTTTAGTAACCGCGCAGGATTCCAGTTTTGGCAAAGCCGGACTGCCGGAAGACCGCCCGAGCGCCAATGCTTGGGCAGCAGCCAGCACCGCCCTAAAACTGTCGCTATCCGGGGAAGTTGAAGAGCCAGCGGTTATAAAAGTTTCTTCACCCGGTAAAGATAAAGCTGCTCACATCATTGTTGAGTCAGCCACTCACGCCAAAGGCACTTTGGTAATCGACCACACCGGCTCAGGAACTTACGGCGAAATTGTAGAAATAATCGTTGGCGATGAAAGCAATCTGACTTTAGTTTCGATTCAAGACTGGGACGAAGATGCTGTGCATACGTCGGCACAATTTGCTCGACTTGGCAGAAACGCAAAACTAAAGCACATCGTGATTTCACTCGGTGGCAAGACCGTAAGAGTTACTCCAAATGCTGAATTCACCGGGCAGGGTGGAGATGCTGAACTACTTGGAATGTACTTTGCCGATGCGGGCCAACATTTGGAGCACCGCTCTTATGTAGATCACGCCGTACCAAATTGCAAGTCAAGAGTCACTTACAAAGGCGCTCTACAGGGAGACAAGGCACACACAGTTTGGGTTGGCGATGTTTTGATTCGCAAGGCCGCCGAAGGTACCGACACTTACGAACTTAACCGTAATCTCCTGCTTACTGACGGTGCACGCGCAGACTCTGTACCAAACCTCGAAATCGAAACTGGAGAAATCGAAGGTGCTGGCCACGCATCGGCAAGTGGCAGGTTCGACGATGAGCAACTTTTTTATCTTCAGGCAAGAGGAATTGATGAGCTCGATGCTCGCAGGTTGGTAGTTCGAGGTTTCTTAAATGAAGTGATTCAGCAAATCGGAATCGAATCACTCGAAGAACGACTTAATAATGCAATCGAGGAAGAACTAGTTAGGGGTATCAACTAATGTCGGTGAGAATTTGCGCATTAGAAGACCTCAAACCGGGAAAGGCATTGCGCGTGTTGATTTCGGAACATCCAATCGCCTTGGTACGAACAAAATCTGGCGAAGTTTATGCTCTCGATGACAAGTGCTCTCATGGCGAAATTTCACTAAGTGAAGGATTCGTGGACAACACCACAATCGAATGTTGGGCACACGGAGCCAAGTTTGAACTCGCCACCGGAAAAGCTCTAACCCTTCCGGCGTACGAGCCGGTCAACCACTATGAAGTAATTATCGAGAACGGCGACGTTTTCTTGGAATACGAGGCTTAGGAAAAATGGCAATACTACAAATCAAGAACCTGCACGTTTCAGTGGAGACCGAACAGGGAAGCAAAGAAATCCTTCGGGGAGTCGACCTAACCATCCGCAGCGGTGAAACCCACGCCATCATGGGGCCCAATGGATCGGGCAAATCAACCCTGGCCTACACAATTGCCGGTCACCCAAAATACGAGGTCACCGAAGGTGAGATTCTGCTTGACGGCGAAGATGTATTGCAAATGAGCGTAGACGAGCGCGCCCGCGCTGGTTTGTTCCTTGCCATGCAGTATCCAGTCGAAATTCCAGGCGTATCGGTGAGTAACTTCTTGCGCACGGCAAAGACCGCAATCACGGGTGAAGCTCCCGCCATCAGACCATGGACCACAGAGGTCAAAGACGCGATGGCCAACCTAAAAATGGATCCAGCTTTTACCGCCCGAAACGTGAACGAAGGCTTTTCTGGCGGTGAAAAGAAGCGGCATGAAATATTGCAAATGGAACTTCTCAAGCCGAAATTCGCGGTGCTCGATGAAACTGATTCTGGTCTCGACGTCGACGCCTTAAGAATCGTTAGTGAGGGAGTAAACCGAGCGAAAACCACAAATGGTTTCGGAGTTTTGCTAATTACTCACTACACCCGAATTCTGAATTACATCAAGCCAGACTTCGTGCACGTTTTCGTAGCCGGGAAAATTGCGGAAGAGGGCGGACCGGAATTGGCTGAACGACTTGAGGCCGAAGGTTACGACCGTTACGTGAACGTATAAATGCAAAAAGAGTTATCTCCAGAAAAATACGATCAGGTCGTTGAAGCGCTGAAAGAAGTGATCGACCCTGAACTGGGCGTGAATATTTACGACCTGGGCCTGATTTACGATTTGTTTGAAGCCGAAGACAAAAGCTTGCTAATCAATATGACGCTTACCTCGGCAGGATGTCCGCTCACTGATGTCATCGAAGAGCAGACGGCGGCTTCGCTCGATGGTGTAGTGGACGCGTTCCGCATTAACTGGGTTTGGATGCCACCATGGGGTCCAGAGCGCATCACCGAAGACGGCAAAGAGCAAATGCGTGCAATCGGTTTTGCAATTTAGAAAAAGCACCTCCTTTCGGAGGTGCTTTTCGCTTTAGGCTTTAGCCCTGTGTCTTCTTTACCAAGAGCCAGGCTCCTGGAAGCAGTCCTGCGGCGATTACAGCCTTGACCACATCCCAAACCATAAATGGCACCATGTAATTTATCGCAGAGATGAAATCGCCCGCGAACGCTGCAGTGGCAAGAACCGGAACTCCAATTAGGTAAATCACAGCAGAACCGGTAACAAAAGCAATGAAGGTTTTTAGTACATGCGAGCTCCACTTGCGCTCTGCGAGTAGTCCAACTAAAAAAGCTGCCGCGATAAAGCCAAAAATGAATCCAGCGGTTGGCCCGACGAATGCATCGATTCCAACTACGTGACTGCCGTCGGCCTTTGGTGCAAAAACGGGCACTCCAGCCAGCCCGATGAGAGCATATAGTCCTAGCGACAGCAGTCCTCGACGTGAACCAAGAGTGGCACCCACCAGAAGAACTACGAGAGTCTGAAGTGTAAATGGCACGGGGTAGGCGGGGATTGAAATCTGGGCGGCAATTGCGGTGAGTGCCGCTCCGGCCGCTACCAGGGCAATGTCTGTAGCCAAACTTCGCTTGATAAAGCGATCTACGATGGTTGGTTTAGCAACTAAGGTAAGTGACATTTAAACTCCAATTCGTGCGTTTGTGTCAATTGTAGACTAGGGGTTTTGCTGTTGGTTTAACTAGACCAACCAAAAAGCTCAAAATTGTTTTGGAGCATTTATATGATCGCCGTGACCGACCTCGAGATTCGCATTGGTGCACGCGTACTCATGTCGGACGTGAACTTTCGCGTGTCCAAGGGCGACAAAATCGGTTTGGTTGGCCGTAACGGCGCAGGAAAAACCACTCTGACCAAAATTCTCGCCGGCGATGGACAACCGGATCATGGACACGTCGAGAGAATCGGCGAAATCGGTTATTTACCCCAGGATCCTCGAAGCGGTGACCCTGAGGAATTGGCTCGCCACCGCATTTTGAATGCTCGAGGACTGGGGGAGTTATCGGCTCAAATGGCGAAAGCTACACATGAGATGAGCAGTGTGGATGAAGCGATCTACGATGCAGCCATGAAAAAGTACGCGAGACTCGAGGAACAGTTTCAGGCAGCTGGTGGTTATGCGGCCGAAGCCCAGGCCGAGACCATCGCCGGGAACCTTGGACTTCGTGGCGGGGTAATGGACCAGCCACTCAAAACACTCTCGGGTGGTCAGCGTCGCCGTATTGAACTTGCTCGAATTCTGTTCAGCAATGCTGAAACCATGATTCTCGATGAACCAACAAACCACTTGGACGCCGATTCCGTTATTTGGCTGAGAGAGTTTCTAAAATCCTATTCGGGTGGACTCATTGTTATTAGTCACGATGTTGATTTGATTGGCGAAACGGTAAATCGCGTTTTTTATCTTGATGCAATTCGCTCAGTAATTGATGTATACAACATGGGTTGGAAGAACTACCTTAAACAGCGTGAGGCAGACGAGGAGCGTAGAAAGAGAGAACGTGCCAATGCGGAGAAGAAAGCTGGAGCTCTGCAACTTCAGGCGGCAAAGTTTGGTGCAAAGGCTTCAAAGGCGGCAGCGGCTCAGCAGATGGTGCGACGCGCAGAAAAGTTACTGAGTTCACTGGATGAAGTGCGCGAGAGTGACAAGGTGGCGCGAATCAAGTTTCCTGATCCGGCACCATGCGGCAAAACTCCGCTAATGGCAACTCACCTGAGTAAAAGTTATGGGTCTCAGGAAATATTCACCGCAGTTGACCTGGCAATTGACAAGGGAAGCAAAGTTGTAGTCATCGGGCTAAACGGAGCTGGAAAAACCACACTTCTAAGAATGCTTGCCGGCATCGACAAGCCAGATACCGGAGAAATCATCGCCGGCCATGGTCTAAAGGTTGGCTATTTTGCCCAAGAACACGAGACCCTAGACGTAAGAAAGACGGTTCTGCAAAATATGCAAGCCTCAGCGCCTCATCTAGCCGACACCGATGCCCGAAAGGTGCTCGGTTCGTTCCTATTTAGCGGCGACGATGTGGATAAACCGGCTGGTGTTCTCAGCGGAGGAGAGAAAACCAGGCTGGCACTGGCAGCCCTTGTGGTTTCCTCGGCAAATGTTCTTTTGCTGGATGAACCAACCAATAACTTAGATCCTGCTAGTCGCGAGGAAATCCTCAGAGCACTGGCCACCTTTACCGGTGCCGTGGTGTTGGTATCGCACGATGAGGGAGCGGTGCTAGCCCTAAACCCTGAAAGAGTGCTGATTTTGCCGGATGGCGATGAAGACCTTTGGAACGATAGCTATGCCGAATTAATTTCGCTTAGCTAAGCGAATCCTCAACCTCAGCATCAACCTGACCAATCCCTTTGCGTTTCTTTGAGTTTGGCTTCGATAAACCTCTGGCCTCTCGCTCTTTCTTGATTCCCCAGATGAGAGCAGCGACTGCCATCAGGGCAAACATGATCCACTGGAGCGCGTAACTTAGGTGATTGCCCTCGTCCAATTGAGGTCTGGCCAACGATTTTGGTTGTGAAGCACTTGGGATTTCTTCGCTAGCCATTCGAGCATAAATTTTGCTAAACATGGCGTCTTTTATGCCCTGAGATTGAATCAGTGCTTCAATGTTTATGGTTCCCAATTGACCTTTTGGTGCACCACGATCCAAAGATGGTTCCGCTTGTCGAACCCTCGCCACGATCGATTGTTGTTCTGGACTTGGCAGCGGGATAAAACTTGGAGGCTGGTAGTTAGAGTCGCTACCAATCCATCCTCTTTCAATCGCAATCAAACGACCATCTTCAAGCTGAAATGGAATTATCTGAAGAAATCCAGGTTGGCCATCCAACGGTCGGTTTCGAACCAAAACCGCATTGGAAACAAGATAGTGTCCAGTAATTGCAATCGGTCGCCATTGATTCTGTTGGTCAAAAGAACTTAGGGTTGCAATTTCGTCAATTGCCACCGGAGCGGCGTCGTAATTGACTGCAACCTGAGCCATGTCTGCTAACGCTTCTTCACGTCGAGAAAATTGCCAATTCGATAGTAATCCGCAGGCTATTGAGAAGGCCACGACTAGAGCTAGCCAACCTGACCAACGCTTTAAGTCCGAACTATTTGCCAAGGCTCGACACCTCTCGAATTGCAATAAAGAAATTTCTTGCTTTTACAAAGTCGACTAGGTAATCAAGATGCTCTTCGCAAGCCGCCCAAGTCTTCTTTCGATCGCCACAGTGAATCATGGGATTGGCCCAATCAATCAGGTACTTTGCATCGATTGTGCAATTTGCCCTGGAGCATTTTGAGTCAGTCACTGATCTTTTGTTTCCCGAAATTGTTCTGCAGAAATTGCGATTCTTGGAGCAGTGACTGATGTAGCTTTTGAGCGGGCTTTGACGTCGCCGCGACTATTGGCAATAACAACCGCCCAGTAGGGAAGCACAATAGCCAGTGCAAAACAAACCCACATTAACCAACCTTGAACCACAATCGCCAAAACAATACAGATCATTCTTACGGTCATGGCAATGGAGTATCGAATCATTCGACTCCGGCGTTCTTCTTCTGGCGAAACACCGAGATTGGTAACGCTCTGTGGTTGGTTCAATTAGGCTCCATTCAGTCCTAAGACAACTTTAAGTCAAAGACTAGACTTCTAGACATGACTGATAAAACTGTTCTCGTTACTGGCGGAAATCGCGGCATCGGCCGAGCAATCGCCGAAGAATTCATCAAACAGGGCTATCGAGTGGCTGTCACTGTGCGTTCGGGAGATGGGCCAGCCGGGGCACTTTCAGTTAAGGCCGACGTTACCGACGCGGCATCACTTGATTCCGCCTTTGCCGAGGTTGAAGAAAAACTTGGACCAGTCGACATTCTCGTGGCCAACGCGGGTATTACAAAAGACACCTTGCTGATGAGAATGAGTGACGAGCAATTCGAAGATGTTGTGAATACCAATTTGAACGGCGTATTTCGGGTTGTTAAGCGAGCCAGCCTTGGAATGATCAAAAAGAGATACGGACGAATAGTGCTAATCGGTTCGGTTGTTGGGCTTTTGGGTTCGGCCGGTCAGGTCAATTACTCGGCAACTAAATCGGCATTGGTTGGTATGGCTAGATCAATCACAAGAGAATTAGGCGCTCGAGGAATCACAGCAAATGTTGTTGCACCTGGCTTCATAGACACTGACATGACTGCAGAACTTCCAGAAGAAGTTCAGGCTACTTACAAAAAACAAATTCCCGCCGGCCGCTTTGCCGCTCCTGAAGAGGTAGCAAAGGTTGTTGCTTGGCTTGCGAGTGAAGACGCGAGCTACATCAGCGGCGCGGTGATACCAGTTGACGGTGGATTAGGAATGGGTCACTAAAGGCCGAGAACTTCGATTAAATCGGCGAGATTTCCAGAGTCAAGCACAAGTTTTGCTTTTTCTTTGACAATCGGTTTGGCATTGAACGCAATAGAAAGCGCAGCGACCCCCATCATCTCCAAATCATTGGCACCGTCACCAATTGCAACAGTTTGATCTAGCTTGAAATCTGCTAGCTGCGCCCATTCGAGCAGAGCATCTTTCTTAGCAGTTCGATCAATAATTTTGCCTACAACTTTGCCGGTCAGCTTTCCGTCAATCACTTCGAGTTCATTGGCCCGGGCAAAATCAAGATTCAGCGTTTCTGCAAGCGGAGCGAGTACCTGGGTAAATCCGCCACTCACCGCACCAACGCGCCCGCCACGATTGTGCACGGCGTCGATTAGGTCTTTTGCGCCGCGGGTGATTCTGATGCGTTTTCCTACTTCAATGAAAACAGACTCAGATAGGCCAGCCAGCGTGCTAACCCGCTCAATCAGGCTCTCGGCAAAGTCAATTTCACCTAGCATCGCACGTTCAGTTATGGCGGCAACCTCCGCCCGTTTACCGGCGACATCAGCCAATAATTCAATTACCTCGTCTTCGATAAGGGTTGAATCGACATCGAATACGACTAAAAGTTTGGTCACGGAGTTACGAGCACACCCTTTGCTACGACAGTGATACCGGTGTCAGTCACGGTAAAACCACGAGCTAAATCACGCTCGCGGTCTACTCCAATTGAAGCACCATCTGCCACAACTACGCTCTTATCCAGAATGGCTTTTCTGACGGTGCAGTCACGACCAACCTGAACATCGTCTAGCAGCACTGAGTCGGTAATTAGTGCCCTGGAATGTACTCGGACACCAGGAGACACCACGCTTCGCTCCACGATTCCGCCTGAAATCACGGTACCTAGCGAAACAATCGAGTCGGTGGTTCGCCCTTGATTGCCTTCACCGTCATGCACAAACTTGGCGGGAGGCAAATTCACCTGCTGCGTGTGTATTGGCCACTCGGAATTATAAAGGTTGAATACCGGCATAACCGAAATTAGATCCATGTGTGATTCGTAGTAAGACTCGATGGTACCGACATCTCGCCAATAAGAGTGGTCTCGTTCTGTGCTGCCCGGAATTTCGTTGAAGGTGAAATCGTAAACGCTAGCGTCTTGGCGCGACACCATGTAAGGAATTATGTCTCCACCCATATCGTGTGATGAATCTTCAAGGGTTCCATCATGTTCAATGGCATCAATCAACGCCTGTGCCGAAAATACGTAATTACCCATTGACACCAGCGATTCATTTGGTGCGTCAATTAGTGGTTTTGGGTCGGCTGGCTTTTCACGGAAAGCTGAAATCTTAGTTGCGTCGTTGTCGTCTACCTCAATTACGCCAAACTGGGTGGCAAGGTGTATCGGTTGCCTAATTGCTGCAACCGTGACTCCACGTCCCGATTCAATATGCGCCTGAATCATTTGATCAAAGTCCATACGGTAAACGTGATCAGCGCCAACAATTACAACTATGTCGGGCCGTTCATCGCTAAGTAAATTCATGCTCTGCAAAATTGCGTCAGCCGATCCAGAGAACCAGCGCTTGCCGAGTCGCTGCTGTGCAGGCACGGAAGCCACGTAGGAACCGAGAAGCGGAGACATGCGCCAAAGCTGAGATATGTGGCGGTCAAGTGAATGAGATTTGTATTGAGTCAGAACCACGATGCGGCGAAGTCCAGAGTTAATCAAGTTCGATAGGGCAAAGTCGATCAGTCGATAGCTTCCGCCAAATGGCACGGCAGGTTTCGCTCGATCAGCGGTCAGTGGCATGAGACGTTTACCTTCGCCCCCGGCTAGGACCATTCCGAATACTCGTGGATTGCTCATATCCAAAATGTTATTGCGATTTGCGAACACCAGTAACATTTGGTTATGAGGATTGACTTAATCACTAAGGAATATCCGCCATTCATATATGGCGGAGCAGGCGTACATGTCGCTGAATTAGTGAGAGTGGTCAGGAAACAGACCGAAGTAAAGGTTAGATGTTTCGGCGAAGAACGTAATGAAACCGATACATTCTCGTACAGCCATGGTGCGGACTTCAATTCGGCCAACGGAGCATTACAAACCATGGCCACCGATTTGAACATGGTCGCCGACATTGCCGGGGCCGATCTTGTGCACAGCCACACCTGGTACGCAAACTTTGCTGGACACGTGGCGGGCACGCTACACGGCATACCGCACCTGATTACCGCACACAGCCTAGAACCGTTGCGTCCTTGGAAGGAAGAACAACTAGGCGGTGGATACCGTCTTTCATCTTGGGTTGAGCGCACCGCATACGAAGGTGCGACGAAAATCATCGCAGTAAGTGCCGGAATGCGGGCAGACATACTCCGTGCATATCCACAAATCGATCCAGACAAGGTAACTGTGGTGCACAACGGAATTGATCTCGAGGCATTTCAATCGGCAAACAATCCAGATCTAGTGCGAGCAAACGGCATAAATCCAGACCAGCGAAGTGTGGTTTTTGTTGGACGCATAACCCAGCAAAAGGGTCTTCCATACTTATTGAAAGCTGCGCGCGAACTACCCGCTGATGTTCAACTGGTGCTTTGCGCTGGTGCGCCGGACACTCCGCAAATTTTGGCTGAAGTTACCTCTTTGGTTGAAGAGCTCAGAAAAGTGCGGAACAACGTAATTTGGGTCGAAAAACACCTGAGTCGTGCCGAGCTTATCGCCGTGCTTTCGTCGGCGACGGTCTTTGCCTGCCCAAGTATTTACGAACCTCTTGGCATAGTGAATCTCGAAGCCATGGCATGTGGAATCCCGGTTGTTGCAACCGCAACCGGTGGTATTCCCGAGGTAGTTGCTCACGATGAAACCGGCCTTCTAGTACCAATCGAACAAGTCATGGACGGTAGCGGTAAGCCGCTGGACGAGAAGAAGTTTGTTGCAGATTTTGCGAATGCTCTAAATGAAATGTTGGCCAACCCAAACCTTGATGCATTTGGGAAAGCTGGACGCAGCAGGGTGGAAGAGCACTTCAGCTGGGAGAGTATTGCAGAGCAGACTTTGAGCGTGTATCGAGGCGCTATTCAGGATTTCAAATAGGCTCTTGGCATGTCTCGCGTCATTGATCTAAATAACGTAACGGTAACTCGCAATGCTAAATACATTCTCAGTAACGTCGACTGGCAGGTGGAATCAAATCAGCGTTGGGTAGTTATTGGACCAAATGGGGCGGGCAAAACCACACTGCTCAGAGTTGCATCGGCCCAACTTCACCCATCCAGCGGTGAGGCAAGAATTCTCGGAGCCCAACTTGGAAAAGTGAATGTCTTTGAACTGCGAACCCGCTTGGGTTTTGCCTCAAATTCACTTGCGAACCACATCCCAAACTCGGAAACTGTCCTAAATTCAGTTTTAACGGCAAGTTACGGAATAACCGGCAGATGGAATGAGGAATACGACGATGTCGACCTCCGCCGTGCCCATCGCGTGCTAAACGAATGGAAACTAGGGGAGTTAGCCGATCGAGCCTTTGGAACCCTGAGCGATGGCGAGAAAAAGCGAACACAAATTGCGAGAGCTGTCATGACCGACCCTGAAGTTCTGCTTTTGGACGAGCCAGTGGCAAGTCTCGACTTGGCTGCCAGGGAGCAGACGATTGCCCTAATCAGCGCCTATGCTTCTGAACCGGCTGCTCCAGCCATCATTATGGTGACCCATCATCTGGAGGAAATTCCAGCCGGCTTTACCCACGCGTTGATTCTTAGCGCCGGTCAGGTATTCGCCGCTGGGCAAATTGAACAGACACTGACCAGCGATAAGCTCTCTGAGGCCTATGGGCTGGGGATTACCGTCGACTTATCGGAAGGCCGTTATCGCGCCAGATTTCGGGGCTAGCACTGGCATTGAGTCGGAAGCTTTGGTATGCTTGTCCCTTGGTGCCATCGCACCGACAATCTAGAAAATATCAAGGAAGTTTCGCATGAAGGCTGACATTCACCCAAAGTACGAACCGATCGTTTTCCGCGACTTGGCTTCGGGTGTTGCGTTCTTGACTCGTTCAACCGTTACCAGTAACAAGACCATCGAATGGGAAGACGGAAACACCTACCCAGTTTTTGATGTTGAAATTTCTTCACAGTCACACCCTTTCTACACCGGAAAGCAGCGCATCATGGATGCCGCTGGTCGTGTGGAGCGCTTCAACGCACGTTACAAGAACTTCAACTAAAGATTTCTACAATAAATCCCCAGCCATTGGTTGGGGATTTATTGTTTGGGAATCTATTTTATTAATTCTTGATTGGCCAGCCTGGGCTTGGCTTAAAGTCTTTGTCCACGTTTTCGATCATCCACTTACTAAAGCTTTCATCAATTTCTTTGGCCCAACCGATTTGCGAATCATGTAGCTCCTGCGCCGTAGCTGGAACTTTATCGGCGTGGTTTTTTAGCACCGCTAATGCAACCCGACCTGCCGCGATTGCATCTGCTTTTGAATTGTGGGCGTCATCCAAGGCAACTTTGTAGAACTCAGCAACAATTTCGAGCTTGCGCTTTCCTCTGCGGTACTTGTCGTAGGTTTTATCCAGCACCAGTGGATCAAGAATTGGGGCAGGGTTTTCTAGAGGAGACAACCCCAAAGCAAGTGCCTGGTGATGCAAAATCGTAAAGTCGTATGGGGCGTTGTAAGCCACAACGGGAATGCCTCGCGAAAAACAATCTTTGAGCACCTCAAGAATTTCACCAACCACCTCTCTGTAGTTTCGCCCCTTAGCACGAGCAATTTCAGTGGTGATACCGTGAACATTTGCGGCTATTTCCGGAATCTCTATCTCTGGGTCGGCTAGCCATTCGGCGCGATCAACCACCACCTGACCAGACACGTCTAACTCGACCACAGTCGCGGTGACAATGCGAGACATTTTTAGGTCGAGCCCCGTGGTTTCGGTATCGAACACGGCAATGCGATTTACCCATTCGGGTAATTGAGTTTCGTTCACAAGCAAAGGCTACTTGGCATAACTGACATCAACACAAACCGGCCCCGCGAGCCACTTCAAGTGCAGCCTTAGCTAAGTTCAAGCTGAAGATGTGAACGCCTGGAGCGCCTGCCGCAATTAGACCCCGAGTCAATTCAATTGAATAATTCATTCCAATTTCTCGGGCTTGTTCTTCGTTAGCGTTTTGGAGTTGAACCAGAAGTGCCTCTGGAACCTTGGCTCCGCTCATGTCTGCCATCCTCAAAATTCGAGAAGCATTTGAGATTGGCATGACTCCGGGAATAATGGGCATAGTCGAACCGGCTTGCCTCGCAGCTGACACTAATTCCAGATACGCCTCAACCGTGAAAAACAGCTGGGTCATTGCGTAACTTGCCCCAGCGGATTGCTTTAGCGCAAGTACAGCGGCATCGTGAGCCATATTTGGTGATTCTGGGTGCACCTCTGGGAAGGCGGCGACGCCAATTTCTAAATCGGTTTCATTGCGTACCAGCGAAACCAGGTCGAGTGCCGTCTTCAGTTCACCCTTGGCTAGTGCATCTGGGTCGCCGATTGGTGAATCGCCTCTAAGTGCAAGAATCGACTTGACTCCGGCCTCTTGAAACCGGTTGATGATTTCACGCGTGCCGTCAAATGTTGAGCCAACACAGGTCAGATGACCGATGGTAAGCACATCTTTGGCCATCCGATCAACCACCCCGAGAGAAGTTTCGCGATTGGAGCCGCCCGCCCCGTAGGTAACCGAGACAAAATCCGGGGATACCTCAAGTAATTTTTCGTAACTTCGCCAGAGACTGGCAGCGCCTTCTTCGTCTTTGGGCGGAAAAAACTCGAAAGAAAGCGATGGCTGTTGTTCCAAGCCACGAGACGTGAGTACCTCAAAAACTGATGCGGCCTGCGTAGTTGCCGGCTGGCGAATCAGGGGGTAGTCAGACATTTGACAAGTTTATCCCGACCTTTATCTTGATTAGGGTCGAAGGTAGACTTAGGTTAGTGAATCCCAGATCTCAAGCCCTTTTAGACGCCGTGCGTTCGCGCGTTGTCATTGCCGATGGTGCCATGGGGACAATGATTCAGGATGCTGCCCCAACGCTCGAAGACTTTCAAAACCACGAGGGTTGCAACGAAATCCTAAATGTGACTCGTCCGGAGTTAATCTCGAGCATTCACGCACAATATCTAAAGGCCGGTGCCGAGGCAATTGAAACCAATACTTTTGGCGCTAATTTTGCAAACTTGGCCGAATACGGCATTGTTGACAGGGTTTACGAACTGGCTTACGCAGGGGCAAAAGTGGCCAGGGATATTGCTGATGATTTTTCTACAGAAGCCAAACCTCGTTGGGTCTTAGGTTCACTTGGTCCGGGCACGAAGTTACCTTCACTCGGACACGAAAAGTTCAGCGTGCTGCGCGATGCGTATCAGCAAGCGGCTCAAGGACTAATTGATGGCGGGGCAGATGCCATTCTCATCGAGACGGTACAAGACTTGCTTCAGGCAAAGAGTGCGGTCATCGGCTCTAAGCGAGCAATGGCTGACAAGAAAATTCCCATATTCGTTTCGGTAACAATTGAAACCACCGGCACCATGCTTCTTGGAAGTGAGATTGGTGCCGCGCTTACCGCCATTCAAGCGCTCGGCGTAGACGCAATTGGCTTAAATTGTGCTACCGGCCCGACCGAGATGAGCGAACATCTTCGCTACCTGTCCAAGTTTTCCCAGTTGCCAATTGTGTGTATGCCGAATGCTGGGCTGCCAATACTCGGCCCGCACGGTGCACATTACCCGTTAACTCCACTTGAGCTGGGCTCCGCACATCTGCAATTTGTGAAGGAATACGGGCTCGGTTTGATTGGTGGTTGCTGCGGCACTACGCCATCGCACATCGAAGAATTAGCCGCCATCGTATCGAGCCAACAACCTGCTAGCCGACACGTGACAGACGACCCGGGGCTTTCCTCGCTTTACCAGCACCAGCCATTCGACCAAACCATGACGTATTTGTCCATCGGTGAGCGCACTAACGCCAACGGATCAAAGGCTTTCCGCGAGGCCATGCTGGCTGAGAACTGGGATGAATGCATCGAGATCGCCCGTTCTCAAACTCGCGAAGGTGCCCACCTGCTTGATGTCTGCGTCGATTATGTTGGACGCGATGGAGTAAGAGACGCTCGTGAATTGGTTAGTAGGCTCGCTACCGCAACCACACTTCCGCTTGTTCTAGATTCCACCGAACCAGCAGTTTTGGAGGCTGGCCTAGAGTGCATGGGTGGCCGAGCAATGATCAACTCGGTGAACTACGAAGATGGCGATGGGCCAAACTCTCGTTTTTCTCGAATCATGCCAATTGTTCGAGAGCACGGAGCAGCTGTTGTTGCCCTAACCATTGACGAAGAAGGTCAGGCGCGAACAGCCGACACTAAATTTGCAATTGCCAGCCGGTTGATTCGCGACCTAACCGAAAACTGGGGCATGAACCGCGTCGACATCACGGTTGACACTCTAACTTTCCCAATTGCCACAGGGCAGGATGAAACTCGACGAGACGGCATCGAAACCATCGAGGCCATTCGCCGCTTGAACGAAGCATTTCCGGGAGTACAGACCACACTTGGCATCTCAAACATATCTTTTGGGCTATCTCCAGCGGCTCGCCATGTTTTGAATTCGGTGTTTCTTCACGAATGTGTTCAAGTCGGTCTAACCAGCGCAATCGTGCACGCTGCTCGAATAATGCCGCTGAACCAAATCCCGGAACACCAACTCAAGGCCGCATTAGATCTCATTTACGATCGTCGTGAATACGATGCAGATGGCAATGTGATTTTTGATCCATTGACCAAATATTTAGATGTTTTTGCCGGGGTCGACAGTGCATCTGCAAAGCAAACTCGCGCGGCCGAACTCGCGGCCCTACCAATCGATGAGCGACTCGAGCGCAGAATAATCGACGGCGAGAAAAAAGGTTTGGAACCCGACCTAGACGAAGCCTTAGCGAACGGTCGCACGGCCTTAGAAATTATCAATCAAAATCTTCTCAAGGGAATGCAAGTTGTAGGTGAGCTCTTCGGCAGGGGGGAGATGCAACTGCCTTTCGTTTTGCAGTCTGCAGAGGTTATGAAGGCAGCGGTTGCACACCTTGAGCCGTTCATTGAAAAAACTGAAGACACAGGCAAAGGTCGAATTCTGCTTGCCACTGTTCGAGGTGACGTACACGACATTGGAAAGAATCTTGTAGACATAATTCTGAGCAACAACGGGTTTGAAACCGTGAACATTGGAATCAAGCAACCAATCAACGAGATCTTGAGAGCGGCCGAAGAAAACAACGTTGACGTTATCGGTATGAGTGGTCTGCTTGTGAAGTCAACGCAAATCATGAAAGAAAATCTCGAGGAAATGAATCAGCGTGGCATTGCCGCGCGATGGCCAGTGATCCTGGGAGGTGCTGCACTTACTCGCTCGTTCGTAGAACAAGATCTTGCGGAAATTTACGAGGGTGAAGTGCGCTATGCACGTGATGCCTTTGAGGGGCTCAAACTCATGGATGCCCTTGTCAAAATCAAGCGAGGGGATGATTCGGTAACGCTTCCCCCTCTGAAAAAGCGAGTGGTGTCACCGCACGCAGTGCTAGCCCGCACCGAACCAGATCTAATTCCAGACCGAAGCAATGTGGCCGGCGACAACGAAATTCCAGAACCGCCATTTTGGGGAACGAGAGTGGTTAAGGGTATTGCTCTTCGCGATTACGCCTCCTTCCTAGATGAGCGAGCAACCTTTATGGGACAGTGGGGGCTCAAGCCAGGCCGCGGGGATGATGGGGCAAGCTACGAGGAACTGGTCGAAACCGAAGGCCGTCCGCGCCTGCGCTATTGGTTAGAGCGCCTGCAAACCGAGAACCTTTTGGAAGCATCCGTGGTTTACGGTTATTTCCCTGCCGTTAGCGAGGGTAACGACACTATAGTTCTGCACCACGGGCCCGAGGGTGCAACCGACGGCGGGTCGGGCGGAATAGCCGGAACTGAACGCGTTCGTTTCAGCTTTCCAAGACAGGCACGTGATCGACACCTTTGTCTCAGTGACTTTGTTCGCAATCGGGAAGTTGGACAGGTCGACGTCATTCCATTCCAACTGGTCACGATGGGTTCCAAAATTGCTGAAGCGGCAAATCGACTTTACAAAAATAACCAGTACCGCGACTACCTAGAATTGCATGGTCTCAGCGTGCAGCTCACCGAAGCTCTCGCCGAATTTTGGCACTCTCGAGTGCGAGAAGAACTCGGATTCTCAACACAAGATCCGGCCGACGTTGAGGGACTCTTCAAACTTGAATATCGCGGAGCTAGATATAGTTTTGGTTATCCAGCTTGCCCAAATCTTGAAGATCGAATCAAACTTGTTGAATTACTTAAACCCGAACAAATTGGTGTGGTTTTATCCGAAGAATTACAGCTACACCCAGAGCAATCCACCGATGCAATGATTCTTCATCATCCAGAAGCTAAATACTTTTCGGTCTAATGAGTGCATCGCTGTATCAAGCCAAGCTGGCCGAAATAGCTAGGGATGCTTCCCAGCGCAAAACTGTGCTTCTTAACCAAGAGGAAACTGTTTACTGGTTTTACCCCAAACGCAGACAAAACGACAAGAACAGCAAGTCGATAATTTTAATTCACGGTTATCGCGGCAATCATCACGGTTTAGAGGCTATCGCTGGAGCCATCGAGGACTTCGACGTCTACATTCCTGACCTTCCAGGCTTTGGCCAAAGTTCTCCGTTTCAAGAAACTCACTCTGTTGCTCACTATGCCAAGTGGTTGGATTCATTCATTAACTCACTCGATCTAAAACCAGACAACACGCACCTCCTTGGGCACTCCTTTGGAAGCATCGTTGTTGCTGCCTACGCAGCTAATTACGACGGAATAAAGTCACTGCTACTAGAAAATCCTGTTGCCAGTCCGGCGCTAAAAGGCCCTAAGGGGGCTATGACGGCTGTCGCTAAGGCTTTTTTTTGGCTGGCTGGTGCACTGCCCGAGAAATTTGGCGATGCCATCTTGAAAAGTTGGCCAATGGTACGGGGTATGAGTATCGTCATGACCAAGTCGCGGGCAAGGGAGCTGAGAGCCTGGGTGCATCGCCAGCATGACGAAAACTTCAATGATTTTGCCAATCGGGCAGTGGCGCTCGAAGGTTATTCGGCATCAATTTCAAACTGTGTCTCGGACTACGCCTTACACTTCAAAGTTCCCGTTCTCATGATGATTGGGGATCGAGACGACATAACTTCGGTTTCGCAACAGCAAGAATTATTTGACCGAATTCCCGTAAAAGATAAAGTCTTGATCACCTTTTCCAATGTTGGTCACCTAACTCACTACGAGATTCCAGATCAAATCGCTAAATCTGTCTCACACTGGGTGCAGCAGCATGGGTGACACCATTTACTTTGATGCCCGCTACATCCGAGTTGGGCATCACGACGGCATAAGCCGCTTTTCTGTTGGGCTTTTCACTGAATTGTCAAAAAGAACTGAAGTGATTGCCATTATTTGCGACGAACGGCAACTGGAGAAATTACCGTTTGGAATCAAGCACGTCAAATTAAACGATCCCACCAAACCCCTAAGCGAACTTTTTATTGCACTGAAGTTAAACGCACTCGGCGCTAAAAAAGTATTCTCCCCAATGCAAACTATGGGAAGTTGGTTTAGGAAATACAAGCTAGTGCTAACTTTGCACGATTTGATTTACTATGCCCATCCAACCCCTCCGCCAAGTTTCTCCTGGCCGATTCGACTGGGTTGGAGACTTTTTCACCTGACTTATTTTCCACAACGAATCATGCTTAATCGCGCCGATTCAATTGTGACGGTTTCCGAAACTACGAAGAACCTAATGATCAAGCACAGGTTAACTAAGCGGCCTATTCGGGTGGTTTACAACGCGGCTTCGGGCACAAGCGGCAGGGAACATGGTGAAATTCAGCGAAACCTCATCTACATGGGCAGTTTCATGGATTACAAAAATGTGGAATGTCTGGTTATGGCTTTGCAGAAGTTGCCTGATTTTCAATTGCATTTACTCAGCCGGATAAGCCAGAAGAGGCGTGAAGAGCTGACAAGTTTGGCAGGTCGATGTTCAAATCAGTTGACTTTTCATGACGGTGTTACCGATGAGCACTACTTAAGGTTGCTTTCGCACAGTTTTGCCATGGTGAGCGCCTCTAGAGATGAGGGTTTTGGAATTCCGGTAATAGAGGCCATGGAGCTTGGCACTCCTGCGGTAGTCAGCAACATTGAAATTTTCAGGGAAATCGGCGGCTCTGCTGCGCGATATTTTGATCCCGACAACCCTTCGGATTTAGCCAAGGAAATATTGGCATTGGAACAAAACTGGAACCAGGCGAGCAATGCTGCCCGAATTCAGGCAGCCAAGTTCAATTGGAGTACCTCGGCTGATGCGCTTTTAAGACTTATGAATTCACTCTAAGAAAGTGACTTGGGGTTATAGGACTCAATCTGCCAACCGTTGTGGCTGTGTTTGATTAGGGTCAAGGAAGTATTTTCAAATCGCTGACCTTGTAATGGTAATTCTCCCTGGCTCACTATACGCACTAGTTTTCGAATCATCGCTCCGTGGCTGACAGCAAGAACTCTGGTGCCACGATATTGCGATAGCAAGTGTTCAAGAAGGAGATTCGCTCGAGCTCTGAGCTCATCTAGTTTTTCGCCTCCGGGAGGGTGCCCATTTGGGAAAGTTTCTTTCCATTCGGCGTGAGTCATACCTTCTGCTTCGCCAAAAGATCTTTCTAGGAGCAAGGGTTCAATTACAACTTCCGGAACAGAAATATGTTCGGCGATAATCTTTGCGGTATCCAAAGCCCGTGAAAGTGGCGAACTGGCAACGAAATTCCAGAAACCAACCGGAATTGCCTTTGCCGCTAAGTTGGCTTGTTCAATTCCCGTGCGGTTTAGGGGAATGTCGGTAATTCCCTGCAATCTAAAATCTATATTCCAGTCGGTCTGCCCGTGCCTGAGCAAACCTACCAACGTTTCAGTCAAAAAGTAGCCTCTCGAGAGCGAGCGATGTATTTGCTTCAATCTTCGCAGATGCAAGCTCATCGCCCTTGGTTGGTCCTAAATTGACGATCACTACCGGTTTGTTGCTTTTGGCTGCGTTCCTAACGAAACGAAGTCCAGAATTAACAGTTAGTGATGTGCCCGCTACAAGCAATGCGTCTGCTCGTTCCAAGCATTGGGATGCATACTCGGCTTTTTCGACCGGCACATTCTCTCCAAAAAACACCACGTCTGGTTTCAAGACTCCGCCGCAATGCTGACAAGGGGGAACCATAAAATTCTGGATGGCATCGATTTCCGCATCTCCGTCGGGGGTGAATTCAACATTCGAGTCTTTGCGGACAGTTGGATTCAAGGCGCTTAGAAGATTATCCATTTCGATTCGAGTAATTTGCCTGCGACACTTCATGCAGATCACCCGATCAAGACGTCCATGCAGATCAACAACATTTCTTGAACCAGCGGCCTGATGCAGGCCATCCACATTCTGAGTAATCAGAAAACCGATGTTGCCAGCCTTTTCGGCCTTGGCAAGTGCAAAATGTCCTGGATTGGGTCTAGCGTCACTAATTCGACTCCAACCCACGAAGCTTCTAGACCAGTAGCGCACCTGCGCCTCGGTGGATCTCATAAAGGAATCAAAGGTCATCGGATGTCTGGCCACTCGTCCTTCGCCACGATAGTCGGGGATCCCAGAATCGGTGGAAATTCCAGCACCGGTAAGCACCAGTGGAGTTTTGCCTCGCAAAATTTCGCGCGCAAAATCGAGGCTATAGGCCGCCGCCGCACTAAGTTCTGAATCCATGGTTGCTCTCTCCAACTCAAGAACAGTTTAGGCAGGAATACAACGAATAGATAAAGCACTTATCGGCAAGGTCTTCTGGTCGTATTATTCGAGAAAGGCTAGGGATGCGGGGAGTGCGTGACCAAGATTTACGATTCAGTGACCTCTGCGCGAAATCTACTGGCTAAGGCGCTCGGGAAAAGTCGTTCGGAAGCCGATCTACTTGACCGATTTGATCGATGGGGACCAGACCTCGTTGCTGCATTGTCCGAGGTTTATCCGGTAGAAAGCATTCTTCCGGAATTGATAAGAATTCTAGTGTCGGGTCATAAATCTCGAAGCGAAAAACTTCATGCTAGAGATAGACAGAGAATCTTAGAACCCGACTGGTTTCAAAGCGAAAAGACAATTGGTTACGTTTGCTACACCGATTTGTTTGCGGAAAATCTGACCGGCTTGAACTCAAAAATTCCATATCTAGAGAATCTTGGAATTAGTTACCTGCACCTCATGCCAATTCTGGAACCAAGACCAGGCGCAAATGACGGCGGATACGCGGTGATCAACTACCGCTCAATCAAACCTGAACTGGGCAGTATGGAAGATCTCGCCAATACAGCTGAAAAATTGCACGAATCTGGAATTTCTTTGACCTTAGATCTGGTGCTAAACCATGTTGCCAAAGAACATGAGTGGGCACTTAGGGCGAAGGCTGGAGATCGAAAATACCAGGATTATTTCTATGTTTACCCTGATCGAACGATTCCTGATGAATTCGAAAAAACGCTTCCTGAGGTATTTCCAGATTTTGCGCCAGGTAACTTTACCTTCGATAAGGAACTCAACGGCTGGGTTTGGACCACCTTCAACGACTACCAATGGGATGTAAATTGGAGCAACCCCTCGGTTTTCTGCGAATATGCCGATGTCATAGCTAACCTCGCGAATCACGGTGTCGATTGTCTGCGTTTGGACGCAATCGCTTTCATTTGGAAACGTCTTGGCACTAATTGCCAAAACCAAGAGGAAGTGCATGCAATCACTCAGGCCTTGCGAGCATTTACGAAGATTTTCGCGCCGTCCATGATCTTCAAAGCAGAGGCAATTGTTGGTCCAGCGCAAGTTGGGGCATATCTTGGCGAGGGAAGTCGTTCAGGAAAGGTCAGCGATCTGGCCTATCACAATTCGCTCATGGTGCAGATTTGGTCTGCAATTGCCAGCAAAGACACTCGGCTGCTGGAATTAACCATGTCGAGATTCAAAGCAATTCCAACCAGCTCCGCCTGGGGAGTTTACATTCGCTGTCACGACGACATTGGTTGGGCTATTGATGACTCAGATGCACATCGAGCCGGACTAAACGGCCATGATCATCGAATGTTTCTCGCAGACTATTACACCGGCAAGTTTTACGGGTCTGAAGCACGCGGGGTAGATTTCCAAGTTGAAGAGCATAGTGGGGAACGTCGCACCTCAGGAAGCACTGCGAGTCTCACCGGCATAGAAGGTGCCGTGGCTCGTTCAGATGAGAACGCAATCAACTTAGCGATTCGCCGATACTTGTGTGCCTATGCCATGGTTTTTGGCTTCGGTGGAATACCTCTGCTTTATATGGGCGACGAACTAGGGCTATTTAACGACAACTCTTTTACATCCGATCCGGCGAAGGCCGACGACAATCGTTGGATACATCGCCCAAAAATGGATTGGGCCAAAGCAGACGAAGCTGTCAACCTAGCCAATAAAAACTCGGTTGCCGGACGGATTTATCAGGGCATCAGCCTGATCGCAAAGGCACGAAAGCAGAGCCCGTCGCTGCACGCCTCGGTAACCACAAAGGTTCGGGCTGGTCGGGGAAGTGGAATCGCCATTTTTGAAAGAAATCATCCGGCCGGACAAATGATTCAGGTTTACAACCTAAGTGAGGATAGCCGTTGGGTATCCAAGGATGAACTCGGCGACTTGAGTGGAACCCTAGAAAATCGACTGACTGGAGAAACAATCGAGTTGCGAGAGGGAATAACTCTGAGCCCGTATGCCTCACTTTGGCTGGTAAAAGCTTAAAAAGCACCCCGCCCCAAGGGACGAGGTGCCTAGCAGCTGTCTCAAGCTACGTGTCCGAAAGGGGACTTGAACCCCTACCCCCTTGCGAGGACTAGCACCTCAAGCTAGCGCGTCTACCATTCCGCCACCCGGACGAGTGAACTTCAAGGGTATCACGAAGCTTTTCCCGTATCGAGGTGCTTCACTTCTGCCGGATAGCGGGGTAGTTTTGCCATATGGCTCAAGAACCGAGACTCGCACTGCAGCAGTTCATTGCTGCACTAGAGAGACACTTTGAAGCGATGAGTTCCAAACATGGAAATGATGACCCTGCTGTAAGTCAGACCTACTACAAGTTGGAAGATGCGTTTCTAGATTACGAAGAGTCCATCGGGGAAAAATTTGAGGAAATTTTGCCATTCGAATTAGCCGATGATCAAGGGGATTCAAACTGAATCTTTTCCAGGCCGTAATTCTTGGACTGGTACAGGGTCTGACGGAATTTCTTCCAATTTCTTCAAGTGCGCACGTTCAAATCGCTTCTTACTTAGTTAACTTGAACGATCTACCAAAACCACAGTTGACCGCATTCATTGCAACAATTCAGCTTGGCACTGAAGCTGCCGTTGTAATTTACTTTTGGAAAGACATAACCCGTATTGTTCGCGCCTGGTTTGGTTCCCTAACCAATCGGGGGCTTGTCGACGATGAAAAAAAGAAGGACTCGAAACTTGGCTGGCTAATAATTGTTGGCAGCCTTCCAGTTATCGGGATTGGCTTGATCTTTAAGGATCAAATTGAAAACGACCTGCGCAATCTCTGGGTAATCGCTTTCACTCTCATAATTTTTGGTTTACTTCTAGGCGTCGCCGATCGGTTTGGCAAAAGGCAAAAGTCAATCGATCAACTCAGCACTCGAGATGGGCTCCTATATGGGCTCGGACAGGCTCTCGCGGTAATCCCTGGTGTGTCAAGGTCTGGTGGCACTATCACAGTCGGATTGATGCTTGGCTACAGTCGACAGGCTGCCGCAAGATACAGTTTCCTACTCGCGATTCCGGCAGTGGTTGCCAGCGGTCTATTTGAGTTTTTTACCAACTTCAAAAATTTGCCTAGCGACCTAATCGTGGGTGCAGCGATTGCGGGTGCAGTCGCATTTGGAGTCGGATTTTCAGTAATTGTTGTGCTACTCCGCTATTTGGCGAGAGGTTCATTTGCACCTTTCGTAGCTTGGAGATTAATAGTTGGCATCTGGTTATTAGCCATGCTCGGTAGCGGCCAAATAGTTGCCTAGTTACTGCTCATCCGTTTCAGGCTTCGCCGCGTCCTCTTCAAGTTTTAAGAATCTTTCAAATTCCTGAGCAAGAGCCTCGCCCTGCGCCGCCTCGGAATCCATTGCGTCTCGAGTGGTTTCCAGTTGCTCAATGTAGCCGGCCATGTCTTCATCTGCTTCTGCCAATTCATCAATTGAGCGTTCCCAGGTAAATGCCTCATCGGCAAGTGAGCCGTGGTCAAACTGAACCTGCAGAAGCTTTTCGATTTCAATCAACATTGAAAGCGTGGCTTTGGGCGATGGAGCATTTTGAACATAGTGGGGAACCGAGGCCCAAACAGCTATGGTAGGCAAGCCAATTTTCTCGAAGGCTAAACCTAAAACAGACATAATCCCCACGGGACCTTCATAATGACTCCGATCGAGATTCAATTCGTTTCTAGCACGCTCGTTTTGACTAGTAATCGTTATTGATATCGGTCTAGTGTGTGGAACATCAGCTAATTGAGCACCCAGGAAAACCACTTGGTCAATTTCGGCATCGACCACAAATTCCACAATCTCATCTGTAAACGTCTTCCAACGTCGGGCCGGTTCATTTCCATAAAGCAAATAGATATTTGAAAACTCCGGCGAGATACTGGTGATTTCGACGGCTGGCTTCAGAAGTTCGGCTGTAGGCCAGGTAAGTTGACGCTTTCCTTCAGGGTCAAGTGTCACTATCGGGCGACTGAATTGGAAATCAAAATATTCTTCGGGGTCAACAGCGGCCACCAGCTCGGCATCTAGTTGCTCACCAATGAACTTAACAGCGCTGCTAGCCGCCTCGGCTGCGTCATGCCAGCCTTCAAAAGCCACCAATAGCGTTCGGCCTGTAAAAAAAGTATTGGACAACTTCACCCCTTTATCTACCTCTAAAACTCTAAGCGATTGACTAAAGGTAAAGTTTCAAACATGACTAAACCGGCTGCAGTGCTTTGGGACATGGATGGCACCCTTGTGGATTCGGAGCACTATTGGCTCAGTAGCGAACAGGAGTTGGCTGCTTCAGCCGGAAAAATCTGGACCGAGCAAGACGGCATAAACATGATTGGCATGAGTCTTTATGACAGTTCAAGGCTCATTAAGCAAAAACTTGGACTCGACATCGAAGCAGAAGAGATCATTGACCGACTTACCAACTCGGTAATTTCAAAACTAGACAAATCCTTGCCTTGGCGGCCCGGGGCAAAGGAGCTATTGCTTGCTGTTCGTGAAGCCGGCATCCCTACGGCTTTGGTCACAATGTCGATGCGGCGAAATGCCGATGCGGTTGTCGCTCGGATGGGATTCGATGCCTTTGATTTGATAATTGCCGGTGACCAAGTAGACCACGGCAAGCCACATCCCGAACCGTACTTAAAGGCTGCCGAAAAACTGGGCGTTAACATCTCGGATTGCATCGCCTTCGAAGATTCCATTTCAGGTTTGCACTCTGCTGAAGCTTCCGGAGCAATTGCAATTGGCGTACCCAATCTTGTGCAGATCCCAGATAGACCAGGACGAAATCTTTGGCCAACACTTAGCGGGGTCACGATTTCGGACTTAGAGGACATTTACCGAGAGAAACGAATCAACAAATCATGAATCCGAAGCATCCACGAGGTTTATTTAGAGTTGGCGATCGGGTTCAACTCACTGGGCCAAAAGGCAGGCTCAACACCATCACCCTAGAAAAAGGTGGATCTTTTGGCACACACAGGGGTGAAGTTAAACACGATGACATCATCGGTAAGCCTGAGGGTTCAGTAATCACAAATCACAACGGAATTGAATACCTTGCTTTGCGCCCTTTGCTCACCGATTTTGTTCTTTCGATGCCTCGCGGAGCCAACATAATTTACCCCAAAGATTCCGCTCTAATCGTAACCATGGGAGACATTTTTCCCGGGGCCAAAGTAGTTGAGGCAGGAGTAGGGTCTGGAGGTCTCAGTATTTATTTGCTACGAGCAATTGGTGAATCCGGAACACTTGATTCCTTCGAGCGTCGCTCGGAATTCGCTGAAATTGCAAAGGCCAACGTGGTAACCCAACTAGGTTACGAGCCAAAGAACTGGAGAATCCACCTAGGGGACCTACAGAAACAATTACCTTTGGTCATCGCTGTAGGTGATGCAGACCGGGTTGTGCTTGACATGCTCGCTCCCTGGGAGTGCGTGGAGGAAACCGCCAAGGCACTAATTCCAGGCGGCCTCGTGATCGGTTATGTGGCTACCGTAACTCAGCTGTCCAGATTAACCGAGGCCCTTAGAGATTCGGGGCACTTCGCCGAACCAGAGGCTTTCGAGACTTTATTCCGCACCTGGCACCTGCAGGGTCTAGCAGTTAGGCCTGATCATCGAATGATTGGCCACACCGGATTCTTAGTGACCGCAAGAAGGCTGGCCCCTGGAACTACTGTTCCAAAATTCAAGGGAAAACAGAAACCGGAATTTAGTGACGAAGACATATCTGCATGGAACCCTGATCACCTTGGGGAGCGCTCGGTCAGTGCCAAGAAACTTAGAAAATCAATCCGAAATGCCAACTCAGCCGCCGAAGCAAGGCTGGAACAAGAAGACTAGTTCTAAACTAAATGAAGTTAATGAAAGTAGTCGTGTTGCGCAAATTCATCGTAGTTCTATCCAGTCTTTTGATTCTTCCAATGCTTAGCGCATGCTCAACGGAGGCACAAACCTTCTGTGATCCTTACACCACCGGTAAATCTATGGATCAGGTAAAAATCTCAGGTGATTTTGGTACCAAGCCTGAGGTTGAATTTGCAGACACACTGGTAACGGATGTCCTAGAGACCAAAGTTATATCCGAGGGCAACGGCCCTGTGATTGTTGGAAAACAATATGTGCGATTTGATTACACGATTTTGAATGGAACCACAAAGGCCATGCTTGGTGCATCGACCTATGATTCCGCTAACGGTGAGGCACAATTTCTCGTTGCTGGAAATCCGATTGACATTTGCCATGGGTTGACCGGTGTAAAAGAGGGTTCTCGCGTGGCAATTCTTATTCCAGCTGGACTAGCCGCAGCTGAAGATACCGACGAAATCAAAAAAACCGACTCTGTGCTGTTCGTACTAGATGTTCACAAGGTTTACCTGCAGGGAACCAGCACCAATGTTAGGGCGGCTGAAAGTGGCATGCCTTCGGTTGTGTTCGCCCCAGACGGAACGCCTGGAGTGACTATGCCAAAAACCGCTGCTCCGACCGAATTTAAGTCCCAGTTCTTGCTGGATGGATCAGGGGATTCAATCAAACTCGGTGACACTGTGACGCTGAACTACTCCGGTTTCCTTTGGGAGTCTGGAACCCAATTTGATTCATCGTGGGCCAATGGCAAGCCGGAGCAGTTTCAAATCACCGAGTCAGGATTGATTGGTGGTTTTGTTAAGGCTCTGGTTGGAGCCAAAATCGGATCAAAGATGGTCGCGATTATTCCGCCAGACTTGGGTTATGGCGAGCAAGGGAATGACACAATTCCAGGAAATGCGACTCTAGTGTTTGTAATTGAAGTACTTGGAATAGATAAACCGGTCGAATAGTAGGGGACTATGGCAGAGGCTGCGACACAAGTGGAAAAGGGTGACGCCGCAGAGCGTTTGCTCAACATTACGCTGGCCTTGCTTTCGGCAACTAAAGGGTTGACTAAGGCGGAGCTTTTCCAAGCCGTGCGAGAGTATAGAAATTCAATCCAAGCCGGCAAGAGCGCAGCAGCTTTAGAAAAGATGTTTGATCGCGACAAAGACATGCTTCGTTCAAACGGAATTCAGCTTGAAACCTTTATTCTCGCCAGTGATGGCGAAGACAATCAGCAGAGTCGCTACATCATTAATCCCAGTGAATTCTCCTGGCCAAAAGGTATACAAATTACTGCAAAGCAATTGCAGCTTCTGAACCTTGCATCTCAAGTCTGGCGTCATGCCTCGCTTTCAAGTGATGCTGCATCTGGCCTTGATCGGCTCAGAGCTCTAGGTGTTGCCAAAGATAGTAGTGGCCTAGTTGGCTTTGCGCCTCGAATTAAGACTCATGAAACAAGTTTTTACCCGCTAACTGACGCCATAGCTGAGCGAAATGAAATTAGTTTTGACTATCGCAAACCTGGCCAAGACGGAATCACCCGGCGAACAGTTGAGCCTTGGTTGCTTCGAAATGTTTCGGGTCAATGGCTATTAGTCTGCTGGGATTTGGAAGCGGGCGATGTTCGCAACTTTATGCTGCGACGAATTGTCGGAAGGCTAAAATTCACTGGCCGAACCTTCAATAAAGTCGACGAAAGTTCAATTGAAGCTGCCATAAAGTCACTAGACCAACACATCGAAAGCCAAGTAGCAACTCTTTCTATAAAACGCGACAGCATGGCTTGGTTTCACTACGAAATACGGTCAAAAGCTGAAGTTGAAGAGATCAGTTTTCACTACATGGATCTCTGGCTACTTGCCGAGGAACTCAGAACTTATTCGGGGGATTTCAAAGTCATTGGTCCAGCCGAATTGGCGGATGCCATCAGAATTGGTTACGAGAAAGTAGCGGCTGACCATGGCTAAGAAGATTAAGCCAACCGGTCAGGAGCGCTTCAATTTCATTGCATCACTAATCGCCTATGTGATTCACAACGACTATTCCACGATAAGCGAAGTAGCAAAACACTTTGAAGTTCCGGAAGACTACGTGCGCGAGGCTATGACCACAATGGTCAACACTGCTTCTCTCAGGTCTGACATGGAAGAGACCTACTACATGTATGACGAGGACGAACTGAACGAGGGAGTAATTCACCTAATTCAGAAAGATGGTTTTGTCGAAGTGCCAAGACTTTCCGGACGCCAAGCATCTGCGATAGCTGTTGGCCTTAATTACCTTGCTTCACTGCCAAATTTCACGAACACCGACGAAATCTCGGAACTGATAAATATCCTTGGCCAGGGTTCGGCAACAGATGCCGTCCAAATAATCGACTACAAGCCGGGCACGGTCGATGCCGATGCTGCAGTTATCAGACAGGCAATGATCAATGGAAATCGAATTAGCTGCGAGTACATAAATCAACGCGGAGAAAAAAGCACACGCGAAATAGACCCCTTACGCCTAGATCCAAACGGAGACCTTTGGTTTCTCAAGGGTTACTGCCTGAAGAACTTGGAACTGAGAAACTTCAGGCTTGATCACATGCGGTCTGCGACAGAACTTCAGGTTCCTATTTCTGCGGAGGCTCGCGAAATCGCACTTGAAATCGAGGAGCAGTATGTGGCATCTGAAACAGATGTTGAAGTTCTGGTCGAGGTCGAACCTGAGGCATTTGCTCTGCTGTCTGACTTTGGTGCAGAGATTGAGTCAAGCGATCCAAAATCTGGCAAAACTCGCGCCACAATAAAGGTGGGCTATTTGCCAACTCTTGGCAGAGTAATTAGCCAGTACGGTGGCGCAGCGCGTGTAATTTCACCCGAGTCCGCCCGCAAAGTGGTTCGAAACTATGCCCTAATTGCCCTAGGGCATCCGATCGATCAAAACTTGAGCGAGGACTAATGCCGCAATGGATTTGGTGGGTAATTTGGCCGGTGCTTATATTTGGGTCCGCCGGTTATCTAGCCTTCATCGGCTTTGAGCTAGCGCAAAAAGGCGGCCGAGCCGTTAAGGCTTTTGAAGCTACCAATGCTCAACTGCAAAACCTAATAACTGAGCTTGAAAAGGAGCCCAAAGTAGAAGCTTTTGAGGGTAATCTCCTGGATGACCCCAGCACCTTGGCTAGGGCACATGCAAGTAACCTGAAGAAACGTGAAGCTAGACGCGAGGCCGAACAGCGTAGGCTTATAAATAAGCTAGTCGAATATCGACCCGATGAAAGTGAGTTCCGACCATGATTGGTACCCTTGAACGCCTTTGGCCGATAATTATTTTGATCGTGGTGCTAATTTGGGGTGGCCCGAAACTTCCAGGGATGGCCAAGAATCTTGCACAATCTTTGAAAACCTTCAAAAAGGAAATAAAAGATGAAGACAAGTCTGAGGAAAACAAGAAGAACGATTCCTCTAAGGAATAACGCCATTTAGCCATGGCACGTCGTAAAAACCCAGAAGCCACAATGAGCCTTAGAGGCCATCTTGGCGAACTGCGAAAACGCCTATTTTGGTCTGCATTATTTTTTGCGATAGCCACAGTTGCCGGGTGGTTCCTCTTCGATCCGGTATTTGAAGCTCTACAGAAACCAATTGTTGAATTGGCGAAGAGTAAAGGCATCAATGCCACAATCAATTTCAATTCGGTTGTTTCAGCTTTTGACTTACGAATGCAAATCTCTATGTTCATCGGTCTAATTATTTCGAGTCCTTTTTGGCTTTGGAATTTTTGGGCTTTTATAACTCCTGGTCTCAAGAAAAATGAGCGTAGGTACAGTCTTGGTTTTCTCTTCACCGCCTTTCCGCTATTCATCGGCGGCTGCGCCTTAGCTTGGTATTCGCTTCCAACATTTGTTAAAGCTCTATTAGCATTTACACCCGAAGGAAGCGCCAACATAATCAGCGCGAGTGATTACATTCTTTTTACTCTGCGCATTCTTCTGGTTTTTGGAATTGCATTTGTACTACCCGTAGTACTGGTCCTACTAAACTTCCTTGGAATTCTCACTTCGAGTTCAATTAGAAAATCTTGGCGCATTGCAGTTTTTCTTAGCGCTCTGCTTGCTGCTATGGCAACCCCAACAGCAGACCCAATGTCGATGTTTTTCCTCATGATCCCGCTAATTGCTCTGTTTTATTTGGCAGTCGGAATCACCGCGATTCGAGATAAAGCTCAGGCACGAAAACTGAATAGTGTCGAGAGTGAATAATGAACTGAGCCCTGCCGAGAGATTCGCTAGAGCTAAGCAGAGCAGGAAGAATAGCGCGGTAAGCAAGTTCACGGAACTTCTCAATTTTCCCTTGGATGAGTTTCAGGACCAAGCTTGCCAAGCACTAGCAGAAGGCAATGGAGTATTGGTTGCTGCTCCGACGGGTGCGGGAAAAACCATCATCGGAGAATTTGCAATCCATTTAGCAATCAAAGAACAACAGAAAGTCTTTTACACCACACCAATTAAGGCACTTAGCAACCAAAAATACCTTGAACTCGTTAACCGTTATGGCCAAGATCGAGTCGGCCTGCTAACCGGAGACACCAATCAAAATGGTGATGCTCAAATTGTGGTGATGACTACCGAAGTTCTTAGAAACATGATTTATGCAAACAGCAACAATTTGATTAGCCTCGGCTACGTTGTTATGGATGAAGTTCATTATCTAGCCGATAGATTTCGCGGTGCAGTATGGGAAGAAGTAATTCTTCATCTTCCCAAAGATGTTCGAATTGTTTCTCTCAGTGCCACAGTTTCGAATGCAGAGGAATTTGGTGCGTGGCTTGACGAAGTTCGTGGAAACACAAAAGTGATTGTTAGCGAACACAGGCCCGTTCCGCTAAATCAACATGTGCTCTTTGGTGATGAACTAATTGAGCTATTCGATGGGGTAACTAATTCGGTAAACCCAGACTTGACTCAAAGGCACAACAACAAACTTCGACAAAATACATCTCGGCCCACCAGGGGGCGGCGGGGTTATCCCGGTGGTCCAAGAAATGACTCATTGATAGCCAGAATCAGCAAACCGGAGATAGTTGACATACTTGACGATGCCGATCTACTCCCCGCTATTTTCTTCATTTTCTCTAGAGCAGGATGCGAGGCTGCGGTCAGGGCTTGCATGCATTCCTCTATAAGGCTGACCACTACCGAAGAAAAACAAGAAATTCGGCGAATCGCAGAAGAGAAGTGCTACAGCATCGCCGACGAAGACCTAAATACACTCGGCTATTTTGAATGGCTAGCTGCGCTTGAACGTGGGGTAGCCGCCCATCACGCAGGCATGTTGCCGGCTTTCAAAGAAGTTGTAGAGGAGTTGTTTCTCAAGAAACTCGTTCGAGTAGTTTTCGCCACAGAAACGCTTTCACTTGGAATCAATATGCCCGCTCGAACGGTTGTGCTCGAACGTTTGGATAAGTTCAATGGCGAAGGCAGGGTGCAAATTACTCCGGGGGAGTACACGCAGTACACCGGGCGCGCAGGGCGCAGGGGAATCGATACCGAGGGCCATTCGGTAATCCAGTGGTCGGCGAATCTAGATCCAAATACTGTTGCTGGCCTCGCCAGCAAAAGAACCTATCCACTGATTAGTTCATTTCGTCCCACACACAATATGGCCGTAAACCTGGTAGAGGCCTTTGGTAGAGACCGGGCTCGCGAGGTGCTTGAAACCTCCTTTGCGCAATTCCAAGCGGATCGCTCTGTAGTAGGACTTGCCAGGGGGTTGCGGGATAAACAGGATGCCCTCAAGGGATATTCCGCGGCTATCAATTGTCATCTTGGCGACTTCATGAAATATGCCTCTATGCGCCGTGAGATTTCGGATTTGGAGAAAGAGTTTGCTTCGACACGAGTTAGGGCGGAACGCGGGAAAGATATTAGGACGAGTAAAGGTCGTCATGAGAAAGAGCGACACCTTGCGCAACTAAAGAAGGACCTAAAACAGCATCCCTGTCACAATTGCAATGACCGTGAGGCACACTCCCGCTGGGCCGAACGTTATTTCAAATTAAAACGCGAGTTGGATGCATCACTTAGCCAAATAGAAGGACGAACCAACCAGGTTGCCAGAACATTCGACCGACTTTGCTCCCTTCTAGAAGAACTGAGCTACATCGAGACCAGGGGAGACGACACCGTAGTTTTAGATTCTGGTAAGCGACTCGCTCGAATTTATGGTGATCGCGATCTATTGATTTCAGAAGCTCTTCGACAAAATGCTTGGGCAGGTTTAGATGCTCCAGGTCTGGCGGCAATGGCTGCTGCCATGGTTTTTGAAGCCCGCCGAGATGATGAGCAAGAAATAAGAATGCCAAAGGGTAATTTCGCTGAATACGCCGAGAAGACAGCAGACCTGTGGTGGGAACTGGAATCACTTTCCAAAAAACACAAGTTGCCGGCCACCAATGGTCTCGATTTTTCCATAAGTTATGCATTTCACCGTTGGGCATCAGGTGCCCGACTCGACCAAGTTCTTGAAATTGCCGATCTTTTGCCGGGTGATTTCATAAGGTGGGCAAAACAAGTAATAGATTCTCTGGATCAAATAGCCCAAAACTCCGAGGGAAAAATATCTGAGACAGCAAAGAACGCCATCGACCAAGTGAAACGAGGAATTGTTGCCTACAGTTTCTACGGCTAAAAACACGCTGGTTCTTTGTCTTTACGGTCTTGCCGGCGGGTTGATCTCGTCGATGGCATATCCAGATAATTCGATTTGGCTTGCCATTTTTCCGGCTACCGGACTAATTCTCTATTCAATAATCAAGTCCTCAGCAAGACAGTCTTGGCTGGTTGGCCTCGTTGCCGGTTTCACTTTTTATGCTTCCCAGATTCCTTGGATGACTGTTTATCTGGGGCCGGTTCCATGGTTGGCGCTTTCAATACTCGAAGGCTTGATTTTTTCGATTGGCGCATTCGTTATAAACCGCTTCTGGAACTATTCGAAAGAACACCTGGCTAAAAACCCAGTGGTGACAGCTGCCGGAATGGCCATTTTGTGGGTAGCTCGTGAATGGTTAGCCTGCAATTTTCCTTATGGTGGATTTCCCTGGTCACGCCTGGCGCTGTCGCAGTCAAACTCGCCAATAGCGAATTGGGTATTTTGGGGTGGAATCTCAGGGCTGAGCTTGGTGATTGTTTTTACTACCGTCTTGCTAATGATCTGTTGGAATAAACAACTCCTGCCAAAAAACTGGGGCTCGAGTCCAATTGCTCTAATCCTGGTCTCGGTTTTTTTGATACCGCAAATTACTCCGGTCGCTGCAGAACGGGTCACGGATGAGGTGAATGTTGCAGCGGTGCAGGGCAATGCCAACGCGGGACTCTTTGCAAATCCCATACCAGGTAGCATTCTGCAGAACCACTTAGAAGCATCCGCGGCAATTCTCGAATCAAATCAAAAACCCGATTTGGTAATTTGGCCAGAAAATGCGGCCGACCAAAATCCGCTGAATCAAAACTTGGCCAGAGTAAAGATTCAAGAATTCGTAAAGGATATCTCTGCACCATTGATGTTTGGAACTATAACTGAACGTGGTTCGGAGATTTTCAATAGCTCAGTACTTTGGATACCAAATCTCGGACCAGTCGACTGGTACGACAAAAAACGACCTGTGGCTTTCGGCGAATATGTTCCCGACAGAGAATTTTTTCGTTTACTAGCTCCTGACCTAATTGACCTGATTCCACGTGGCTACAGCTTTGGCAGCCGAGATGGAATTTTCGAGATCCCAATTCAGGAGTTGGGAAAGGTCAAACTCGGTACAATGATCTGTTTCGAAGTGGCCGTGGACGACATCACTAGAGATTTGATTCGTCAAGGCGCTCGAGTATTAGTGGTTCAAACCAACAATGCCGATTTCGGCACCACAAATGAATCTGCGCAACAGTTAGCGATTGCAAAACTAAGAGCAATTGAGTCTGGGAGAGTTGTGGTGAATATATCTACGGTTGGATTATCAGAGATAATTTTGCCAAACGGAAAGGCTCTAGACTCATTGCCTTCCTATGTTCCAGGTGTCATGCAAAAAGATGTCGGGTTACTCGATGGTATTACTCCGGCTATGTGGCTTGGGGGAGTGCTTGACCTAGTGGTTAATTTTGCGGCTCTGGGAATAATCGTCTCGATGATCAGGTGGAGACGCAAAAATGTCCAATGACTTTTTAGTAATTATGCCTACCTACAACGAGTTAGAGACCCTAGAAAAATCAGTTGAGGAACTGCTACGTCTCAATCCCGAAGTAAATCTGCTGATAGTCGATGACAATAGCCCCGATGGCACAGGTGCATTGGCCGACAAAATAGCCGGTTCAGATTACCGAGTGAGAGTGATCCATAGAGAAAAGAAAGAGGGGCTTGGGCCGGCGTACTTGGCCGGATTCAATTTCGGAATTGAACACGGATATAAATTTCTTGTGGAAATGGATGCCGATGGAAGTCATCGTCCGGAAGACCTACCTGCTCTGATTGAAGCCAGTAATGAGGCGGATTTAGCAATAGGTTCACGTTGGGTGCCTGGCGGTTCAGTAGCCAACTGGCCGTTTATGCGTACCGCAATTTCTAGGATTGGAAATTGGTACGCGAGAGTCATGCTGAACTGCGACATTCAAGATATGACAGCCGGTTTCAGGATTTATCGAGCCGATTTTTTAGAGAAATTAGATCTTCAGAACGTGTCTTCGCATGGATATTCCTTCCAAGTTGAAATGGCCTGGCGAAGCATTCGGGCACAGGGGAGAGTAGTCGAGGTGCCAATAACTTTTTTTGAAAGAGAACAAGGGGCATCCAAAATGACTGCCTCAATTGTTGCCGAGGCGCTATGGCTGGTAACTAAGTGGGGAATAGCTCGAATGCTTAAATTTTAAATTTCGGCTTTTCCGGTTGCACGACGCGACTTGATGTAGTCGATTCTTTCCTTCAAGATTTCTTCGAGCTCTTCTTTGGTGCGACGTTCCAAAAGCATTTCCCAGTGACTACGGCCTGGGCGGTCGTGTGAAACTTCGAGTTCCACAAACTTGCCGTCTTTTACCAGTGCAGCTTCTTCTGAACACTGTCGGCACTGCCAAAGTTCTGGAACTTCTGCATCGGCTGCAAATACTAGTTCTGTGGTGTGGCCGTTTCCGCATCGGTAAGAATAATTCTGGCGTTCGACAAAATTAACGCCAACTTCGTTTTCAAGACTTTGTGCACCAAGTCGCATTCCGCGCATTGTTGATTCGGACATCAGAACCTCCTATTACAGCCATTTTGTGGCTAACTCATACAACTGATTTGGCGCGGTTTTTATTCCGCGACTACCGGTTCAAGATCGCCGCAGCCATCAAATCTGAGCGATCAGTAACAATGCCATTAGCGCCTAATTGCCAAAGCCTCATGGCTTCGGCTGGGTCATTTACAGTCCAGTAAACCAATTCGACCCCGTGTCTTTTAACCGACTCTATGAACCTAGGGGAGTCGAAGCGAATTAACCAGTAAGACACCGGGATTTGCAGAACATTCACAAGATTTAGCAATTTCGCGGAATTCAAGCCCAGCAAACAGAACAACCAAATTCGCAAAACCAAACTGGCCGATGGCGAAGTGGCCACGCCTGGTAAAGCTGCTAGTGCACTTGTGCGTCTTTTCTCACTGAAGCTCGTAACCAGTACTCGGTTCTCAGCTTGATTTCGAATTATCGTTGAAACAACATCAGCAATTGCTGCATCATTTTTTATGTCGATATTTATTTTGCAGTTAGCTGGCAAGGCTGCGAATATTTCCTCGAGCGTACTGATTTTGCCTCCGAGTTTGAGCGAAAGGCTTTGAATCTCGGTGAGTTTTTTGTCACAAATTAGACCTTCGACCTCGGAAACGCGATCCAATCTGTCATCGTGAAAAACAACTGCTTTTCGATCTTGGGAACTCTGCACATCCAATTCGATGTATTCGATACCTTGGGCAACCGCCTCCCTGAATGCCGCAATGGTGTTTTCGTCGTGTATCAGTTCACCATTGCGAAAACACAATCCGCGATGGGCAAATATCTTGAATGGGTGAGCGGATTTTAGGTATGAGTGTTTCGGCATCTCGTTGGTAAAACCCATAGGTCTAGGCTAGGGGAATGCGACAAGTCTCATTGAAGTCCTTCGGTCGCCTGATGCTTGGTCTTTTTATTTTTGGTCTTGCCTTGGCGATGCTGATCAAGGCAGAAATTGGCATTCCGCCTTGGGACGTATTGGGTCAGGGAATATCAAAAACTTTTGGAATAACTTTTGGACAGGCCACCATACTGGTATCTGTTTTGGTGTTGGTGGCTTGGATTCCTCTCAAAGTTAAACCAGGACTGGGTTCCGTAATGAATGCCTTGTGCATTGGTTTGTTTGCCGATTTATGTCTCAATTACCTACCAAACTTCGATAATTACTGGGCTAGATTGGCCATGTTTTTAGTCGGAATGTGCACTGTCGCATTTGCCACCGGCCTGTATATCAGCGCCAAACTGGGCAGCGGGCCGCGAGACGGGTTGATGATCGGTACCCACAAGGCTCTGGGCTGGCCACTCTGGCTGGTAAGAACTACCTACGAGGGAACCGTGCTAATTATCGGTTTTGCCATGGGTGGGCAGGTTCGCGAGGGAACACTAATTTTTGCGGTTAGCATCGGGTATCTGATGCAGGCTGCTCTCAAATTCTTCAAGATCCAGAAATAGCCGCTATGCAGCCTGGACAGCACCGAGAAACCGCCAGGGTAATTCTCTTTGACCAAGAAAAACGGGTTTTTCTGCTTAAAACCCATTTCGACCCAGAAGTTATGCTGCCACCTCGTTGGATTACACCGGGTGGCGGCATAGACCCCGGTGAGACCCCAATTCAGGCGGCAATTAGGGAACTTGCCGAGGAAACCGGGATTCAGGCCTCAGAACAAGACTTGGGTGACTTAGTTTGGCAAAGTTACGGAATTTGGAACTGGGGCGACGGCATCAATCAGCACAGCTTCGTAGATCATTTCTTCAAACTTCAGGTGTCCGATTTTGAGCTTGATGATTCAAATTGGACCGACGACGAACGACGTGACGTTTTGGAGTTTCGCTGGTGGACAGTCGCCGAATTAATTGATTCTGGCGAATCGGTGGGGCCATCCGATTTGGTGCAGTTTTTGAAGAACCACCTGGTTTAGGGTTTATCCCTTTCGCCGATAATGCACATTATGTCAAGTTGTAAAAACAGGACACCTAAAGGCACCTCCCTAGTTTTGTTCTCTAGTCAGCTTGCGTGGCAGAAATCCACTGTGAAAGTTTGTCGGCTGCGGCACCTGAATCAATTGCCGTGAATGCAGACTCCAACGCGTTTTCAAAAGCCTGGTTTAACTGTGACTGTGACTCAATTCGTTGCTCGCTCAAGTGATAGCTGACGATTCCCCCTGCGGCGTTGAGCGCTACCACTTCTCTGATTGCCTCAAGGTTGCCAGAGCGGTCTGCGTTAAACAGCGAGCGCGTGACCTGAGCATTGTGCTGGGGATCGCCGCCGATTAACTGGTCAATTTTTACCCGAGCTAGGCCTAAATCAGCCGGATTAAGTCCAAATGCGCGCACCTCTCCCCCTTGTACCAGCCAAATTTCGCTGGAACCGGTGGTGGTGAGCTCATCAAGGCCGTCCGAACCCCTGAAAACTAGGGCGTTTCGGCCTCGATTGGCCATTTCGGCCGCCATCAAAGGCGCAATTTCGCGGTTTGCTACCCCCAGCGAAGTGGCCTTGGGCTGAGCCGGGTTGGCCAGTGGGCCCAGGAAGTTGAATGTTGTCGGCACTCCCAATTGCTTGCGCACCGGCGCCACATAGCGCATAGCGGGGTGAAATACCGGGGCAAAGAAAAAAGTGAGGCCGATTTCCCGAAAAATGTCGGCCACCCGCTCAGGCGATAGGTCAAGCCTGATTCCCAAGACCTCGAGCATCTCTGAGGAACCGGTCTTGCCGGAAGCAGATCTGCTTCCGTGCTTCATGACCGGAATGCCTGCCGCAGCGGCGGTAATTGCCGCCATAGATGAAATGTTGACCGTGCCGACTAAGTCTCCACCGGTACCCACGATGTCCACCGCATCCGAACCGGTGTCCAAAATTACCGAGTGCTGAAGCATGACATCAACAAGGCCGGCTAATTCCTCAACTGTCTCGCCCTTCCCGCGAAGTGCCATCATGAAGGCCCCCATCTGGGCCTCGCTGGCGTCCCCCGCCATGATTTGACCCATAGCCCATCCAGCCTCACTTCTATCCAGATTGCCCTTTTCGAGCAATTTGCCGAGAAGTTGCGGCCAGCTGTTTTGAAGTGTCATGCGTGCAAGTTTATTGTGAAAAAACCGCATGAAATAGGGCAAATTAGCCCTTTTTGCCGCTTTCTCTGGGTTAGCATAAATGCATGTCATCTGCGACTTTTTCTTCGCCTGGAATCCACCGCCCGAGCGCGACATCTGTCGGCACAATCGTCTGGCTTGGCAGTGAGGTGATGTTTTTCGCCGCTCTATTCGCCATGTACTTCAGCCTTCGGGCCAATTCACCGCAGATCTGGGCGCACGACACGGCAATTCTGGATGTTCCCTTCGCACTGACTAATACCTTGATTTTGGTGGCCTCGTCCTTCACCGCGCAGTTCGGCGTATTCGCGGCAGAGCGCATGCAACCTCGAGCCACCGGTTGGTCCCCGACCAAATGGGGCATGGTCGAATGGTTCCTTTTGTCCTATGTAATGGGTGCCATGTTCGTCTCGGGCCAGGTTTGGGAGTACTCAAACCTAATCTCAGAGGGCGTAATGCTCAATTCAAACTCCTATGGCAGTGCCTTCTACATCACCACCGGCTTCCATGCCCTGCACGTTACCGGTGGACTGGTCGCCTTCCTAATGGTTATCGGTAAAACCTTTGCCGCTAAAAAATTCGGTCACTACGAGGCCACAAGTGCAATTGTTGTTTCCTACTACTGGCACTTTGTGGACGTAGTTTGGATCGGTCTGTTCCTAATCATTTACGTTCTGAAATAAAGAAGTGGCAAACATGAAAAATTCTCGTCGCAGTCCTTTCGCGGCAGCTGTCGTAATCGCAATTGGCCTAATGCTCTCGGGTGCCGGATACGCTGCTGCTTCAACCGCAATCAATAGCACCCAAAAAACCGAAGTGGCTTCGGCAGCTCAGATTGAGGAAGGCAAGAAATTATTCTTGGCTAACTGCTCAAGCTGTCACGGCGTGAATGGAGTTGGCTCGGCAGTTGCTCCTTCACTGATTGGTGTTGGAGCTGCGTCAGCCGACTTCCAAGTTGGATCTGGACGTATGCCTGGTCAAGCTAGCGGCCCTCAACTTGAAGTTAAGCCTCTCCAATTCACCGAAGAACAAGTCGCAGCGATCGCAGCGTACGTGGGTTCACTTGGTGTCGGCCCAGAAATTCCTAGCGAGGCAATGGTCGCCGCAAATGGTGATGCAACCCGCGGAGGAGAACTATTCCGCATCAACTGTGCAATGTGTCACAACGCAGTCGGTGCCGGCGGGGCGCTAACCGAGGGTAAGTATGCACCTGCCCTGGCAGGAGTTACAAACGTGCATATTTACGAAGCCATGCTTACCGGACCACAAAACATGCCGGTCTTCAACGATGCGAATCTGACTCCAAAGGACAAGAAAGACATCATCACTTACCTAAAGTATGTTGAGTCAAACCCGAGTGCTGGTGGCTACGAACTTGCTGGTCTTGGTCCAGTGGCAGAAGGACTATTCCTTTGGATCATCGGCCTAGGAATAATCATTGCCCTGACCATTTGGTTGGGCGCGAAGTCGAATTAATTTTTCTCAGAGGAGCAAAAAGTGAGCAAAGAGCACCGCTACGAAAGTGGCCTAGCTGTTGTTGCAGCCGATAAGGTGAAGGATCCTGGCATCGAACCGCATCGCGTTCGAATGACAGACAAGTCCCCTGCTAAGGAACGGGTTGCTAACCGACAGGTAGCGGCGCTGTTTATAGCTTCTGCAATCGGTAGCGCATTTGCAATCTTTGCCTACTTTGCATTCCCGATTACCGAAGACTTGGGCACGGTTCGTGCAAACACCTGGTGGCTCGGAATCGGCATCACTCTTGGACTTTTCGGAATTGGTCTGGGAGCAGTTCACTGGGCTAAGACACTCATGCCTGACGTAGAGGTTTCTGAAGAGCGTCACCAGACTCGCGGCAGCGATGAAGTTCGCGCACGCGCGGTAGAAATTATCAAGTTGGCAGATCAGGAATCTGGATTCACCCGCCGCAAACTGATTCGCAGAAGTCTCTATACTTCACTGGCCCTGTTCCCTCTGCCTGCAATTTTCTTCTTTGGTGATCTTGGGCCAAACCCAGCAGATTCATTGCGTCATACCATGTGGAAAAAAGGTACTCGCCTAGCGAAAGATCCTTACGGCACACCGATCAAAGCTTCTGAGGTAACCCTCGGCTCTGTATTCCACGTAATACCTGAAGGCTTATCTGAACTTCCAGAGCACAAGCTAGAAGAAAAAGCCAAAGCCGCAGTTCTTCTGGTTCGTTTGGACCCTAAAGACCTAAAAGAAGACGACGACAGAAAGAGTTGGTCTTACGACGGAATAGTTGCATACAGCAAGATTTGCACCCACGTAGGATGCCCAGTTGCGCTTTATGAGCAGCAAACTCATCACCTGCTTTGCCCTTGCCACCAGTCAACGTTCGATTTGACTGAACACTGCAAGGTCATTTTCGGTCCAGCTTCACGTCCGCTACCTCAGCTTCCGATCACCGTCGACGCTGAAGGCTACCTAATCGCGCAGAGCGACTTCACTGAACCTGTTGGCCCTAGCTTCTGGGAGCGTTAAAAAATGGCAGCATCTACAAAAGAAAAAGGCAGCTTCCTAGCCAATCGAGCGAACTACCTCGATGAACGGGTAGGCGTAGCCGGAATCTTGAAGGAATTCGGCCGCAAGGTTTTTCCTGACCACTGGTCGTTCATGCTTGGAGAAGTTGCGCTATACAGCTTCGTTGTGTTGCTGATTTCAGGAACATTCCTAACCTTCTTCTTCCAGCCGGCGATGACCCCGGTTATTTACGATGGCGTTTACGGACCCTTGAAGGGTGCTGAGATGTCGATCGCTTATGCTTCGACCCTTGACATTTCATTTGAGGTTCGCGGCGGTCTACTGATGCGACAGGTTCACCACTGGTCTGCACTTTTGTTTGTGGCTTCTGCTGGTCTGCACATGCTTCGCGTTTTCTTTACCGGCGCATTCCGCAAGCCGCGTGAAATTAACTGGGTGGTTGGTTTCTTCCTCTTCATCCTCGGCATGGGTGGCGGATTCACCGGTTACTCCCTTCCAGACGACCTCCTTTCGGGTAACGGTCTTCGCATCATCGATGGAATGATTAAGGGAATTCCAGTAATTGGTGCTTACACATCTTCACTTCTCTTCGGTGGCGAATTCCCTGGCGAAGAAATCGTTGCTCGACTATACAGTTTGCACATCATGATCATTCCTGCATTGATCATCTTGTTCCTGGCCGTGCACCTTTTCATGGTTGTCATTCACAAACACAGCCACTACCCTGGCCCAGGTCGCAAGGACAGCAACGTTGTTGGCTATCCTTTGATGCCGGTCTACGTTGCTAAGGCTGGTGGATTCTTCTTCATAGTCTTCGGCGTAATCATGTTGATCTCTAGCACGTTCACGATCAACCCGGTTTGGAATTACGGCGGATACGACCCATCCCCTGTTTCTGCTGGAACTCAGCCTGACTGGTACATTGGTTGGCTTGATGGCGCGCTGCGTCTGGCTCCGAGCCACCTCGAATTTACCGGCCTAGGTGGAACCTGGTCTTGGAACATTTTGCTTCCACTGCTAATTTCGTTGGTTTTCCTAGCTCTTGTTGGGGCGTACCCGTTCATTGAGAAGTGGGTAACCGGTGATGAACGTGAACACCACGTACTAGACCGCCCTCGAAATGCTCCTGTTCGCACCGCAATTGGTGCTGCCGGTGTAACCTTCTATGCGGTGCTCTGGGCTGGTGCGGCTACCGACCTCATTGCTACACAGTTCAAGATGTCGCTAAACCAGGTGCTTACCAGTTTCCAAATCTTATTGATTGTGGGCCCAATCGCAGCCTTCTGGATTACCAAGCGCGCTGCGCTTTCGCTACAGCGAAAGGACCGCGAAATCGTATTGCACGGTCGTGAGACTGGTCGAATCATTCGCATGCCACACGGCGAATACATTGAAGTACATGAACCACTGGACAAGTACGAAATGTACAAGCTCGTCGATTACAAGAGTTACCAACCGACCCTTGCTCGACCAAACAGTGAAGGCAAGATAACGGTCAAGGCTCGTATGCGTGCAGCGCTCTCGAAGTTCTACTTCCAGGACCGCGTAGCCCCAGTGGGACAACTCGAACTAGACGCCGCGCACCACGACCACGCGCCAGCAATCGAAGCCAAGGCTCCTACAAAGAAGCCTGCGGCAAAGAAGGCTACCGCAAAGTCGACAGCGACTAAGAAGGCAGCTGCAAAGAAGGCTCCTGCAAAGAAGCCTGCGGCCAAAAAGGCAGCGCCAAAGAAGAAGTAATCCAAAATGAGAACGCCCCGCTTCGGCGGGGCTTTTTCATTAGCCAAAGAATAGGCTTGATGCATGCGCGAGTTAAACGGGCCCGGTTATTCAGCAGATCTATATCAAAATAACTTCACCACTAAGCAGAACCAACTATTCACCGCGCAGTTCACTGCCATCACCGACGCTTTCAAAGCACAGCAATTATTAGGATCAAGGCCCTCCGACCCTGCCGTGCAAGCCTTGGTAAAACAGCACTACGAGTTTTGCCTGCAGTTCTGGACACCCACTAAGGCCGCCTACAAGGCCCTGGCGCAAAGTTACCTGCTCCCCACTGGTTATCGAGAGTCTTATGAGTCAGTGAATCCTGGACTCGCCAAATACCATCACGATGCCATCGTGATCTGGGCCGATGAAAATCTCCAATAAAAAAAGGCACCCTAACTGGGTGCCTTTTTTCACGTGATTAGGTGCTAGTGAGCGTACTGTCCACGGCTGTGTTCGAAGACAAATCCGATTAGGGCAACTAGGGCAAGCGGGAAGCCGATGAAGAATAGCCACCAACCGACAGCAAGCGATGCAAAGCAAATTGCTCCGAAAGCCCCAAGGAAGAATGGCCACCAGCTCCAAGGAGCAAAGAAGCCGATCTCTGTGTCGCCATCTTGAATGTTGGCATCCTCGCGGTCCTCAGGGAGTATGCCCTGACGCTTTGCCGTGTTTTGAGTATAGAAACCCAAGAAAATCGACATGATTGACAGCATGGAAATCGCTGCCGTACCGATTGGTTCGAATCCACCGTTGTAGCTCTGGTAATACCAAAAGGCATACGCAAAGGCGTCTACGCCATAAAACACGCTAAGCCACCAGAAGAAGACTGCATTGAACTTCATTTTTGTTAGCCCTTCTTGCTGCTAGCTTTTGCCTCAGGTGCGGCAAACTCTGGGTGGTTCAAATCGAATGCTGGCGATTCGGAACGAACACGAGGAATCGATGTGAAGTTGTGACGTGGGAAAGGTGACGCGGTGGCCCACTCGAGTGAACGACCGTAACCCCAAGGATCATTCAAAGTGGTCTTAACTCCGCGCTTGTGAGTGATGTAAATATTCCATAGGAACGGAATAATCGAAATCGCAAGCAAGGCTGAGCCGACAGTAGATACCTGGTTCATCCAGGTGAAGCCGTCTTCTGGAAGATAAGTTGCGTAGCGACGTGGCATACCAATTACGCCAACCCAGTGCTGAATCAAGAATGTCGTGTGGAAGCCGATAAACAAAATCCAGAATTGAATTTTTCCTAGACGCTCGTTTAGAAGCTTGCCGGTCATCTTTGGGTACCAGAAGTAGATACCTGCAAACATCGCAAATACTACTGTTCCGAAAACTACATAGTGGAAGTGAGCCACCACAAAGTAACTGTCGGAAAGGTGGAAGTCCAAAGTTGGTGATGCCAAAATTACGCCGGTCAAGCCACCGAAAATGAAGGTGGTTAGGAACCCTAGCGAATAAAGCATTGGAGTGTCGAAGCTAATTGAGCCCTTCCACATTGTTCCAATCCAGTTGAATACCTTCACACCGGTTGGCACAGCAATCAACATAGTGGTGAATGCAAAGAATGGAAGCAGCACACTACCGGTTACATACATGTGGTGTGCCCAAACAGTCATCGAGAGTGCTGCAATCGCGATGGTCGCATAGACCAAAGTCTTGTAACCAAAAATTGGCTTGCGGCTAAATACTGGGAAGATCTCTGAAACGATGCCGAAGAACGGTAGCGCCAAAATGTAAACCTCAGGGTGACCGAAGAACCAGAAAAGGTGTTGCCAGAGCATTGGCCCACCGTTAGCTGGATCAAAAATATGCGCATCGAAACGACGGTCTGCACCCAAAGCAAACAAGGCAGCAGCAAGCGGAGGGAAGCACATGATTACCAAGATTGAAGTTACCAATGTGTTCCAGGTGAAGATTGGCAAACGCCACATTGTCATGCCAGGTGCACGCATGGTCAAAATCGTGGTTACGAAGTTGACACCACCCATGATGGTTCCGAAACCACCAAGCGCAAGACCAAATACCCACAAGTCGCCACCGATACCCGGTGAGAATGAAGCATTGGACAATGGCGCGTAGGCAAACCAACCGAAACTTGCCGCACCTTGAGGTGTGAAGAAACCGGCAACGGCAACAAAAGAACCGAAGAAGTAGAACCAATATGCGATTGCATTCAAACGTGGGAACGCCACGTCGGGAGCACCAATCTGCACTGGCATCAAAATGTTAGCGAAAGCCGCAAACAGCGGTGTGGCAAACATCAAAAGCATAATGGTGCCGTGCATGGTGAATAACTGGTTGTACTGCTCTTTAGTGGCCACAACTTCAAGGCCTGGTGCAGCCAACTGGGCACGGATTACCAAGGCCATCACACCACCGATTAGGAAGTAGATAAACGAAGTAATCAGGTAAAGGTAACCAATCTTCTTGTGATCAGTCGTGGTGACCCAATCAACCAGAATGCGACCCTTTGATTTCTTGGTGGTCGAACCAGCAGATGCAGTTGCGGTAGCGGTAGCCATTTTGCCTATCCCTTTGTCGATTCTGAAGCAGGCTTGTCACCTGGAAGATTTTGGTTACGGTCATACTTTTCATCTAGTTGACCGACGTTGCCCTTGGCTGCAAGCTGAGCCATGTGTGCATCGTAGTCTGCCTGTTCAACAATCTTGACGTTGAATAACATCATCGAGTGGAATTCGCCACATAGTTCGGCGCATTTACCCTTGTAAGTTCCAACCTTCGTGGGAGTGAAGTACATGTGGTTAGTAGAACCTGGGAAAACATCCTTCTTGTAAAGGAAGTCAATGACCCAGAATGAGTGAACTACGTCGCGCGAACGGAGATCAATCTGAACAGTCTTATTGACTGGAAGGTAAAGCGTAGGCAATGCAGCTTCGCTCCCCTCTTCACCCTGGAATTGCGATTGAACTCCTGAGTCGTACACGTTGGCATTGGTGTAGTTGAAGTCCCATGACCACTGCTTACCAATAACTTCAATGGTTACATCCGGGTTTGGAGTGGGCTTCTCAATGTCTGACATTGTCTTAGCAGTAAAGGCAAAGAAACCAATTACTAAAATCAGTGGGACCACGGTGAAGAGTGCCTCCACCGGGTTGTTGTAACGCAGCTGAACCGGCAGAGAGTTGTCACCCTTGCGTCGGCGGTATCGAATAATTGCGTAGAACATCAGCCCCCAGGCGATGATGCCAACACCCCAGAGAATGATCCATGAACCATTCCAGAAGTTGACAATCATGTCGGTGTGGTTGGTGACTCCGGCCTCACCGGGTAGGAAGCCCCTAGAAAACTCGGCGGAGGTGCAACCGGTTAGGGTCAGAACAAGAATGGTTGCCAAAGGCACCCATTTGAAAGCATGCTTGCGACGCAATTTTCGCCCTTCAAATGCAAAACGTTAACTCTTTTATCCTACGCTTTGGCCGAGCCCAAAATGCCCTAAAAACGCCGAAAATTCAGGGTTTAATGCGAAAATCCGCCTCGGTTGAGGCGGATTTTTGTACTGCTAAAACTAGTTGAAACTGTTGCCACAGGCGCAGGATCCAGTGGCATTGGGATTGTCGATGGTGAGGCCCTGTTTCATGATTGAATCCTCAAAATCGATAGTGGCACCCACCAGGTAGTTGGCGCTCTTTTGGTCAACGATTACCTCCAGTCCACCGAAATCTTTGACCAGATCGTCCTCAGATTTGGCTTCATCTGGATAGAGGTCGTACTGGAATCCGGCGCAGCCCCCAACCTTGACCTCGATACGAAGTCGCACATCGCTCAGCCCTTGGGCCTCAAAAAGGGCCTTTACTCGGTCTCGAGCGGTATCGGTGAGAATTACCTCGTGACTTAGCGTTTCAGTCATGGTTAACCTTTCGTCTACTCAATTGTAAAACCTAATTGACCCTCAGGTCATTCCCTTTATAGAGGAAAAGGCTTTCTGCCACTATGGCTGAACGCAGGGTCTCCAGGTGCACAGACTCATTCGGACTGTGAGCTCGGCTATCCGAGTCTTCAACCCCGGTAACTAAAATCTGTGCCTTGGGAAAGACCTCAATTAAATCGGCAATGAAGGGAATTGAACCGCCAATTCCGATTTCAACCGCAGGTTCACCGAATGCAGCACCGAGACAGGCGCTTGACAGTTCTCTCGCCCAACCACGATTCTCATCGGCAAACGGCTTGCCAAGCTCAATATCGCCAAAGCTTAGTTTTGCTCCGAAAGGCAAATTGGCCTGCAGGTGTGAACGCAATAGCTCTAGAGCCTCCTGAGGTTTTTCACCGGGCGCAATACGCATACTTATTTTGGCTCGCATGGTGGGCAACAAAGTATTCGAGGACTGCGCAACCGGGACTGCGTCCATGCCGATAACTGTAATGGCTGGCTTCGTCCAAATGCGATCAAGTATCGACCCGGAGCCAATCTGTTTGACATTTGGCAGCAGGCCAGCGTCGGTGGCGAGAGTTTCATCCGAATATTCGAGTGCAGAAGCCTTACCCTGCTTCAATCCATGCACGTTTACATTTCCTTGGTCATCATGCAAAGTGGCCAGTAACTTAATCATCGCAGTCATCGCATCCGGAACTGCCCCGCCGTACATTCCTGAGTGCACGGCGTGATCTAAAGTGCTCACTTCAATTTCCTGAGAGACTAAGCCGCGCAACGTCGTGGTTAGAGCTGGTGTAGTAGTTGTCCAGTTTGTTGAATCAGCTACCACAATCACATCCGCGCTCAGCAAATCCTTGTTTTCCTCGAGAAATTGACGGAAAGTTGGCGAACCAGCTTCCTCCTCTCCCTCAATAAAAAGTGAAATGCCAAGTTCAAAATCGGGACCAACCATGTCTCGCAAAACTTCAATGGCAGTTAGGTGAGCAACAATTCCGGCTTTGTCGTCGGCCGCTCCACGTCCAAAAATGCGTCCGTCGATAATGGTGGGCTCAAACGGTGGTGTTCGCCAAGCCTGAAGATCGCCCGGTGGTTGAACGTCATGGTGCGCGTAGAGCAACACCTGAGGACGACCGTTTCGTGCTGCGCGATGCGCAACCACCGCTGGTGCACCGGTGACGCCTGCATTCTCAGCTCGGCGCACTGCTATAGTCTCAAAAATTCCTGTCGCCCGCACTGCCTCAGCAACATAATCGGCACTCTGTTCTAGAAACTCACTCGGATACGCATCCCACGCAATTCCTGGGATTCGCACCAAATCCGATAATTTAGCCAGAGTTGTCGGAAATCTTGCTGAAACCTTCTCCCTGGTCAAGGTGGCCGACATATTGTCTGGACGAAGTGAATCAGCACTGAAGTTCATACGGGTAATCTTAACCTCAAACGAGTGAGGTAATTTCAATGGCTGAGAGCACAAAAGGGACGAAGAACGCGACCGGAAAAGGTCAGGCAACGCCTACCCGTAAAGAGCGTGAAGCTGCAAATCGTCGCCCCTTAGTTGGAGAAAAAACCAAAGAGGCAAGAAAGCTTTCCCGCGAACAATTAGCTGCTGAGCGTAAGGCCGCTCGCGAGGGCATGATGCGCGGAGAAGAAAAATATCTTCCACTGCGAGATCGCGGCCCTCAGAAGAAGATGGCGCGAGATATTGTTGACGCCCGATTCAACCTTGGCGAGATGATTCTTCCTGCGATGTTTATATTCTTGATTGCCACAACGATTGACAACTACAACATTCAACTTGCCAGCTTGATTGTGATGTGGATTCTATTTGCGGCAGTCGTCACTGATGCACTGCTTGTGGGACGCAAGGTTGAGCGAGAACTGTCGGCTAAATTTGGCTACGGCAAGCTAGAGCGTGGATTGCGTTGGTACGTGGCAATGCGATCAATCCAGATGCGACCAATGCGCATGCCAAAACCGCAAACCAGGCGAGGCAAGAAGTAGCTAAAGCTGCTTTGCGATTTTTCTAGCCCAGAGCGGGCCGTAGTAGATGAATCCGGTGTACCCCTGAACCAGATTTGCTCCCTTGGCCAAACGTTCCCTCACATCGGCCGGAGTTTCAACGCCACCCACTGAAATTATTGTCATTTCGCCGGGCAATTGCTTTCGAAGAATATCTAGTACTTCGAGCGACCGCTGCTTGAGTGGCGCACCAGACAGGCCGCCGGTTCCAAACTTTTCGATGCGCTCCACCGATGTCTTCAATCCAAATCTCGAAATTGTTGTATTGGTGGCAATAACTCCAGCCAATTTGAGTTTCTTGGCAAGTTTCGCCACTGCGACTATGTCTTGGTCTACCAGATCTGGCGCAATCTTTACCAGCACCGGTTTTCCAAGCGACTCCTGAATTACCGCCTTCAAGATTGGTTCCAGAGCCTCAACGCTCTGAAGCGAACGAAGACCAGGAGTATTTGGGGATGAAACGTTGACGGCTAAGTAATCTGCCTGAGGGGCCAAAATGCGGGCACTTGTTCGGTAGTCATCGACCGCCTGCTCAACTTCAACGACTCGGCTCTTGCCGATATTGACTCCGATTACTGGCAGATTTTTACCCCAGCGTTTTCGAGTTTTCTCTATTCGGCTAGCAACCTGCAAGGCGCCGGCATTGTTGAAGCCCATGCGATTTATGAGTGCTCGATCTGGGATTAGTCGAAACAATCTAGGTTTTTCATTTCCGGGCTGCGCAACTGCCGTAACCGTGCCAACCTCTACGTGGGAAAAACCCAAATCCCCCAACGCTTTTATTGCAACGGCATTCTTATCGAAACCGGCAGCCAACCCAAACGGAGAATCAAATTTCAACCCCATTGAATGAACTTGATGTTTTGACTTCACGCGAAGGAGATTCGATAGACCGGTGATTCCCAGCAATCGAATCACAAACATACCTAGGTGATGCGCGCGTTCGGCATCCAGGTGTTTGAAGAATAGGTTGAAAATCTGTTTGTAAATCATCAGTCGATACCAGCCTCAAGTTCAACAGACTTGGGCCTTTCCGATCGAATTACTATCACCATACCTACCGCGATCATAATCGCAGCTGGAATCAACAGTATTTCTGGAACCTGACTCACTAATACCCAACCCAGGACGCTGCTAACGGGAATTTGAAACAGTATGGTTGTGGCCACTGCAGTCGGTGAAAATGATCTCAGAGCTCTGTTGTACAAGGTGTGCCCACCAAATTGAGCGAATAGAGTAACAGCTGCGATCAATAGCCACGCTTCAAGTGAATATCCGAAAAGCGGCACTTGTAAAACCAAACAAATCACTAACATAGTCGCCGCGGCAATCAAATATACAACGGCGGTGAAAACGCTCAATGGCAAGTGAGCTCTTACCTTCTTGCCCTGAAACATATACGCTGCCACCAGCGCTGCGCCTAGCAACGCCAATATATCTCCGAGCAGCGCCTGAGGAGACAGGGCGAAATCAATGCCAGTTAAGACCAGTACACCTGCAAAAGAAATTGTGATCCCCAGGTATTGAATCTTGGGTGCCCGTCTCCCCGCGATGGTTGCGATTACCGCTGCCCAGACAACCTGAGTAGCTACCAGTGCTGTGGCAGAGGTGACTGAAGTGAGTTTCACAGATGGTACCCAGCTGGCAAAGTGGATGCCTAGAAAAACTCCAGCAGAAACAAGCGGGCGCCACTTACTGCTTTCCAAAGAAATCAACTGTGAACGATACTTGAAAAGCATAGGCACAAGAACTATTCCTGCAATCGCATTGCGCCAGAACGCAATTGCCAGTGGCGGTGCTTCTGTTTTGGCCATGATTGCAGCCGCAGAAGATGCGAAAACGACTGCAACAAATAAACCAACTAAATCACTTCGCCAGTGTTTTGAGCGATTATTCACTCTGCATCGCCCTTGATGGTATCTCTTGCCATAATCCAGTTCTTTTCACACGCAACTCAAAACCTGCCGGGAATACAGTACGGGGCCGACGTAATCGCCGACCCCGTCCTGAGTCTATTCGCTAATTACCTCAAGGCTTAGCTGCAACCGCTGGTCGATCCACAACCTTCACAGACGTGGCATGAACCCGATGGGCGCATCTTGATTCCACAGTTGAAGCAAAGCGGAGCGTCAGATTCAGTTCCCTGAAGCATCTCGAAAAGTTCGGCTGATGAGTGAACTTCGCGCTTCTCAGTGATTTCAATTTTCTGAACTGATGCCGCTACCGGCGCTTCGACCGCTACGCTGTCGCTGATTACAGAAACAGCATCGGTGGTCGGAGTTGAAGAGTAGCTTGGGTTAGCATCTAGCGCTGCTGAGCGCTCCGCAGCGGTCTGAATACCCAAGTATGAGCGTGTCTCATACGGTAGGTAGTCGAGTGCCAAGCGGCGGAAGATATAGTCCATTAGCGACTTAGCCATGCGCACATCTGGGTCGTCAGTCAAACCTGCTGGTTCGAATGATACGTTGGTGAACTTCTGCACGTAAGTCTCTAGCGGCACTCCATACTGCAGGCCGATTGAAACTGCGATCGAGAAGGCATCCATAACACCGGCAAGCGTTGAACCCTGCTTGCCTAGCTTTAGGAATACTTCACCCAATCCGCCATCAGGGTACGAACCGGCTGTCATGTATCCCTCTGCGCCACCAACGGTAAACGAGGTGGTTGATGATGGACGTGACTTTGGCAGACGCTTGCGTGATGGACGAGCCATGCCGTTAGCGGCAACCGGCACATCTTCGGTCTTAGTTTCGGTCTTTGCCTTAGCGTCAGAAAGCGGCTGGCCAACCTTGCAGTTGTCGCGGTAAATAGCCAATGCCTTCAAGCCAAGCTTCCAGCCCTGGAAGTAGACATCAGCAATTTCTTCGCGAGTTGCAGTTTCTGGCATGTTTACTGTCTTTGAGATTGCCCCCGACAGGAACGGCTGAACCGCTGCCATCATGCGAACGTGCCCCATCGGCTCAATCGCACGGATACCAACTGCGGTATCGAAGATTGCGTAGTGCTCCTGCTTTAACCCAGGTGCGTCAACCACGT
>JACCDN010427760.1_pt1 | contig 60185 bp, 60 predicted proteins | sample 7441691 | NCBI WGS metagenome assembly JACCDN01 (sample SAMN15323439, study PRJNA562643) | freshwater metagenome | isolation source: river surface water | place: USA:Blue River Watershed | collected 2017-08-16 | reverse complement strand
GTAGAAATTTTTTCAGTCTTCAAATCAAATAACACTTCGCTTTCTCCGATACCTATTGACTTAGTTAAACTGCTTGTGATTCCCCCTAAACTATAGGTCAACGTTACAGGTATCACCGACAAACAATTTTCTCGCCCCAATGGTAGTTTTACTTTAACAGGAATAATCACACCCCCATAAACCTGGTTATATTTTTCCTCTACCAACAATTCAAGTGGCTTTCTAGATGACAGTATCTTGATCTCCTTAATGACTGAAGCTGCAAAATGCTCCCCTCTAACAGCTGAAACACTTAATATTTGATCATTATCAGTAGAAATTTTTTCAGTCTTCAAATCAAATAACACTTCGCCTTCTCCAATACCTATTGACTTAGTTAAACTGCTTGTGATTCCCCCTAAACTGTACGTCAGCGTTACAGGTGTCACAGACAAACAATTTTCTCGACCCGATGGTAGCTTCACTTTAACAGGAATAACCACACCGCCATAAACCTGGTTATATTTCTCGTCTACCACCAATTCAAGTGGCTTCCTAGGCGACAGTACCTTGATCTCCTTAATGGCAGAAGCCGCAAAATGATCCCCTGCAACAGCTGATATTGTCAAAATTAGATCACGGCTCGTAGAAACTCTCTTAGTCTTCACATCAAATGCCACTTCGCTTTTTCCTGCATCTATACATTTGGTTTGTTGATTCAAAAACATTTGACCTATCTGGCAAGTAAGAGTAACAGATACTGCCGCCAACTGGTTCTCTCGCCCACTTGGAATTTGGACCTTCACAGGAATAATCACACCACCGTAAATTTGACTACAGCCTTCTTTTATTTCTAATTGTAGTGGTTTATTTGATGCAAACAGGTGGATATCATCCATAAAGTCATCATCCTTACTTATATCAATATTCCTATTAAAAGATGCAAATATTTTGAGGATGCTGTCCTCTCCATTTAACTTTTCAACGGGGATATGGCATTTCATTTCTCTATGGCCTATTGGCATTCTATAGTAAAAACCAGAAGCACCACGCAAGGACTCACTAATGAGACTAGTGGCAACCACTATCTCGGTTGTTCCAAAAGTGTTTTCACGCCCTTTAGGAATTTTTATCGTAACTGGAATACTATACCCACTACGGCCGTATACCCCTTTTTTACATTTCTCATCTACGATCAACTCGATACCCGTTTCATTAAATGAAAATATTTTGATTTTAACACTGTCAGAAGAGGTAAAACCATCCGCTATTGCAACTATGGTATGTACTTGATCTTTATCAACTTTTACAATAGGCATGTCCATGGTTACACCACGCATACCTTTCTTGATCACGAATGTTCGTACTGTATTTTTTTTTGGATCCTTTTCAGCTCCTTTATAGTTAAGTTCTATCCGAGTATCTGCCGAAACGACTGGACTGCCCACTGGAACATTCACTGTAATTCGAAGATTCTCACCCCCATATATCCCATTTTTATACTTATCGTCTATTTTCAATAGAAGTTTCGGGGAATTTGTAAAAGAGGTTCTTTCTCTAGACCTATTCAAACTATGAGAATCACCATTAAAATCATTACTTATCGCTGCTTTTACACTATCTAAGGAAAATATGCTGTATAGACCTACTAACAATAATATTTTGGAAAACATTTTCATGATTTTGATTTTTTTGCCCTAGAAGCCCCGTGACGTAAATACACTATTTAGCATTAACATACTTAGTCTCAATTTACAGGGCTTAAAATAAGCGTTTTGCTCCCTGAAGAATCCAACATAATTATTTGGGAAACAGTTTCAGAGCCATCTAAAACTGCAGATATCTTGAGCTTCTCATTACATAAGCTACGTTGCTCGTCTAAATAAATAGAAATTATTTCTGATCCGCCTGATAGATCAATCGTGCTCGGTGGATTAATAAGGTATGCTGCTCCAGCTCCTCCATAAATAAGTCCGATAGTCGTATTACTTGCCCTACTAGTAGAGCAAGTAACTGTTTTCAGCAAAACTGAGATATGCTCGCGTACATATTTTTGTTTAGCATGATGTGTAGCTCTTAATTGAAGTTCATTAGATTCTGGCAATATGATACTCAGAAATGCTATATTTCGATACTCTTTTGAGGTTGCCGACACCCTTAAGTGCTTAGCACATCTAACACCTGATTTCAATGGTATATTAAATTGACATTGACGCTGTCCTCTCGGCATTCTTACCAAGGTCGGTGGGTCATCTAGATCTACCTGCCCTCTACCGCTATAGATAAGCCAAATAGGCGTAGGGTATAAATTATTCACATGACATTCGGGGATATTTATGGTCATTGGAATATGCTTCACGCCAGTTTCTGGATCACATTTAAGCTCACCTGCACTTAAAATGAGACCATCTGCTGCTGGTATACTAAGCTCATGCCATGAAGGCGTGTAGCCTTGTGCATGAGCCAATATTTGAAGATTTTTAGGATTTCTTGCATAAATCTTTTTTAACGCTATGTCAACTCGATTAGACGCCAGATTAGACATGTTTACCAATTGAGGCGCACCATCCAAATCGTCTTTTCCAGTCCCTGAATAGAAAATATTCAAATCCGCTTTTGTTGTAGTAGATGTGCGCACTGCTGTCATTAAAATCCTATTGCTACAGCCATTCGACCCCCTATTTAGTTTTACACTCACATCTATAGGCTCAATAGTTAGCGTGCCCATCTTACTGGGATTGCCTTCTTCCGATATACATATAACTAGTTTATACTTATTTAATCCGGCTTTATAGTAAGCATCTTTAAATTTTACCCCTATTCCAAGAGCTGTATCTATTCCATAATTATTAGGCACTTTCTTAAATAGTCCTGCTACGTTTATTTCAAGGCTGCCTTCCCCATCAATATATTGTCTGATTTGTTGGTCACTAATCCTTCTAGACCCTTCAGTAATCTCATAACTAATTATGAATTTAACAATCGAACGATTAAACGCATTCGATAGATAGTTACGTGAAAAGTTGAAGTATGTATAAAAGAAATTCTTTCTAGGCTGTTCAGATGATGGAATATGCGTTAGTTCATCAAATAAATGATTAGCTAACGATATAGGCAAATGTTCAACTGACGATACAGGTCGAATTTCCTCTACAAGTATCGAAACTCCAACAGCCCCAGAAGATCTAGAAAAATTAGAATTAGTTGAGGCCAGCTGCAAACCACAAGGGACCAGCTGTGCACTTACAAAGTCCCCCAGTAATATGATCAGCATCGTCAGTAAAAAAAATCGAATAAAATAACCCATATCCATATTTTAAAAAGCTTATCACTTTGGTAATCCAACAGAAGCATTAACACATCATGATCTTTAAAATAAGATAAACACGTTCAGAGAATGGCCAACTTTTTAATTGGGACGTTGAACTTTAGTGGTAAGATAAGGAGTAGTAAGACGTTTAGGATCATTATTAGCAGAGGAAGTCGAATGTTGATTTTTGGTAGTTTTTGAGGTACTAGTATTGTTATTTTGCTGAAAATTTTGTTGAGGAGACTCTAGCATTTTACGTGATTCAGCATTTGTTCTATATACTGGCTTAGTCGAATCTTTCGGCTTTTTCTTACTAAAGTGTACACCTGAAACTGAAGGAATCGAAACTGGCTTCTCAAGAGCGATCTTTTCCTCTTTTTTACAAGCAGTACCTAATAATCCAATAAGAGAAAAACCACATAAAAATTTCAAACAATAGTATTGCATAATGATACAATGAGATTTATTTAAGAAAAATGATTAATAAACTACAATTATACCAGCAAATAATAAGATTAGAAATAGAATAAGATTATAAATATGATATCTTAGTTACTTGTAGTCTATCAAAATGGGCTGTGTAATATTGAGAAAAAGCAACTAGAGTGAATTTTGTGCTTAAGAGCACAACCCAAAAAAGATTTCCATTAAATGAGAGGCTTTTGTTGTGCGCAGAAAATAAGCACTTATAGTTTGTGAATCTTGGAAAGAAGAAGTTAGAAAAAAGATAGTATAGATCAACACATAGTGCACAATGACCATCATCCATATAAACATAAAAACTAGGGATGCTTCATGCTATACCTCCCTAGTTTTTATAGCTCATCAACACTATGAACACTTTGAAGGGTATGGCCAACCAAAAAGTCTTCCTGTCCAATATCCTATATCAGACGCTATATTTCCTCCCTCTATTTCCTTAGATTGAGTTATAGATAACTCTTGTAACTCTGTGTGAATTTTATTTAATTTCATTTTAATATATTTTATAAATTAATATTTTATATATTTTTAATACATGCATCATGGAACCCTTGACGAAATCCATTATAGAAGTCCGATAGAAAATTAAAAATACCCTGAAATCCGCCAATAAAGTCTAGACCACTTCCGCCATATAATTTCTGCATTCTGATTTGATCTAATTAAATTACAATCATTTAAGTACACATTTTAGATAATTTAATTAATTAATAAATTCTAAAATTTAATTTTAAACAAATATTTTCAATAATAAATCAAATAAATAAATATTCAAAAAATAAAAGAATTATAGCAAATAGATTCAACTCAATACAAAACACAAATTTGACACACGCTCTATCGTTGCGTACCTTAGCCTTGGCAAAATTAAATTGATACTATGGATATTGCGCTCTACATAGTCGACTTATTACACCAGCATCAGGAAGTTAATGTCCCTGGTCTAGGTACATTTTTCAAAAAACGTGTAAATGGTTTTTACGACGAGCAGAAAAACATGTTCATTCCCCCATCGCAATCTTTGGCCTTCAAGTTGGAGCAAAATGAAAATCTCATGCTCGCCGACTACTGCTGCGCCCAAAGGAATATCTCTCAAGAAACTGCCATTTATTTTATTGAAAAATTTACCAAAGCAGTCTGGGAGCAGTTGAATACAGCCGACTTAGCTGATCTAAAAGCCCTAGGCACACTCAGAAAAGAAAATAACGACTATATCCTTGAAGCACCTAAAGGAACTGTTTATGATCGTACTTATTATGGTTTAGAAGCAGTTGCTGAAATAACAAAAAACCACGATAATCCATCACATACCAGAAGCGACTTCAATTATAGCACACCTGCTCCCCCCTCTTCAGAGGAACCTTTTTTCTTCAGAGCCTATCAGGAAAAAACTACTCTAGAGCCTATGCCAGCACCAGTGGCTCCTACATCTAGACCAGAAACTAAACCTATTGAATTAATTAACCATCCTACCCCCCATCACTCCGAAGCCCAATCATCTGTCGTTGTAGAAGCTGAAGACATTCATCATGAAAAAAAACAACGGCCTATAGTTGAAGCCCTTTTATCATTTGTTTCATTGCTTTTATTGGCAGCCATTGGCATTTATTTCTTTTATCCAGATGTCTATAAGCACCTGGTTACTTTAGTTTCTTATGAAAAGCCAATCACCCGATCTCCTCAGAAGCAGCCATCAATAACTATAGACTCCACACTAAAAACAACTACTGACACATTACCCAAGAAAGAAATAACCGCTGAACAAGAAAACACTGCTCCAACAAATGCGGAAACAAATCCCATACCAAGTGAAGAGACAACCTATGAAATTATCATTGCCACCTTTGGGAAACAATCTGAAGCAGAAAAGTATATTATCCAGCTAAAAGAGAAAGGAATTCAAGCAAAAATTGTACCCAATCCATACGGTCCTCGAATTCGAATAAGCTGTGCCTCATTCACTGATAAACTAGCTGCCGAAGCTGAGCTCACACGAATCAAGGCGGAGGTTAATCCGGATGCTTGGTTAGCTATCATTAAACCCCATAAACCTGAAATTAAAAAATGATTTTACTCCAAACAGATACCATTGCACCTGCGCTTGCACCAACCACAGAAAACACAATACTTGCTACCACACAAACCATCCAGCAAGTACATGAGTTACGATTCTTAGATCTCCTTCAGAAAGGGGGATGGGTTATGGTACCACTTCTGGTTTTAGCATTTTTGGGCTTGGTAATTTTTATCGAACGCTATCTGACCATTCGAAGTGCGTCCCGCAATGAGTCCGACCTGATGAAACAAGTTAAACATCATGTTATTTCAGGTAAGCTCGAATCGGCTATTGCTGTTTGCAGAAATAACAATACCCCATTAGGACGCATGCTTCAAAAAGGATTATTACGCATCGGTAGGCCTATTAAAGACATTGAAGGCGCCATTGAAAATGTAGGCAAACTAGAAGTATCCCGACTTGAAAAAAACATCAGCATCTTGGGAATCATTGCGGGTATTGCTCCCATGCTTGGTTTCGTTGGAACGATTGCAGGTGTAATTAAAATTTTTTATGGTATATCTACGGCTAATAACATCAGTATGGGTGTGATTGCTGGGGGCCTATATGAAAAAATGATTACATCGGCAACAGGTTTGATCGTTGGTATTGTCGCTTATGTTAGCTACCATATACTCAATATCATGGTCGATCGCGTGATCCTCAAAATGGAAACAGATGCTGTAGAATTTATTGATTTATTGGAGGAACCTGAACAATGAATTTGAGAAGAAGAAACCGACCGGGAGCAGAAGTACATACTTCTGCCATGAATGATATCATGTTTTTTCTATTCTTATTTTTTCTCATTGCATCCACGCTGACCAATCCCAATGTCATCAAACTCTTACTTCCACGATCTGACTCTGGTCAATCGATCTCAAAAAAAACGATCACTGTTTCGGTTACCAAAAACTTGGAATACTTTGTCGAGAAAAAACCCGTCCTAATCGGAGAGCTTGAAAATAGCATAAAGGCCTATCAGCTCCATACGCAAGAATTGACCATTGTACTTTACGTAGACCGAACAGTAGCCATAGAAAACGTTGTTCAGGTGATGGATATCGCAAACAGACTAAAAATAAAATTGGTTTTAGCGACCGAGCCTAAAACAATCTCATAAAACTAGACTGTCATATATGCCCCATCAAGAGGAAGATAACTATCCAAAAGCCTTTTTACTTTCATCGCTGATTGTGGTGCTGTTTCTACTGGCTAGCTACTTTATTGTGATCCGAGAGCCTTTCAAACAAGAAGAAGTTGGATTTGGCGGTATCATTGTTAATTATGGCACCTCAGAAGAGGGAATGGGAACAGACTATATGAGTGTAGAGGAGCCCTCTATTGACCCTCATGCCAACCATGCCCAACCCGAGAAAGCAGTTGAAGATTTTGAACCGATAAAAAGCCCTTCAGCAGAAACAGATAATAAAGACGTCGTCACACAAGATGAAGAAGAAGCTCCAAGCGTTGCCAAAAAAAATCATAAAGCTACCGAGATAGTCACCACCAATAGAACACCTAAAGAAAACAAGCCTGTGCTAAATCCCAATGCCTTATATAAAGGCTCAAAAAACAACGGACAAACAACAGGTGATGGAACAAGCAATGTATCCGGAAACCAAGGAAGTAGATATGGTGATCCCCTATTCCCCAACTATGGAGAAGGCGGTGCTGGTTTTGGTAATGTTAGTTTATCCTTGGTCAATCGCACCTTTATCAATATTCCAAAAATTGATGATCAAGGACAAAGTGCTGGAAAAATTGTCGTTGAAATTCGAGTAGATCAGACTGGAAAAATTGTTTTTGCTCGTGCAGGAGCAAAAGGAACTACCCTATCCGACCTAAAACTCTGGCATAAATGCGAGATCGCTATCCTAGGGTCTAAACTAAATCGACTAGACTCTGCACCTGAACTGCAATTTGGTCTCGTTACTTTTAATTTTAAGGTCAAATAGATTACTTTTGGCCAAAAACCAAATGTTATTTAACATGAGAAAATTAAACACCTGGGATGTTCAAGCAATGAATAATCATGAAATGAGAGGTAAAAATGGTGGATGCCATAATACAACAGAATTGAATAAAATATTATTACAATTAGTCTACGTTGATCCTAATAATAACAAAGCAGTCAAGATACTTTTTCAAAAGTTTGATAAACTATATGATGAGTGCTATCCTTACTAACAAGTCATAAGTAATTACACATTTTTGATGACCTATTCTGAGGTAGTCCAATACCTTTATTCTAAGCTGCCTATGTTCACCCGTATAGGCAGTTCAGCTTACAAAGCTGACTTGAATAATACTATAGAGTTTTGCAGGCAACTTAAAAATCCACAAAATCGTTTCAAAAGTGTACATGTAGGTGGGACCAATGGAAAAGGTTCTACTTCACATATGCTTGCTGCCATCCTGCAAACAGCAGGCTATAAGACTGGACTATACACTTCACCACACCTACGCGATTTCCGCGAACGTATCCGTGTGAATGGAAAAATGATTACAGAAGAAAAAGTGATCTCTTTTGTAGAAACAAACCAAAGCGTTATAGAAACCATCCAACCCTCCTTTTTTGAAGCTACTGTAGCCATGGCCTTTGAACATTTTGCTCAGGAGGAAGTGGATATTGCCGTTATTGAAGTTGGGTTAGGGGGACGGTTAGACTCTACGAATATCATTCACCCTATACTTTCTATCATTACAAACATCAGCTTTGACCACACAGACATTTTGGGTAATACTCTAATTCAAATTGCCTCAGAGAAAGCTGGTATTATCAAACCTAAAATACCAGTGGTTATTGGTGAAACTCAAAGTGAAACATCTTCCATTTTTATCCAAAAAGCCCAACAGAACAATTCAAAAATTACTTTTGCCGACCAACAATATCATATCTATCCCTCAACAGAGCAGGCTCCGGGGATGTTCCAAGTTGATTATAGACATATGCAAACCTCCACTACTGGTGCACTTCAATCGGATCTCAGAGGAAACTATCAACTGAAAAATATCGCCACCGTCTTAACTGCAATCGATGAACTACAGAATCAAGGCCTCACCATACCGACTGAATGTCTTCACGCTGCATTGAGGCAAGTAAACTCACTTACAGGGTTACTCGGACGTTGGCAAGTATTAAATCAACACCCATTAATCATTTGCGATACTGGGCACAATGTAAGTGGTATCACTGAAGTCCTTAAAAATATAAGAACCACACCTCATAATCAACTTCACATGGTAATCGGAATGGTTAAAGACAAGGATAGCAGCGTTATTTTAAACTTACTCCCCAAGAATGCACACTATTATTTTTGTCAGCCTGATTTACCCCGAGCCAAACCAGTAGCAGAATTAGCGCTGCAAGCGAAAGCTTCAGGACTTGATGGAAAAAGCTTTGACACGGTTAGCCAAGCGCTAGATGCCGCAAAAACACTGGCCAAAGTGGGAGACTTAATTTTTGTGGGGGGGAGCACTTTTGTTGTAGCAGAAGTAGTTTGAGTCCATCAGATCCCCTAATAATTATGATTTGGATTTACACGGCTGGCTCTTGCTGACTCAGACAATGAAAACTACCCAGCCCCCAAATAATATCAGTTGAGTCAATACCTACAACCTTTCTACTAGGGAAACATTGTGCAATGATATCCAAAGCTTGATCATCCTTGGCACAACGATACGTGGGAACAATGACATGCTTATTACTGATATAAAAATTAGCATAAGATGCTGGCAAACGTATGCCTTCATAAACCACAGCATCGGGCATAGGTAGTTCAATGACGTTGAGCTGCTTATCATTTAACAAACGCATCTTACTTAATGAGATTAAATTTTTCTGTAGCAAGTCATAATTTTCATCATTCAGCTTAGTTTCCACCACACTGAGTACAGTATCTTCATTTACAAAACGAATTGTATCATCAATATGGCCATCAGTATCATCACCCACGATTCCTTCATCCACCCAGAGGACCTGATCTACCCCATAATAATTGATCAAATAATTCTCAATCTGTGCTTGCTTAAGATGTGGATTGCGATTTTTATTCAATAAGCAACAAGTAGAAGTAAGCACAGTACCAGCCCCATTAAATTCTACAGAGCCACCTTCCATCACAATACCTGGATGAAAAACAGGAATATCAAATTGCTTTCCAATTAAAGTTGGGATCACATCATCGAAATCAAAGGGTGGATATTTTCCACCCCATGCATTATAATTCCAATCAACAATCACTTTTTTATATTTTCCTGTTGGATTAACCAAAAAAGCTGGGCCATGATCTCTACACCAAGCGTCATTAGTAGGATGTAAAAAGAACTCCACTTGTGATAAATCGGCTCCTACCTTTTCAAGATGCTGAATCGCCAATACTTTTAGCTGTAAGTCCTGAATATTGATACGAACCTTTTCACTTTCAGCAAGTGTTTTTACAAACTGGCTATAAGCAGGATAAACCGCTGAAAGCTTGCCTGGCCAGCTTTCTTCTTTATGAGGCCAACTCAACCAAGTAGCTTCATGCAGGGAAAATTCTGCGGGAAAATAGTAACCTAAGTCCTTGGGAGTATTATTTATAAATGTGGAAAACTCAATAGTATCGGTAATCATGGCTATTAATATAGAATTAGATAACTTATAATTCTACACCTCCATAAGAAGGGGATGTAAAATTATAAATAATAGCCTAGATAGAATCCTAAGATGAGATAAATATTACTATTTGGAAGTATGAGCTATATGATAACTTTCTTAAGCTTTTCAACATGCGCTACAATTCGTTTTTCTACTTCAGGTATTTTTTCAGGAATATGGTTTAGCATCTCATGAGAAACAATAGGCGTTTCAAATATCATTTTGCAATAATAGGCACTTTGATTCAAGGGTCTTAACAGCTCCTCCACAGTAAAACGATTCTTTCCATTGGGTTGATAAGCATCCCAAGGTCCTGCAGCAGTTACAGAGAGTAATAATTTTTTCCCTTTGAGCTTATATTCATCCAAACTATCAGAGAACGAATAGGCAAAACCGGAAGTCAGTACTACATCTTGCCACTCTTTGAGTAATGCAGGTGTACTATACCAATACATTGGAAACTGAAAAATAACACGGTCATGAACCAATAAATCAGCTTGTTCTTTTTCAACATTGATATTAAAGCCGGGATACTCCGCATATAAATCTTTAATTTTAAGATTAGGAGAACCTTGCAAGCCCTCCACTATTCTTTTATTAGAAAAAGATTGACTTAAATTAGGATGAGCTAGAATAAGTAAATTTTTCATACTGTACTTGCTTTTTCTGCAACTTTAGAAAGTAAAAACTAAACCCCACCTAAAAAAATCATATAATCACAAAAATTTTCATAAATAGAAAAGCCACCCTAATTAAGTGGACACTATCTTGGGATGGCTTTTTCAGCTTAAGCTGAATATTTTTTATAAATCAAACGAAAAGTCGTTACCTGATTTTGCTAGCTCAGCCCCACTCTCCGCAGGCTCGTACCTTTTTTCAATAACTTCCTGATTCGCTTTGATATAATCAACTGTTTCTTTTAAACCTTCAGCAAATTTTTCAAAGTCCTCCTTATATAAAAAAATCTTGTGTTTAATAAAGGCGCCGTCCTCTAGACGTTTCTTACTCTCTGTAATCGTAAGATAATAGTCATCTGATCTCGTCGCTTTTACATCGAAAAAGTACGTTCGCTTACCAGCCCTTACTTTTTTTGAAAAAACCTCTTCCCTGTCGTTGTTTTCGAAATCTCCCATTGTTTTCTATTTTTTATCGAGTAAATATAATGGATATAAATAAAGTTACAAATGAAAAATGGATTATTCACAATCATTTTCATATAAAAAAGCGTTTATATTCTTTCTACATCGATTTTTGGTTGTGTTTTTAAATGTATGATGTCTTTAAATTTCCAGCAGCCATAACTAATTTAACGGCACACCAGTGATTTATCAATTTCTTAGAAAATGCGGTAGTTCTTCGAATTAATCCTTTACAAGCATTTTTTAAAGAAATGTTTACTCCTTCAATGGCTTTTGTAAACCGTTTACCAATAAAGTGATTTTCTGGAGGAAATACTCCTTTGAAAGCTTTCAATCCATCCGTACACTAGAAATTTACTTAGATATCTTTCAAGCGTTTAAAAAGATATTTTACAGTTTTTTTACTTCTATTTCCCATAGTTAGTGCCAATATTTCTTTTGTTTGAGCACAATAAGCATACAAAACCCATACTTTCTTTTTCTTCTTCTGGACAAAACTATAAAACTCATCCACCTGTATTTGATGGTAAGATGAGTACCAAGAATTTAATTCAACATCAGCATAGGACAGTAAAAAACCGTATTACACAACCTGTGCTAATTCTCAAAATATCCGAAATATCTCGGATGCCAGAACCTCGTACTAACATCCTTGAAACCAATTTTTTGTTCCTCTTATCAGCTCCCCGGTACAAGTATTCTTCTTGAAACTGCTTATTACACCCTTTACAACGATAATTCTGTACTCCAGTCTTTTTTCGACCATTTTTAACGACTCACTGTCCCAAAACAGTGGGGGCAAGCTATACGGTGGTTTATAAACACAAAGTTTACACCTTTACTGTTTTCATTCAAATATTCATCATATATTTTAGATACACTACCTATTCACTCGGACCCCTCAGTTTATAATAAATATACTCCACGAGGAAAAATCAAATAAACTTTAAACAAGCTCAGAGTCATTCCCATTCAATAAAATAGTTCTTTTAGAGTGTAAAAATTGAATTTTTACACTCTAAAAGACAAGTATAGATTCAATCGTATCATATTTTTTTAAAAAAATATTTGTCAATAAAATATATGTTTACTACATTTGTAGTGCCCTCCCAAAGGGCATGTTTTTCATAGGTAGATGTAGGGTCGAATATTAATTTATTCGGCCCTTTTTATTAAGTGTAAAAAAAACACTATTAAAATTAGACACGTCAATCACAAATCATGAAGGATAGAAAGATCGTTGTAGCCATAACGGGTGCAAGTGGTGCAATCTACGCCAAACTGCTACTGGATAAACTAATCAAACTTCAAAATCAAATTACCAACGTGGCAGTTGTCATGTCTAGTAATGCCAAAGCTGTTTGGAAATATGAGCTACAAAACGAAACTTATCTAGACTATCCCTTCCAATTTTTTGAGAAAATCGACTTCAATGCACCTTTCGCATCAGGATCGGCTCGATACGACACCATGATTATTTGCCCATGTTCCATGGGCACGCTTGGACGTATCGCTTCAGGTATTTCTAACGACTTGATCACCAGAGCTGCCGATGTTATCTTGAAAGAACGTCGCAAGCTAATTTTAGTCGCTCGGGATACACCACTGAGTTTAATTCATATTAATAATATGAAAACAATTACCGAAGCTGGAGGGATTATCTGCCCAGCTATTCCATCTTTTTACAGCCTGCCACAGTCTATCGAGGAACTTATTGAAACAGTCATCAATCGGGTTATTGATCTAGCTAGTCTTCACACAAACTCTTACCAATGGGGAGAAACCCATAACAATGAACCAAATCTACATTCCTCTTAATCTGCATACCTTTCAATCTTAACACTTTATAATTTCGTATTTTTGCACCTTCATCATGAATAAAAGGGTCGCTTTTTATACGTTGGGCTGTAAGCTCAATTACTCAGAAACTTCAGCTATTGGCCGTCAGTTTAGCCAAGCAGGTTTTCGTACTGTTGATTTCACCAGCGGGGCAGATGTTTACATAATTAATACCTGCTCAGTAACAGAACATGCGGATAAAAAATGTCGTAAAGTAGTAAAAGAAGCTCTTAGGTACTCGCCTAACGCTTATATCACCATTGTAGGCTGCTATGCTCAACTAAAACCTCAAGAAATTTCAAAAATCCCTGGAGTTGATCTAGTACTAGGTGCAGCCGAAAAATTTCAAATCATTGAGCATATCACGGATCTGACCAAACAAAGTAAGCCTTCAATCTATAATCGCCCCATCTCAGAAACCAATCAGTTTACCCCAGCCTATTCCTTCGGCGATCGAACACGTACTTTCTTGAAAGTCCAAGATGGTTGTAACTATTCTTGTAGCTTTTGTACCATCCCCTTAGCTAGAGGAACCAGTAGAAGTGAAACCATCAGTAATGTGCTTAAACAAGCATGTGAGATAGTAGCCTCTGGCGTGAAGGAAATTGTGCTCACAGGTGTCAACTTAGGCGATTTTGGTATTAGAAATAGCCAACGAGAAGATTCTTTCTTTGATTTAGCTCAGGCACTAGATGAGGTAGAAGGTATCGACCGCATACGTATCTCCTCCATCGAACCTAATTTACTGACTAACGAAATCATTCAGTTTGTAGCTCAATCAAAACGCTTTGTTCCACACTTTCACATCCCCTTACAGTCAGGCTCAAATAAAATTTTAGGCCTCATGCGCCGTCGTTATCGTCGTGAGTTATATGCGGATCGAGTAGCTACGATTAAGACGATAATGCCTAATTGCTGTATCGGCGTTGATGTGATTGCGGGATTCCCAGGAGAAACTCATAACGATTTTCTAGATACCTATCATTTTTTAAATGAATTAGACATCTCCTACTTACACGTATTTACCTATTCAGAACGAGAAAATACCCCTGCGGCTACCATGGAAAACCAAGTCCCCGGTGCCAAGCGTGCCGACAGAAGTAAAATGCTTCATATACTATCCGAAAAGAAGCGCCGCGCATTTTATCAATCCCAAATCAGTCAAACTGCAGAAATTCTTTTTGAAGGTGACCTGAAAGATGGATACATGCATGGTTTTTCGCGCAATTATATCAAAGTAAAAGCTCCATACGACCCACTCTGGGTAAATGAGTTCAAAACAGTAAAATTGCTCGATATTGCCGCAGATGGTTACATGGAAATTGCTGAAATTGCCGAAAGTTTAGTTCATGCATAAAAATCATGAATAACCTAACGTGGTTAAACAGTTTTTTTGCACTTAATAAATCATCTTTACCGAATTAAATTGCACAAGCACACTTTCACTTTATGTTCCCAACACTAACCTATCTCATCCAGTACTTAACAGGGGTCTTCATTCCCTTACCCATTCAAACTTTTGGTTTTTTCGTCGCCCTAGCCTTCATCGGAGCTTACTGGGCTTTTAGCGAAGAATTTAAACGCAAGGAAACCGACGGACTCATTCACGCTTTTACACGCACAACAATAATAGGCGAATCCATTGCCCCATTTGAATTGATCTCAAATGCCGTGTTTGGTTTTGTCTTGGGCTACAAATTAATTGATGGAATATTCCATTATACAGAATTGGTAGCTGACCCCCAAGAATTCCTTTTATCAACGAGGGGAAATTGGATCGGAGGTATAGTTTTAGCAGCGCTACTCGCCTATTGGGCCTATACCGAAAACAAAAAAAATAAACTTCCCCAGCCTCAAATAACTCAAGAAACAATCCACCCCTATCAAATGATGAACAGTCTAATTATGTGGGCTGCAATTTGGGGATTTCTAGGTGCCAAAATCTTTGATAATCTGGAAAATTGGGATGACTTTGTAAAAGACCCCATTCAACGCTTGCTGTCTTTTAGCGGATTAACATTCTATGGGGGCTTAATTTTTGGTGCTATTACCGTATTCTATATGACCGCCAAAAATGGGATCAAACTGATCCATATGATTGATATTGGCTCACCAGGAGTGATGCTGGGTTATGCTATCGGACGAATAGGGTGTCATCTATCTGGCGATGGTGATTGGGGAATTCAAAATTTAGCCCCCAAGCCACATTGGCTCAACTGGGCTCCCGACTGGGTATGGGCCTTTAAATATCCTCATAATGTGATCCACGAAGGTGTTCCTATCCCAGGATGCGCAAGCAAATTTTGCAATGAGCTTCCTTTTCCTGTTTTTCCAACCCCATTTTATGAGTCTATTATCTGTTTAATCCTATTTGCTATACTATGGCTTTTACGCAAACGGATCAAAATCCCTGGACTACTATTTTCAATCTATTTGATTCTCAACGGTCTTGAACGCTTCTCTATCGAGCTCATTCGTGTGAATACCAAATATCATATTTTTGGTTTCAATCCAACTCAAGCGGAACTCATTTCGTTCACATTCATATTGGGGGGAATTGCTGGAATTTTCTTTTTTACGCGTCGCGCAAAACGAATCGTACACTAGCTTCAACCACAACCCTACCTTTTTATCCTCAAAAACGAACAGCTCTAAATAGTTAGTAACTATTTAGAGCCTTGCGCATTTATGGTCAATAATTTATATTTACATGCTTTTAAGAAATAATTATTCGTTAAATAATAATTACATATCATGTATAAAAATATTTATTTAATCACCTTTAAAAAGCAAAAAGAATGGATACAAAATCAGTAGTAAAAACAGGTAATGACACCCTTCACACCTTATTTGACAGACACAACTGGCTAGACAAATTCTTTGGGGCCCCTTTGCTAGATGAATATTTTACTTTAGGCAAAGTAACTAATGTACCCTCGGTAAATGTATCGGAAACAAACGACACCTATCTATTAACTATTGCCACGCCTGGTCTAGAAAAAAATGATATTAATGTAGAAGTAGCCGATGGTATGCTCACCATCAGCGCTGAAACAGAAGAAAAAAAGACTGGTCGATATAATCGCAGAGAATATAATTACTGCAGCTGGAGCCGCTCTTTTTCGTTACCTCAAAATTGTGAGGAAAGTAAAGTAAGTGCCGAATATAAAAACGGAGAACTTAAAATCAGTATTCCCAAAAATGATTCGGCTAAAACTAAATCCAAAAAATCAATCGCCATTAAATAATTGAATTATTAACGAACCCGTCTATTTTACTTAACAGACAGGTTCGTTTCACTCTTTCTGTTCGTGTATATTTTTAAGCACGCATTGTTTGTTTTACTCGGGGTAAAGCCGTTATGGCTCAAATACAGAGACTAAAGGACAAGCAAAATGCGTACATTTGAGTGAATGAAGCTGAATACCATCGATGAACTAACGCATACGCTGGACGATAAGAATCGCTCAGCCATCTTAAAATTAATTGATCATAAATTAGAAAGTGACATGGATAAAGTCCTAGAAAAAATTGATGCTAAGTTCGCTCACATCGATGCCAAGTTTGCACATATTGACGCTAAGTTTGCTCATGTCGAGGGAAGTATATCGAACATCAAATGGGTGGTGTTAGCTGCTAGTGCGGTTATCTCGGCACTACTTGCCATCATCGCTTTAAAATAATATCACGCACTTACAAACATTATTTGACTCATTGATATCTACTAATAGACTCGCTCGATTCTGAATATTATACGTGAGAGATAGCAACAAAAGGCCCGGGGTGTAGCGCACCAAAATGAGTACTTGTAGCAAATAGCCAGACCCAAAGGGGCACGCCCAACCGCAATTAATTTTATAGAAAAACCGTATCCATTTTCTTCACAAGTATCTTTTTATTTCAAAAAAGCCGTACTTTTGGGTCCCGTGTGGAGAAATTGTTTCTCGGTCCAATCTCGGGTTAGAAATCCTCCCAAAAATCCTTCAATAGTCATGACTAAATACATTTTCGTTACAGGAGGCGTTACTTCGTCTTTGGGAAAAGGAATTATTTCAGCCTCCCTTGCCAAACTCCTCCAAGCAAGAGGCTACAGCGTAACCATTCAAAAGTTTGATCCTTATATCAATATCGATCCAGGAACACTAAACCCTTACGAACATGGCGAATGCTACGTAACCGAAGATGGTGCTGAAACAGACCTTGACCTTGGACATTATGAACGCTTTTTGAATGTCCCCACTTCACAGGCAAATAATATTACTACAGGTCGTATTTATCAACATGTGATCAACCAGGAACGACAAGGCGCTTATTTGGGAAAGACCGTACAAGTTATTCCGCATATCACCGACGAGATCAAACGCAATATGCTCATGCTTGGCCAAGATGGCTCATTTGACATCGTCATTACTGAACTGGGTGGAACAGTTGGAGATATTGAATCATTACCTTATATCGAAGCTGTCCGTCAATTACGTTGGGAATTGGGTGCTAGTTCATTGGTTATACATTTGACACTCGTTCCTTTTTTGGCAGCAGCAGGGGAATTAAAAACAAAACCTACCCAACATTCGGTAAAAATGCTGTTAGAATATGGAATACAGCCCGATATTTTAGTCTGCCGAACAGAACATCACCTTTCTGCCGAAATCCGTAAAAAAATCGCGCTCTTCTGCAATGTGAATATCAATGCAGTAATCGAATCCATCGATGCCTCTACAATCTATGACGTTCCCCTCCTTATGTTAAAGGAACAATTGGACAAAACAGTACTGACTAAATTAAAATTACCCCATCGGCTAGAACCCGACATGGAGAGTTGGAAAGACTTTTTAGGTCGACTAAAAAATCCAACATCTGAAATCACCGTTGGCTTAGTAGGTAAATATGTAGAGTTACCAGATGCATACAAATCCATTATCGAATCATTCATTCATGCAGGTGCCAAAAATGAATGTAAAGTTCATGTAAAATGTATCCAATCTGAAAATATTACACCATCCAATGTAACTGACAAATTAAAAAACATACATGGCGTGCTCGTTGCACCCGGATTTGGAAACCGTGGAATTGATGGTAAAATTATAGCTATCCAATATGCACGTGAAAACCATATCCCCTTTTTCGGAATATGCTTGGGTATGCAATGCGCTGTTATTGAATACGGCCGAAATGTACTAGGACTGAGCGATGCCCATAGTACAGAAATGGATGAAAACACTGAAAATCCTGTTATCTCAATAATGGAAGAGCAGAAAAAAGTGGTGAATAAAGGTGGGACTATGCGCCTGGGCGCCTACCCATGTGATCTCAAAAAAGGAACCAAGGCAGCTTCTATTTATGGTAAAGCCCATATTACAGAACGCCATCGTCATCGCTATGAATTTAACAATGGCTATTTAGCCCTGTATGAAAAAGCTGGTATGATTGCCTCTGGAATTAATCCAGATAATCACTTAGTCGAAATTATCGAGCTAAAAAATCATCCCTTTTTCGTTGGGGTACAATTTCATCCCGAATTAAAATCAACGGTTGATAATCCACACCCTCTTTTTGTTAACTTTGTCGCCGCTTGTTTAAGCCACGAAAAGAAAAAACTAAGCCTTAGTGCCCCTGTTTAATATTTTCAAAAATGATCGCATCAAACATTGTTTTAATTAAGAGCCAGCCTAAGCAAACAAAAGCATAAAACAGTGCTCAACCAGATCGCTTAAACATGATTCTCTGATTATCTAAATACCATCCAAAATTAAACGAATGGATAAGAATACGTTTACAGGCCTTTTTCTAATTTTAATCATATTAGTAGGCTCTACCTTTTTACTAAAACCATCCGAATCTGAACTAAAGCGAGAAAAAGCTATTCAAGACTCAATAGCCTTAGCCAAAACAAATTCAACTGCAGCCACATCAACTAGCTCGCAAACTTTACCACTTAAAACTAAAATTGATTCGACTGCCCTGAGTGGCCCTTTTGGAAATACATACGCAGGCAATAACCAACCTATCATTTTGGAGAATGAGCTTATTAAACTAAGTATTAGCCCCAAAGGAGGCCGTATTGAATCGGTAGAGCTAAAAAATTTTAAAACCTTTGACCAAAAGCCCCTCATCATGTTTGAGGGTGAGGCCAACCAATTTGGCCTAAAGTTCGATGTGCAAGGAAAAACTATCAATACCAATGACCTTTACTTTAATTCCTCATCTGCTGGTGGCATCAAGGTCACTAAGACAGATTCAAGCGCATTAACCATGCGCTTGAATTATAGCCATGATCAATATGTTGACTTTATCTACACTTTAAAGGGCGAAAGCTATCAAGTAGGCTTTACTATCTTGACCAAAGGAATGCAAGGTGTGATTGCGCCCAGCACACGATATCTAACCCTAAACTGGGAAGCTGCGCTGAAACAAAAGGAAAAAGATATTCATAGTGAACAGCGGTATTCCTCTGCTTATTACAAACATGGCGATAAAGGCGTTGATCACCTTAGTGTAAGCAAGGACGATAAAAAAGATTTGGAAGAAAAAATACAGTGGATATCGTTCAAACAACACTTTTTCTCCAATGTATTAATAGCAAAAAATGGTTTCAACAAAGGAGTACTTACAGTTAATACTTCAGCAGATCCACATACAGTGAAAACCTTTGCCGCCAATATGCAAATTCCATTTTCCAAAGAGGAGGTCAATAGCTATCCAATGGAGTTTTACTTTGGGCCGAATAAATTTAGTACACTCAAAGCCCAAGGCTACGAAATCGAGAAACAAGTTGACCTAGGTTACTGGCCGCTTAAATACATTAATCGTTATGCGGTGCTTCCCATTTTCAATTTGCTTGAAGGATTCAATTGGAATTATGGTTTAATCATTCTCTCACTCACGATTCTACTTAAAGTGGTGTTATTCCCACTGACCTATAAATCTTATCTATCAATGGCTAAAATGCGCGTGCTTAAGCCTGAGATGGACGAAATCAAAACAAAGGTGGGCGAGGACAACCCAACGCTACTACAACAAGAATATCTGAAATTATATAAAAAAGCAGGAGTAAATCCACTGGGAGGCTGTTTACCATTATTATTACAACTACCCATTATTATGGCTTTCTTCTTCTTCTTCCCCAATCTATTTGAATTACGCCAGGAAAGCTTTTTATGGATGAAAGATTTATCTACCTACGATGCCTTCTTCAGCTTTGGTTTTACGTTGCCATTCCTTGGTAATCATATCAGTTTGATGTGTGTCTTGATGACTGTTTCCACTCTGATTTATACCTATTTCAATAACCAAGTGTCTGGTGCAACTGGACAAATGAAATACATCGGCTACATCTCTCCAATTATCTTCTTTGGCGTGCTCAATAGCTACCCAGCGGGGTTAAACTATTATTATTTCCTAGCCAACATGATTACCTTTTTGCAGCAATATATCATCCGACAATTTGTTAATGACGATAAAATCCATGCGCAAATACAAGAGCATAAGAAAAAACCCGTTTCTGAAAAGAAAAAATCAGGCTTTCAGAAACGCTTAGATGAGTATATGCGTCAGCAAAATGCAAAAACTAAGAAATAAGCTTTAAACAGGCTTTAAGAAACAATGCTATTTAGCGAGCATAACTTTAAACGCAGAAAAGAATTAACAGGTAGCATCGAAGTTATTTGTGGATCAATGTTTTCTGGTAAAACAGAAGAACTGATCAGACGTCTGAGAAGAGCTCAAATAGCCAAGCTGAATGTTGAAATATTTAAGCCCAAACTAGATATTCGCTATGATGAAGGAGCTATCGTCTCACATAATCAGAATGCGATTTCATCTACCCCGGTGGATCATTCTTCATCGATATTATTACTTGGGGCAAGCACTGAAGTTGTAGGCATTGACGAAGCTCAGTTTTTTGACCCCGAACTTCCCTCTGTATGCAGTCAGCTCGCTAATAAAGGTATTCGTGTAATTATAGCCGGTTTAGATATGGATTTTCAAGCCCAGCCATTCGGACCTATGCCGGCACTAATGGCCATTGCTGAACTTGTTACCAAAGTTCATGCCGTTTGTGTTCAATGTGGAGGACCAGCGACCTACTCCTACCGGACCGTGCCTAGTGAAAACAAAATCCTACTTGGCGAAAAGGAAAGCTACGAACCCCGATGCCGAACTTGTTTCTATAGTTAGAATTAGAAGAACTACTCATGGTTGAATAAATAACCAACATAATTGTTACCCTTATTTTATCAAGCTTATTGGCCAACGATTAATTTCGATGAACGCCACATACCTCCATTATCCACCCTGTAAATATAAATCCCTGGAATCAAGCCAGCTAAAGACACTTGGGTATGATAGGATCCTTTATTTAACACTGTATTAAAAAATAACTTAACAAGCTTACCATCTATCGAATAGAGCCCTAAAGAAGTTAAACCACTTACTGGGATTGTAAAATCGATATAGGTATTATCCGCAGAAGGGTTAGGATAGTTTTGTCTCAGCTCAAGCACTTCGGATTTGGGATTCACAGTAGGCTCAGCATTTGTAAGCGCACGATACACATTTAATCTACCCTTTCCTAATAGACCAGCATAACCCGGATTAATCCCATCAATATCGTCAGCAGTTGCTTTAAGTTGTTCCCCGACTTGCTGCATCGTCCAAGAGGGGTTTTTAGCTTTAACCAGAGCTGCAGCACTAGATACAATTGGAGTAGCCATCGATGTACCAATATCATAGCCATAAGTATTATCAAATATGGTGCTTAATATCCCAACCCCTATCTCTCCCCCAGGTGCGGAAATAGCCACCTCTCTACCATATTGAGAGAAACTACTCTTTTGATCCGAAGAAGAAACACTGGCAACACCCAACACTCCAGCATAAGCTGCCGGATAGTCTACCACATTTGTTCCATTATTACCTGCGGCAGCAATAATTAAACAATCATTACTAAGCGCATAATTAATGATATTCTGACCATATACCCCTGCATAAGAACCTCCCCATGAGCAATTGATGATTTTAGCTCCGTGATTTACTGCATAAACAATTCCTTCATAACCAGCCACTACATCTTTGGGATAATCATCACCAGTTACTTTGACAATCAATAAACGGCCAGTATTATATGCAATACTCGCTATTCCAATACCATTATTTGTCACAGCTGAAGCTAAACCACTCACATGAACACCATGTGTAGCAGATGTACTATATACATTGGGGTCATTATCTGGCGTGGGATTATCTCTACAACATCCCACTAAATCATACCCACCAGGAGCAATATTAGCCGCCAAATCTTCATGGTTAAGTTGTGATCCTGAATCTACAATAGCAATAATTGTAGGGCTTACTGCTCCTATAGTGACACCCCAAGCATCTTCTGCATGCACCTGTGACAAATAGCCTTGATAACCGCCTGTATAAGAAAGATCATTGGGTAGTGCAGATGTATGATAGATATACTTTAAGTCTACGTATTCTACATGAGAATCTTGAAGGATTTCACTAGCTATACTTTCTAGCTTTGCTCCTTCAGAGGGAACAAATTTTACTTCTATAATGCGATCCAAACCCGATCCATCGCGATCATCAGATGACAATGTATTTTCTGCAGAACGAGTAGTCTTATAATTTCGATGCCCAGGAAATAAGGGCTTTATCTGCTCGATAGAAGCAGATTTTATTTGAAGTGGGCAAGCTTCTGCTATCGAACTGAGCGTATTTGACACTGATTTTCCACGTTTGTACTTCACAATAAGCGTGTTTGGCGCATAATCCTTACTGGAAATACCGGCTGGAAAATTAAAAGACCTAACTGAACCAACTTGACCAAAAAGGGCAAGTGAGAAAACAAAAAGTGAAAAAAATAGAGAAAACCGTTTCATTCAATAATCAAAAATACATTGAAAAGGAGAAGGTAAATACCTTGAGTCAATCTAAATCAACTAAGTAAAAACTAATTACTTGCAAACTTACAATTGTTTCAGCCGGAGAATTAGAGTTTTAGATAAAAGATATATATATACCGATCTAAAGTTTATTTTATTTCATTCATTTGGTTCTTTTTGGCTGGAATTTCGTTAGATTTTTCGCAATAGTCTCCCACTATTGCTCCAAAACCCGCTTCATTTCGCTCAAAAATAACCGGCAATTATTTCTTATAATAAACTTTAGACCGGCTCTATACTAATTACTCACCTCTATTTCCAAAGCGCGCACAGTACCTTCATAATGTATGCTATAAAAATAGATCCCCGAACCTATTCCCGTCAAATCTACCGTAACGTGGTGCCAGCCTGCCTGTAAATTATCATTTAAGATCTCTTTAACCAATTTTCCAGCCATGGAGTAAAGCAAAATAGAGGTTTGCCCAGGCCGTGGTATGCTAAAATCCAAATTGGAATATCCACTCGATGGATTGGGATAACTGTAGTTAAGCACCACTGTGGGGGCAATTGTTGGTGATACTGGTGAAGGTATGACTTGATCGTACTGATTTTGAGCAGCAATTGCACTCGACTGTAAATCAGTCAAATTATCTCCCCCTATAAAGGCAAAGGCAACTTCCACCGAATCGTTAGCGGCAATTGTATATGGGCCTTGACCAGATACGAAAGAAACGTCATAACCATTAGCCGAATCCTGACCAAGACCTAATGATTTAATGCCACTTGACAGTGCCTCATATTTTCCCGATGTTGGAAATGAACCATCTGTTTGCAGAGGTCCCCCACTTACCTTATTAGATAAAGGATAGTACGCCGGTTGAGCCCCATGACTTAATAACTTTACGCCGACGTATGAAGTACCTCCTGCCTTGCCATAAATATAACCTAACCGATTAGCTGCATCATATTGAGTGACATCATTTGCTCCGTAATTACTGACATCGAAATCGGTAAATAATCCAATATAAAGCCCGGCCAATAAACTTGTACCCGTATTTTTAATTCTATATTTTACGATCGTATACTTATCATTTGGGGCCGAAGCATAAGCTACCCCGCTATGACTCACGTAAACATGCAATGGGCTGGGATTCCCTGAATCATCAAATTCAGACTGTCCTTCAAAAGCCGCACTCTGACTGACTTTTTTTTTCACGGCTACCCGTTTGAGAAAATACTCATGATAAGAACCATCTGAGCCGCTTCTAGCATTATCAGAGACTGCCGTAGCAGAATTGCCTATCATCAAAGACGCTTCGTATAACATGGGAACACCATTATAAAGAAAACCAACCCCATGTGCTCTAGCCGAATCACTAAAGCCAACTCGACCATTACCCGTTATCGATGTAGCTACCCGGTTAACCTCAACATTTAAATAATTTAATGAGACCATCAAACTGAACGATTCGGTGGCCGAAACAGCCCCCCACACATAATTTAAATTAAATCTGATAATCTGATTATCTGGTGTACTTGGCTTCACATACACATTAAAAGGCCCCACCATCGACTTAGTTTCTAAATTCCCAATATGATCAATCACCAAGGGAGTACTTGATACCACTACATTTGAATCAGCACTCAATAACTGAATACTAAGTCCTGTAATGGGTGCTGACAGATTTTTTAAATCAAAAAACACTTTTAAAGTATCCCCAGATGGAATCGACCCATCACCTAAATCTTGAAGTGTAACCTTCTGAACTCGAATCGTTGGTGTTGTTGCTAAAGCCCTATAAACATTTAATCGACCCTGTCCAAGCATCCCCTCGTAGCCCGGATTCTGAGGATCTATAAAATCAGCTGTCAATTTCAACTGATCTCCTACTAGTTTCATTGTAAGCATAGGAAATTTGGCTCTAACCAAAGCTGCTGCACTAGACACCAAGGGCGTAGCCATAGACGTCCCCGACAAGAAAGCATAGGTGTTATCATAATAAGTACTGAGTATATTTTCACCCGGAGCAGCAATGGACACCTGCGAACCATAATTAGAGAAATAACTCTTCTGGTCTGAAGCTGAAACACTTGCCACCGAAAAAACCCCTGGATATGCGGAAGGATAATCCGGCTGGCCTATATTCTTATTACCTGCTGCTGCAACAACCAAACAATCACTATTAATCGCATAATTGATAATATCTTGCCCAAAAGAACTTCCAGCTCCTCCCCCCCATGAACAACTAATCACTTTTGCCCCATGATCAACAGCATATTTAATCCCTTCATATCCTGCCAAAATAGCCCTAGAGTCATCATCGGCCCCCGCCTTAATAATTAATATTTGCGCATAATTATTAGCTATACTAGCAATTCCGACCCCATTATTAGTCTCTGCAGCTACTAATCCACTCACATGCACACCATGTGCATTACTAGCATTCACTACATTGGGGTCGTTATCTGCTTGTGGATTATTCAAATGAGCCCCAACAAAATCCCAGCCATTGAGATTATCAATATATCCATCATGATCGTCATCAATTCCATTAATCGGATCTGCATAATCATGGGTAATATTAGCTGCTAAATCACTGTGATTTAACTGTGATCCCGAATCAACAATACCAATAATCACAGGACTCACAGAACCAATAGGTATGTCCCATGCTTCGGGCGCTTTCACTTGCTCCAAATAAGCCTGATAGTTATTACTATTGGTAAACAAAGGGTCATTCGGTGGTGGTGATAAGGCATGTGCACGATAGATATAGCGTGGCTCTGCATACTCAATTTTCGGGTTTTGAAGTAACTCATTAATTACCTCCTCAATACTATTAACTGAGGAATACTTTATTTCCGCAATTCTTTCCAAACCGGATGCTTTATAAGCAGATGACTTATTCGAACCCATAGCCGAACTTGGTTCATTTCCAAAAAGCTGCTTCACCTGATTAATCGACGCTGATTTTAGTTTAAGTAATTGGATTAGTTCTGATTGCATCATCTGCCCCCCTAAAGAAGTATCTTTAAATTTGACGATGATCGTACCCTGGACATAATCCTTACTTGATAAACCTATCGGAAGCTTGAAATGCCTCTTATCGAGCTTCGCACCATTTTGTCCAAAAACATTAGGTGCAATTAATATAAGTAATATAACTAACAGCTGCTTCATGAGGATGTATGTACGTTGACAATGTACAAAAATTGCATAAAAAAAGCCCCAGGTTTTAACCCGAGGCTCTCTTAAAATATTTTTCAGACTTAAGTAACTCTGACTACTTTTTTTGATAACGCGAACGAAACTTATCGATTCGGCCCGCAGTATCTACTAGTTTCATTTTACCTGTAAAAAACGGATGCGAAGTATGCGATATCTCTAATTTAACTAATGGATATTCTTTTCCATCAGTCCATTTAACAGATTCCTTTGTATCTATGCAAGATTTCGTTAGGAATGAATAGTCGTTAGACATGTCTTTAAACACAACTAACCTATAATTTTTGGGATGTATGTCTGCTTTCATTGTTCTCCAACGCAATTTATGGGACCGCAAATATAAGATAAATTATATATACCTACGAAATTATTCATCAATTATGTCCTGACATAATTCAATGAGGACACCCTGCGTATCCTTAGGATAAACAAAACACACCCATTTATTATCTGCTCCTCGCCTCACTTGATCACTTACCAAGCGAAATCCTTCTTGCCTCAAACGACTCATTTCTTCCTCAATATTATCCACATGAAAAGCGATATGATGAATACCCTCTCCTCGCTTAGCTATAAATTTGGTAATGGCACTTTCTTCCGAACTCGCCTCTAATAGCTCTACTTTGCTTTCCCCTACGTTGAAAAATAGGGTCTTTACATGCTCCGTTTCTACGGCCTCCATTTTGTAGGGAGCCACCCCAAGCAGTTTTTCATATAAATTAGAAGTGTCAGCCAAAGATTTTACCGCTATACCAATATGTTCTATTTTATTTACTCCCATAATTCTTTCAGTATATAACTATCTCTACTGCTCAGCTTACCAAGAAACTGATATTACGCTTGAGTCCAGCAAATTTGGTGCGTTTCACAGCTGATTTTTTAAAAAGCTTAGCAAACACTTCCTCCGTAATATCTTGCCAATCAGACTGGGTCATATTAAGTAATTCATGACTTGGCTTGAAAGCAGCTTCCCTACTCAATACAGAAAACCTATTCCACGGACAAACATCCTGACAAACATCACATCCAAATACCCATCCACCCATTTTCCCCTTGAATTCTGAGGGGATTTCATCTTTGAGCTCTATGGTTAAATAGGAAATACAACGACTCCCATCAACTACATAAGGACCAACAATAGCATCCGTGGGGCAAGCATCAATACAACGCGTACAGGTCCCACAATGATCCTTCGTTGGAGCAATATCATATTCAAGCTCAACATCTACAATAAGCTCCGCTAGGAAAAAGAAAGAACCGAACTGTTTATTGAGCAAATTTGCATTCTTTCCAATCCAACCAAAACCTGCTTTTTGCGCCCAAGCCTTATCCAAAACAGGGGCGGAATCCACATAAGCTCTTCCATGAACATCGCCGATATACGCACGAATAACTTCCATAAGCTGTTTCAGCTTGTCTTTAATAACATCATGATAATCAGAGCCATAAGCGTACTTACTGATCTTTGGTGCATCTTGAGATTCTTGCCTCTCATCCGTATAATAATTTAATGCCAACGAGATCACAGATTTTGCTCCTTCCACCAGCTTTCTCGGATCAAGACGCTTATCAAAATGATTTTCCATGTATTTCATCTGGCCATGGTAATCCTTCTTCAGCCAACTCTCCAGCCTTGGAGCTTCTTCCTCTAAAAACTCCGCTTTAGAAATGCCACAAAACAAAAAACCTAACTTTTTTGCTTCCTGCTTGATTAAAGCACTATATGTAACTGATCCAGAACGCATCACTGAAAACAAAGGTAAGGAATCATCTTTTAGCGATTGATTTATTTATGGCATTTTCATACCTTTGCGTCGCTGCCTCCATAGCTCAGCTGGATAGAGCAACGGTTTTCTAAACCGTGGGTCTCAGGTTCGAATCCTGATGGAGGTACTTTAAAACAAAAAACCCTCCTTACAATGCGTATGGAGGGTTTTTTATTCTCCGATTGTTTCCCACATACATACTTTAAATTCACTTTTTATACTTTTTTATTCCAAAAATTTCCCCTGTTTCCCCCACTAAAACACGTTTGCTTCCATATAAATAAGATGAAAAATCAACCTAAAAAAATCGCCCAACTACAGATTGAACATAGAGCATTTACAGCAACCATCGTTATTCAGGATGATAAAGTGAAAAAAGATGGGAACTCCCCTCTGGCATTATCAATCCTTTATGAGCGAAAAAGAAAAAAGATTGCTCTCGGTTTATATTGGCCACCTAATTTTTTTGACAAAAAAGCCCAAATAGTCTTACAGCGTCATAAAAATGATCAGGAAGCCATTGATACTAACATTATAATTGGCACCATTAAAGCAAGAGCAAATGAAATAATACGAAGCTATCGTTTACAAATGCGTGAACTCACCTTAGAACTGTTTGTACATGAGTACAACAATTTTGCTTCAAGAGACTGCTTCCTGTTTTTTGCGACCTCAAAAAATAACTCTTTGTACGAAAAAGGCATCAACTCTCATCGCACCAAGCTTAGACATCAAACTGCTATCAATTGTTTAAATGATTTTATGAAAGGAAAGCTTTTATTGATGAAAGATATCAACCTTGAGTTTATCAGACAGTTTGATGCTTGGTTAAGACGATCTAAAAAATATAAGCACAACACTATTGTAGGAACGCACAAAGTCATTAAGACCTATATTAATTATGCTTTAAAAGATGGCTATATTTTAGAGGCAGTATATGCTCATTTTGCTACTACATTCAGAGATGGCGATCGCGAAGCTTTAGACAAAGAAGAACTAACAACATTGAAGTCAATGCTCCACAGCGACTTACTTAATGATTTAGAAAAAGAATGCCTACGAAAATTTTTGTTCAGTTGTTATACAGGAATTCGGATAAGTGATAGCGACTTACTCACATCTTCAATGATAAAAGAGGGGGCCATCAAAATGAAGATGAAAAAGGGGGAGCGATTTGGGAAAGAAGTCAAGGTACCATTACCAAAATACGCCAGAGAACTCATCGAAGGTAGGAAAGGTCTAATCTTCCATCCATATGCAGACAAAACGGTAAATGCTGCATTAAAAGTAATAGCTGCTCATGCTGGGATCACAAAAAATTTAAGCTTCCATGTTTCCCGTGACACATTCGGTACCCTATTCATCGAACTGGGAGGCGACATTGCTTCATTACAAGAATTAATGGGGCACAGCAAAATTCAAACCACGATGATTTACGTGAAAATGTCTGAGCAGCGTAAAGAAAAATTAATGATGAATTTTGACAAACTAGATGAATAAAAAATCGTGTTTAAAAAAAAACTTACGTTTTTCCTTGTCCCATCTGTCCCACTTGTCCCGTTCTTATTTAAAAAACTGATAGTCAATATTTTGAATGGGACACGGGAATTTTAAAAAGCTTATTTTAGGCCTAAAAATGGGACATCGTGGGACAAGGATTGCCAATTTGGGACAAGAAAAATGAGTTTTTCTATACATCCACCCCCGCCCTTATACCCTCAATCCGATCTCGATAAGCCTCAAACATTCGATAGTTAAACTCTACTGGTCGGGCTTTTTCCTCCCGAACCGCAAGTTGAAGGTCGCGCAATTCATGAATCAAAATTGATAAATCAACCGATGAATCATGAACAGTTTGGTAGGTATTATTGACTGTAGTAGGTGCTACTCCACCATGCCTAAACATCCGTTCCGCTCTGATGGCCTCGTGCGTATTCATACGAATCGAAGCGCCATTTAAACGCTGAGAGCTATATAACAAAGCATCAACTAGTTGTCGGTTATTGGCGTATGTTTCTTTGCTTAAAATAGGCTCGCCGCCTTCTATCTCACCTATTTTTTGGCCACTTGAGGCTATCAAAGCAATGCCACCATTAGCATGCGTTGGGCCCTGTGGAAGCTGACCGCCCTTAGAAAATTTCGGTGCTTTTTGAGCATCAATAACAGCTATTTGTGCAGCAGCAGCCACACCTGCCGCAATCGATAATGGAATATTTGGTAATGCCTTTACAACAGCCAATGCTCCATTGATGATTGCTTGACCTAAATTTGCATTTTTATCAGCTTGCCATGCGCGCAGTTTTTCAGCGGCTATTTTTTTGTCATATTTTTCATTGATCGCTTTCTTTTGCTCCTCAGTTAAGTTTTTATTCGCTAATTCGGCCGCACGTTGTTTGTTGATTTCGCTGATATGCTCCTGTGTCTCCGCTTGCCTGTTGTTTGACATGATCGAGAATACTGCATTTGCCGTGTCTTGTGTAATGGTACAAATGGTATCCTTGACTTTTTTCGCCTCTTCGGCTTTAGCAGCTTGGGTTTTATGAGCGATCTCTTTGTTTTTTGCTGCTTCTAATTCAGCTAGTTTATTTTTAAAATCTTCTGTTAGTTGAAGTTCTTCGCTAAAATGCTCTTTTAACGTTTCTATTTTAGCGTCGTATTTTTGTTTAATGTTGGCCAGTTCCTGCTCTTCTTTGGATAACGTGTTAGTTAACCCAGAGTCTTGCAACGCCTTTTTCTCATTTTGAAAGCGTTGCTCCTCTCTTATTTTAGCATTGGCAAGATCAGTAGCTTGGTGACTTTCGAGCATTTCAATTGCTTTTGCATTGCCCTTGGCATCTTCTTTTAATCGTGCATACTTTTTGTTGATCAGGTTGATTTCTTTCTCGATTTCTCTTTCTTTCACTACGTGAAATTGTGCTCGTAATTCGGTTATTTGAGCAATTCGTTCTTTTTCTTGGCGCACTTCGATTTTACCCACCGAATGATCCCGATCTGTTTTTAGGGTGGATATTTGCTCTTTCACCTCGCTTTTTTGTTCTTTACTTAAATGTGGGTTTTTTAAATATTTCTCCCGTTCCTGAATTAATGCCTCGTATTTGTTTTTCTTCTGCTGAATTTCTTTTTGATCTGCAGCCAAAGAGTCCTCAAATTCCTTTATTTGTAAATCTTTAAATCCATCATTTAGCTCTTCTAAATCATGCAAGGCTTTTTTTCTTATTGCTTTTAGCTCGGCGGCTTTCTTTTTTTCTTCCTCTGTGGGCCCGTCTTTTGTTGTTATTTGTTTGGTTGAAATACCCAACAAGGTGTTCTTTTTACCTTCTAGACGGGCTATTTCGGAATCAAATTTTTCTTTCTCTTCCGCTTTTTCTTTAGCCGTTCTTGAAGCTTTTATTTTTTCTGCTTCTAGTTCTTTCAGTTTTACTATTTCATCATCAATACCCTTAATCTGATCCTTTTGTATTTTGTTTGTGTAAATGGCATTTGCGTTAGTTAGTACGCCAATTTTTTTATCAATTTCCAAAATATGTTTACGGGCATTTAAAATCAGCTCCATGCGATTGGTCTCTCGCATACTGCCTTCACTCACAAAGCGCGACGATTTTAATTTTTTGTTTAGAGCTTCCCTCTGCTGTTTTCGGCCTAAGTTTTCAATTTCCTTGTCATCTAATTTTGCCAATTCCTCCGCTGATAGTTTAGAAGCTTTTGCGATCTCAATTCTTGCCTTAGCTTCTTCCTTAAGTACCTTGTTTTTTCTTTCTTGCAATTCCTGAATTTTTTCCTCATTTGCGGCCATAAAAATCTTCTCGCGGTACTGATTGTTTACGGCTTGTAACCGTCTTGCTAATAATTCATTAGAGGCATCCTCTTTTTTGATGTTTCCTAAAAAATCCGGATACTTTCCTTGTAATTCGCTAATGAGTTGATTACGTACGTCTTGATTTGTATTGGTCATACTGATAGCACCAACCAAATGCTTTAGTTCAGTTTGTTCCTCTTGTAATTTTGCTGGCATATTTGACGATGTAATTTTTTCCAATAGGCGTACAAATGGCTCTAAAGCATTTAAATGAGCGGCTTTGAATGCCGTAATGAGGCGTCCTATACTTCCCTGTATTGCTGCAATACGAGTATTAAATGATTCAAGTTGGCCACTATTTGTATTGGACACAGCTTCTGCTACTCCTCCAAATTCTCTAGCTAATTCTTTTAAAATTACTTTTTGTGCACCCACTAGATCTCCCGTCTTTTGTAGTTTATGAATTACTTGTGATTGACTTTCACTAAATGAAACCCCTATTTTCCGTAATGCGGTAAGTCCTAAAATAGGGTCGTTTAAAGCCTTGCCCACCTGTATCGTGCTTGTGTGTAAATCTTGACCAAACGCTTTACTCATATCAAGGATTAATGGCAAGGTTTGATCGTATATCTCGCCCCCAATTTCTGTAAATGTGAGTAACAAGGCTTGAGATTGTGCAATTGCACCTTTGCTAATTCCCGTCTGTTTCATTAAAGCGGCAGATAGTTCATTTAATCGGTCTCGGGTGATCCCCGCCGCGCCTCCAGTCGATTTAATTGCCATGGCCAATTGTGCTTGCATTTGTTCCCCTAGGGTAGATGCTGCTTGGGCATTGGCAAAAAAGCTATTAACATAACCCATCGCACTTTGAATGCCGCTAGAAATTAATGAACCCACACTCACTGCTCCTGCAATACCAGCTAACCCACTTTTGAATTTATCAAAGAAATTTTTTGCTTCCTTTTGAGTATTATATATTTCTTTAGTCCACGCTTTTTGTTTTTCAATCAAATCCCGGAGATGTTTAGACACATGGTCGTAGCTTGGGTCATCCCTGTTCATTTTGATGATTTTCCCTTTGGTGGCTGAAAGGTGTGCATTCAGATCTTTGAGGGTATTAAAAGCATCCGTCCCATTTATTTTTAAATTCAACTGGACGTTTTGAGCACTACTACTATTTGCCATATTATTTTTTATTAATCAAACTGATTTCTAAATCATCTTTCATTCCTGCCTCGACTTCCTGGATTGCTTTGATTGCCATATCATTAATCAGTAGTGTCCGCAGACGTGCTACTTCTCGTGTTTTTGTTTTAGAAAACCATGGCTTAACTTTTCTTTTCCCATTTTTAACACCTCTACCAACGCCTACACCCATATCTACGAATCTCCCATATTGTATAAACTTAATTACGATTTTCTCTACGTCCTGACCTGAATGAATTACCTCACCCATAATACTTTTCCATAATCTCCCGTCCAGTTTGCCAATATTATTGTGGTCTAGTGCTTGATGGAGGTTTTCGATAGTTAGAGATAGCCACTTTTCGTAGTCTATATTTTTAGCTGCTTCCATCCGATGTTTAATTTTATGGACGTTCTGAATCTAGAACAATCATTTCTACTTCGGTCAATACTCCTGTTTGGTGTCTGAAAGAGGTGAATGTGAGCTTCTTTATTAAACAGTGTACACACACACCCGATTTGCTTTTTATTAGTATGATGTTTTCGTCTTGTAAGTTATGAAGGTCATTCTCATTCAATAAAACACTTGCTTTGAGGGTTCTAGCAGCAAATGTTCTCTTCAGCCATGCTTTGTGGGCATAGCTATATAAACCTTTATTCCCACTAATTTTTAGGCTGAATGATGATCCTTCGATACTAGCTTTGGGATATTTGCCTGAAAGTCCGTCTATACCTTGTGTAAACAAGAAACAAAGCGGGAACCCCGAATGCTTGGCTTGTGACGAACTGTTTGTAGAATTCGGTTGTATCGGTAAATTACCGGCTCTTTTGTCCATAGGAATATCCCAAAACTCGGTCTTGCTGTACAGCATGAGTTCTCTAGTAAACTCGAGTGTCCCTGATTTGGCTTCGATTTTCGTTTTTCCAGCTCCAACAATCACTTCATCTTTTGGGTTTTGGTTAGCATTTTGCTCCCCACCAGCTTTTTGGCTCGATAATGTGTATCCATCATCCACACAGAAACGCTGATCAATAACCTTCACTACCTTTTCCCGCCAGTTGCGGTAAATTGGAGTTTCAAAAACTGTTTTTTTCCATGAAATATCTAAAAACTGTTGTCTGTCATCGACTTTGATACGACAGCAAAAGAAACTAGACAAGGCTTTAAAGAAGTCAGAAATCAATAAGTCTGGAAGATGTTTATTAGCCGTTAACTTTACATCTGGATTCTGTACCGCTCCATTTATATTATAGAGGACTATTTTTTCTACATCTGGATGTACCGAAAAGTCACCCTTTAGTGTTAAACCTAACCACTCCGCTATTTGATTTAGGATGTAAGGCAGGTAAAAATAGGGCACTATAGGTGTACAGAGTGCATCTTGAAAATAAAATGAAGAGCTTAGAAATGAGTTAATTAGTGGCGGCGTTTGTGCTTCTGGTTCTGCTTTTTCTTTTTCTTTTGAACTTGCACTTATATTTTTTAAGAAATCATCATTTTTGGTAGGTATAAATGTATATGGGATGTTGCGCCAATTGGTATTTGCTGCAGCTGTTAGCATATTGCTGCTTATCTCAGTAGGGATAGTTCCTAGCGAAAATGATTTAAATGGTATTTCGGTTAGCCTTACCTCACGAATACGATCACTAATACTACCAATATCGAGTTTGAGCGATCCAACAAAACAATGCTCAGATACGCCAATATGCAACTTGCATTTTTTAAATGCTTTTGATCCAAATCGAACTTGAACAGGCATATTAGCCGTTTTGAAATACACCTCGAGCTGATCGCAAAAACCAAGTAGTCTTTTATTCTTAGCCGTAAAAGCCAGGTTTATAGGGTAGCTTAAACTCCCTTTAAAACTTAATCCATCATTAAACAAGCTGTTATTCAGTTCGATAGTGACTTCATCACTAGCCAGCTCGAACTGCTCACCCTCAAGGTTGTACAACTCAATCATAGTTAAATCCTCCTTTAAGCATCACCATCGGTGTATTTGTCATCATCAAAATCATATTGATATTCAAATGTTTGGGCAAGGAGTGGATTTTTATCACGACTGATACCCACTTTCTGTGTAGTTACAGAGATGGGTAAGGCTTTACCGTCTTTAATCACCCATTTTTTCTCTGCCAAGAAGAAGTCGGCTAAAAGATCAAATCTTGACTTGTCGAGCCAGCCCGTAGATACTTTGAATTTCCGCTGCAAGCGTAGATTATAATGCGTTTTACAATCAGAATGGGCATATTTAGTGGCTACTTTCCCGCTTAATTCATATTCTTCTGAACCCTCTCCGTATGCTGCAAATACATCTATACTGCCTAAACTGGAGGTGTAAGCAAAATAACGGACATGATCGCAATACCTATCATCGATTTTGTAGGTAATGGTTTCTGAAACAACTTCATTGTTCTGGTTTACCAAATGGCAGCTGTACGTTTTGATTGTCTTAGAACTAAGACTACCCGGATTAACTTCAAACACTATTTTATCGTACAAGCTAACGTCTATCAGCCCAGTATGAGTGCGATCTGTCGTTTGATCAGCATAAGTCATCTGTTTAATGAGCTGTATTTTATTGGTTGTCGTGCGTGTATTAATGAAGTATAGTGTGTCGAAATGATCTACACTTACTTTGATAGTCCGCCCCCCCTGCTTCAAAAACCGGTCTTTGCTTGCATCATTTTTATCTGGAGAAAGAATATCAAGTGCCTTTTTTGCTCTTCCCAGGTAAGACAAACCACCTTTGATCACATATTTAACTTCACTTTTTCTTAGCTTCTGAACTTTAGGCTCGTGTCCGTATATCTCGGCAAACTGACAGTAATACTCCCCCTTGGCATTATTACACGTGATAGGGCCTGTTAAACCGAAATTTGGCAGGCTGTGTTCTAAAAATGGGTCTATATTTTTACTTATATCGATGGTCACAATTCCAGATAGAGGGGTGTCTGTTGCAATTTGCTCAGAGTAGATATTTTCAAAATATCCCGCCCCCTTTTTTCTGAAAAACAATTGAAATAAGAACTTAAAGTTTTCCCGCTCTTTCAAATCGACTCCCAATACATCTGTAGTTAAAAAAGGGTCTGCCCGCCAGTTATAAAAAATACCTAGTTTGCGGGCCGTAAAAATGATCTTGTCATCTTTTGCCTCGATGAGATAGTGTTTATTTAATTTATAGTTGGCGATGAAGTAAGGCGCTAATGCTTCTGCGGTTAATTTTGGAGAGCCATCGGCTGGAAATTGATCGCCAGACTCATCAGGGCTAGAAACAGCAGACATTTCTACCCGTTCATCCGAAAAAGAGAAGAAAATCTTGGAGCCTATAGGGAAAGCTTGTTTACAGTTGAGAGAACCAATAAAGGCAGATCCAGGGCTATCTAAATAAAGCCCGCTTTGAATTTTAAAAATCATTGGATTGCCTGAGAAAGAAAGTATTTCGGGCTGTTGGATGAGTTTAATTCGTAATGGATCTGTTTTTACTTTCGGCAACTGTTTTGTCGCACGTTTAACATTGCTTGTATAATTATTTTGTGGCTTTGCCGGATTTCCGTACGATTCCGTTGCTACGCAATAATACTCGCCTTGTAACTGGCTTATTGGTGTTTGTGTCTTTTTTGATTGAACAGTAAGAGTGTCCGACAAGGCAATATCCAAGTGCTTACTGATATCAATACTTGTAACACCTTCATGATGCACCAATTTAGTGGTGTATATTTTATCAAAATTAACTACTCCTTCTTTTCTAAAAAACAAATCAAGAGTGATCCCGAAATTTACTCTTGTACCATCAACTCCACCATGTGGATATCTGAATGGACATTCCATTGTTGGATCAATACGAGAAGACGAACCAGGGTTTCGGGCCGTAAAAACAATATTTTTTCCCTGATCTTGATTGTTCGCTTCAATTCGATAGTGTTTGTTTAGAATTGGATTTCTGGCAAAATCTTGCGCTAATGTAACTCTATCGTTATCATTCAACACAGAATATTGCCTCTCAACAGCTAATATATGATTGGGATTAGGAGGGCTTTGGTGTCTACTAACACAGGTCATTACAACCTGCTCGTTTGGAATATTGAACACGAAACGTTTCCCTGCCCGTAGTGTATGGTAGGCATCTAATGTACCAACATATATCGTTCCTGGAAGTCCAGTATAATCATCGCTTTTAGTCTTGAAAATAACCGGTTTGCTAACATCCGACACTAATTGTGGTTCTTCTATAAATGTAATAGCCATTGTTTAATCTTAAATATGATCTGTCCAAGCTCCACTTTCGCTCGAAAAACTAAAAGGACACACGAAATTGAACTGGAACGCGTACCCGTAATAGTTTATGTTGATAGGCCCCACGACATCATATGTGATGTTCTCATTCATGAAATAAATCGATCGACCTGGGATAATTGCCTTTTTCTTTGCGTCGGAGCCGACGCGTGCCAAAATATCAAAGCCTGTTTGAAAGCAATGGGTGCGCGTTGTTCGGATATTCTCTTTGCCTGATTTGCCAAGCACCAGGAATTCTATTTTGGTAGTTTGGGTGCAGTTGCCACTGCCATTATCAGATAAATAACCTGCGGGGGCATCCAGAAGAAATACAGTTGATGCAGCAGAGCTTCGTAGAGCCTGGTCAAACTCAGCTGTTTCGTAGGGATTGTTGATACAGAAAAAACTCTTTTTATTATCCTCTGGGTTATGATTTAAAACACAGTTTTTCCGCGCTAAAGCCTCGAAATATTCGATGTATTCTACTTCATTCATGATGCTTTATTTTCTTCTAATTGTTCAATTGAACTAACCATATATCTAAAAAAGCGGTGCAAATTGGTTTTTTCAGTCTCGCTGAAGCTCCCAAATTTGTCACCTGCGAAGGCTTCTATTACTTCTTCTAGATCAAAAATTTCGTTCGATTGTTCCGATTGATTAGGTTTGAATGCACGGACGTATTTATTGATCAAATGGTTACGGCATCCTTCATAATTGAGCAAACAGGCTTGCAACAAATGGGGACTTAATTTTGAAAAATGACGCTCGCGTTTGGCAATGCCATGTTCGGTTAGGTCTTCACGAATATCATCCGTGATTTCACCTTTTCGTTTTTCTCGGTACAAGGTGGCCATTAGTAGGATTAGCCATTTTTTTTCTTGCGTACGGACGTATGCTTGATAGTAAAACTCCGTGCATCGATACTCAGCAATAGTCAGGTTGGCAAGGAAGTCATTAGGGCCGTGGTAACGAATAAAGCCACTTCTAACAGATTTTATAAGCCATTTATTGAGTTGATTACTTTCAAAGAGAAAGCTCAATGTGTCGGCAATTTGCAGTACTTGGCCCACTTTCAGATACTTGAAGGTTGTGTTGGGAATGCAATAAAAAAGCCTTGCAATATGCTTTTTGGCCTCAATCATTGGAATGGGTTGCAGACAAATGGCGCTCCAGATTTTTAACTGTTTGGGACTTAATTCATCCCATGAAGACGGTGCAGTATATACCTCTGTTTTACCACTGGCACATTTGATTTCTATGCTGTTCATCTTAGTTTCCAACGAGCAATTGCATGAAAAATAATTACAGCTGATAAAACAGCACTGATAAGTGATTGTATGGCTAACTTTTTTCGAGACTTGTCAAGACTCGTTTCGGCCACATTTCTTTTATCTTGCTCCTTTTCTAGTCTGTTTGACAGATGGGCTACTCGCGCCGTGTTTTCTCGTTCGATAGTATCCGTTTTGGTAACAGTTTTGATGACCTTTTGGCCATCTGGACATTTGACAAATACAGACGCCTGATTGGGCAAGGATGGACAAGGCATCTGAGCTCCAGCCATACTAAACGTGTCCGTTTTAACAATCTCTTTACCAGAAATAAAGCGTTCTCGAATCGGGAACTGTTCGGCACACAGGGATGCTAATTGGATATGGTTAGCACGCAACAACTTACTTGCTCGGTCTATTTTTGCTTGCCTGCTTGCGCACCCAAATAATAGTATGGGCAGGCCTAGTAGAATATATTTCATTTAGCGGGTATTATAGTCTTTAGCGAAAAATCCGAGCGCACCTACCATAATGGCTACAACGAGCTGTTTCCAGTCAATTGCACCGGTATTTAATACTGGTTGTACAGCAAGCAAGACAGCTAAACTAAAGCCGATTGCAGTCGTTTTGTAATTGCGCCAAAATTGCATGAGCTTGTTTTTAAGAACCTATAGTGGCAAAATTCCGAGGATTAATAGGGTTGCCAAAGGACAGGAGATTGTGGATGTGGTTTTTAGAGAACCTACTTTTTGCTTCTAACTATGAATTAGTTTAGCGTTATTTGTGTTCAATGTTGATTGGTTTTAATTAACACTTATTGTTTATTAAAAAATAAATACCTTTGTAGTGAAGATATCTTTTGCGGACAGGAAACTGGAAAAACTCGTATCGAATTATGACAAGTGTCGTCAAAAACTGGGTGATCGTAGGGCTAAATTATTGATTGCTAGGCTCACTGATCTACAAGATGCCACCACGTTAGAAGAAATAAAAAATTTTCCAGGAAGGTTTCATGAACTGAAAGGCGATCGAAAAGGACAATGGTCTTGCGATCTAGACCAACCCTATCGATTGATATTTATGCCGCACGAAAAGCCTATTCCCACAAATGCTGACGGTCAATATATTTGGTTGGCCATAACAGGAATAGAAGTTGTTGAAATAGTCGATTATCACTAGAAAAATTAATATTATGGAGAAGCAAAATACATATGTTCCACCAATAGTTTTTCATCCAGGTGAAACATTAGAAGAGAAACTGGAAGAGATGGGTATGGGGCATAAAGAATTTTCTATTCGTACCAATAAGCCAGAAAAAACTATTACAGCCATTATAAAAGGTGAAAGTTCTATCACCCCTGATATGGCAGTTCAATTTGAAAACGTTACCAAAATACCAGCTGGTTTTTGGTTGAGGCGTCAGCGTTCATACGACGAATATATAGTCCGTGAAAAGCATAAAGAAGTGATTGAACAAGCTATTCCATGGGCTAAAAGTTTTCCTATTACGGCAATGATAAAAAAGGGATGGCTTCCACAGGTAAAAACTATGTCAGAAAAAACAGCGGCGGTGTTGTCCTTCTTTGGCTTGGCAAATCATGTAGCTTGGGAAAATTACTACTTTAATCAACAACTAAAAGTAGCATTTCGCATTTCACTACAAAGCACCAACGAGCCGTACGCAATATCAAGCTGGTTACGCAAAGGAGAATTACAAGCTGCCGAATTAGATGCCAATGTATATGTTGAGAAAAAATTCAAAGAGGCATTGCCCAAATTAAAAACAATCATGGCAAAGCATCCGGATAATTTTTTTAATCAGCTACAATGCATTTGTTTAGAAGCTGGGGTAAAAGTAGTACATACCCCTTGTTTACCTAAAGCCCCGATAAGTGGTTCTACACGTTGGTTAAATGATACACCATTAATACAGCTGACAGGACGGTACAACAGAAATGACAGCTTTTGGTTTACATTTTTTCATGAGGCTGGGCATATTTTATTACACGGCAAAAAAGATGTTTTTTTAGAACAGGTGACCTACTCTGATAAAGATCAAATAAAAGAGAAACAGGCTGATGACTTTGCAATCAAGTGGACATTAACTCAAGAGGAAGAGAATGAAATAAACACTATGATGCCATTAAATGAGCAAATGATACAAAGGTTTGCAGAAAAATTTAATACCCATCCCGCTATTATAGTGGGAAGATTTCAGCATAAAAGGTTAATTTCTTATGCTTTATTTAAAAAATATTTTGCACCTGTGATATTCGATTGATCAATTTTGTTTTTTGCATATAACTTGTATTCACGCTGCCTCCTAGCCAACAAGATAGGTTTACATGAAGAAACACCCATGTTAAAAGGACAGGAGATTGTGGATGTAGCATCCGCCTTTTCTAAACAACTGGCTACAAAATATTTTGGCAATGTCGAAACATATCAATAGTGCTATCCTTTAAAACAGCATTATATTTGCCAAATATGAATACTTTAAAGAGACAACAGGATTTTTTAGATTCCAACTTCAAGATCAAATTTGACGGAGAAAAACATCAAATTGATGCAAATGTCTTGATCAATTCCTTGTTACACATATCTGCCATCATCGAAGAAACTAACAAATATTTTGACACCGATAAAAAAATTGAAATAAAAATTAATGCCCTGGATAAAGGGAGTTTTTTAATCCATATCGAGCTGATAGAAACAGCTGTCGAGTCACTCAAACACCTATTCAATGCAGGGTATGTTGGACATGTTGGTAGTATTATAGGCACCCTTGTAGGCTTAGTTCAACTAAAACAGTTTTTGAAAGAAAAAAAACCCAAAAGTGCTGAAAAAGATGGAAATACAATAAAAATTGTCAATGAAAAAGGAAACGTTTTTATTATTAAAGATTCAACGTTCAATATCTACAACAACAGCCCAATCGTCCAGGATGCCTTATCACAGGGTTTTGAAACCTTAGCAAATGATCCTTCCATATCCGCATTTGAAATAACAGATAAGAATGAGAAAACCTTAACACGAATTGATAGAGACGAATTTCAATCCATGGCCATTAAAAGTGATGAAATTTTAAATGGAGAACGTGTAATTGTAGAGGCCGCTACCCTGCATATTGTTCGATTATCATTCGAAGGGAATTTGAAATGGGATTTTTATTTTAAAGGAAACAAAATTTCGGCTAAAATAGTTGACAGAAAATTTCAAGAGTTAATTGATAAAGGAATCAGTTTTGCTAAAGGAGATGGTTTGGAGGTCAGTTTGCAAATAACCCAAAGATGGGATGACTCTGCTAATACATATGTCAATAAATCTTATCAAGTGATAAAAATAGCACGGCATATTCCTAGAAATGAACAGGGTAAGTTAGACTTGAACTAGGCAGAAAAAATTGGAGACTGTTTTAAAAATATTTTGCACCTGTGAAATTCGATTAACCAATTTTGTTTTTCGCATATAACCCATATTCACGCTGCCTCCTAGCCAACAAGATAGGCTTACCTGCAGAAAACCGCCATGCTAAAAAGGCCTGCTTAATAGCTGAGTCAGAGGGGTTAGCGTTTACCAGTTTTAGCACGGTCGATCCGTCAAAAGCACCCGTACCTATATTAAAAGCTAAACTAACGAGCGCGTCAAACTGATTTTGATTAATATCATCACGGGTGACCCGAGCTACTTTTTGCTCAAAGCTTTTTAAAACGATCTTTAAAAGCTCAATCGCACGATCTTTGCTAATTGGCGGATCGCTCAACTTAACTCTTCTTCCATCTTCGTAAAAAGTACACCCAATGCCAATAGTGGGCATATTAGCCGAGCATAGATATGGTTTCAATGATAATCCCTCCTCTCGAATAAGCAAATTTAAACCATTTTGAGAGACAGTTTTAATTTCCATCATTTGGCTCCCTTCCAGTACTTAAGTTCATTTTCCAGTTCATGGACGCGCTTTTCTAATCGAAAAACCTCTTTACGTAAGTTTTCCAATGCATCTAAATAGGTTTTACCAACGATATGGCTCACTTCAGCATTCGTTTTATTCCGATTGAACAAATGAGTGATAAAAACAGCTCCTCCTGCTGTGCCGAGTAGGCCTAAAAACTGTCCGTAAGTATTCATAATGATTCTCCTTTTACATCAAGTAGACGGCGCTGGTCGCGCTATTGATTTTTGCTATCCCGGTTGTTTCTTTTGCTTTATAGCTAGAAAATGAGGCTCTGTTTGTATTTAAAAAGCTCCTTAGTGTTTCTAGCTCGCCTTCTCCGCGTGTGTTAAGCATTAGCATCGCGTGTTGTGAGCGTCCTATATCAGGTTTCCCTTCACCCGAAGAACAGTCCCATAGTCCATTAGTGGAGATATTGATCATGCCGTAAGGAATTAAGCTGGCTAGCGTCAAAGGTGCAAGTGCTCTTTGAATATGTTTGACTAGTTTAGTTTCTATAGTCGAAAAAGAATTATTAGACGCGATTTTACTTCGCAAAAGGCTGATTAAATCAGCACCTAAAATAGGCTCGATGCTGTCTTGCTCAATACGTCCTATTTCTGTCCGAATACTAGCAAATAATTGTGCATTGATTTTTGTTGATGTACTTGCGTTAAAATCAACTGAACTATTAATAAACAATGAACGATTAACTTTGTGCGCTTCTGATTCTGCATAGCTCTTAAACTCATTGAGGTGCTTTTCTAGAAATGCAACGAGATCCTCTAATGCAATATACCCATCATCAAGGGCTTGTTTTCGCAAGGCAGCTAGTTTTTGATCAGAGGCGGGTAATTGGTTATTGCCCGAATGCACATGTGCACCTGAATCACTGAGTAGAACAGATCCAAAAGGTACATACCTAGCAATTGCTAGATGAGCGCATGCCTTTTGAGTAAGGTCAAGCAGTGGGCGCATATTACTCTTTGAGTCGATGCCCGTTGCTTTGGCTTCTAAAAGCTCATTCAGCAGCTCTTGGCCTATTGATCTGGAGATATGCTTATTAACTGCATCATCAATAAATGATTGTACAGCACTTAAACTTAAACTCATCGTTATAGAGCTATTGTGCTTTTTAAACTCCTCTATGCTATCAAACAATGCCATCAGTTTGCTACGATTTTACTGGTTTGGTGTGCCACGTCCAATGTCTCCAGTTGAATTTCCACAGTTTTGAATTTTAATCTAGGGTACCTTTTTAGCCATCCGTTATACTCCGCAATGAAATAGACAGGCTCAAGAAGTACCTCGCGATACGGTTGTAATAGGGCCACAAAAATGTTAAGTGCAATTCGCTTATCTCCACCACCACCACCAAGCGACTTGCCGGGCCCATCCCCCGTAAGCGCTGAATCAAGGTTCAATGCTGAACGCAGATGTTGTGATGCTTCGCGACTATCTTCTAAAAAGTTCCCATCACGCAGCTTATCCTCAATGGGGATGATTTTCCAGCTAGGTAATGGATTGCCGTTTGCATCCGAAATCGCATCGAATAAGATTGTCTTACCTGTATTTTCGACGCCGGTCAAAAGATCATTCACTTCTTTTACCTTCGCTCTTTTAATTTCTTTTTGCTCTTCGAAACTTTTCCTGCTCCAGTTGGGATATGCCTGAGGCCAGTAATTACCCGGTATTTCTAATATGAACTTGGCAGATAGGAGATGTGTCATTAGCTTGACTTTTGATCTGGGAATCATCTGCGCAAGTTCAGGCCATCCAGATACACGCCAACCATCCCACGGCGCCAGTTGATAATAGGACTTTCCTGGTGAAGGGTAGGACACTGGATAGACAAAGGATTTGATATTTTTTGCTTTTTGAATGTCCTCAATCACTGTGGGGCTGTAGGGATCAACTACATTTATTTTGAGCGTAGTTTGATCGTCCGCTTTTGCAGAAGGCCAATCAGCCGACACATAACAGGTTTCGATGATGCCACGATCATTCATTTTTCCCCAACGGCAATAAGAGGCATCAATGATGCCAACACTTGCTATTTTGTCACCTTTTACATTTTTGATCAATTCAGGAAAAATATTCCAGAACCAGTTGAAATCGGTCGAAGCTTCGCGCCAATAACGTTTAAACATCCTACTGCTTAAAAATTCATTGATTTCATTATCGTCAATAGCCGACTCTTCGTACTGACTCTTTGTGGGATTCCATACCTGATTCACCGCAATCACTTCGCGACCCTGCAAAGCGCGATCTTTCCAGTCCAACAACGAAGCAAGCTCTGTTGATTTGCTCGCTAGTTCTATGATCTTTTGAGGAAAGTCATTATCGGAGCCCCATGGTGAGATGGGTGAGTTTCCAGACTCTTTTGGTTTCGGTGCAGCTGGGGTAACACTTGGCGTTTCCATCATCACAATGATGTTGTGATGATGCATTAATGCTGTTTTTTCATCTATGAACTCAACATCTTTTTTCATTGGGTGATTCTTTGTTTATTGAAGCGGGTCACTAAGATTGGGTGGATTTTGACAATTTGATCACTGTTTACTGACCGAATGTTTCTGGTGTAATTGGCAAAATGATTTGGATTTTTTACTTCACTTTTACTATCCCCGCTACCGACTAGGATCGCTTTTTTGATAGTAATCTTTTCTCCACCTTCATCCAGTTTTAAGTTGCACGTCACGAAGGTGATTGAGAAAGGAATTAGCTCTCGATCTTCACCACGTAGTTGCATAGTCTTAAGCATATCCGTAATTCTTATCAGCTCCGTAATTCTTATCGGCTTCATAATTCAAAATTGGGGGTTAATTAGATGACGGGAAAGGACAGGTAGAATGTGATCTGGGGGTAGCATATTTTGTGTACCTTTCCCCAATGGAAAACATAATTAACTTGTCTTTTATATTCGGCTGTTGTTCAATTTTTGGGCTTATTGTTGTAGGAATTCAACCACTTGTAGAAAACATGGACATCATAATGGGAAGGCATGAATATGCCAGAAAAAGAGAAGGTTGGTATTATATTTTTGAATCTATTATTTCTCAGAGTATAGGCCGAAATCTTTTTGTTGCTACAATTGGTTTCTTTTTGGTGTGCATTATTTTAAAATGCATCTTACTCTTAAATTAGAACGCATTTCTGTGCAGTGAAATGTAGGCCAATTAGACTTTAAATAAGACAGTTAGCCTTATTTTATAAAAAAATAAACATCAAAAAGGGACAATTGACCACGACACGCACTAACCCGGCAGGGAAAGTAAAAATCAAAAAATCACCGTATATGAAATGGTTTTTAGCTGGTAATAAAGCCCCCTATTGGGGTTTCATAGCCGTAGCTATTGCGAAATTTGCCAATGTAGAGCGTATCCATAGCGTCGGATAGGTGGGTGGCATCTTCTTGAGGTATCAACTTATTGGCTTCGGATCGCTTATCTTTCTCGAAGCCATTTTTTCCAACACGAACGCCTGCTAATTGCATTGATGTAAGTACACTTTTGCTATTTTCTCGATTGAATCTAACGGGTTTGTATTTGGGATCACTTTCCTTCAGTACTGCCTGCCACATGCGGTAACGGATATCGTGTCTAGGCTGCTGGCCGACATAGCAGCGCCGGACTGTCCAGCCATTTTTCATTAACCGATTTGAAACAATATCAGCTAGTGATTCTAGGCGGGTAGAATCTGTTCCTATAGCCGTGTGGTCATAGTAGTAATAAACTTCATGGCAGTTGTGATATCGGTAGTATGCACAAAAATCATCGATCAAGTCGGGAAGTATCTTTTTCTCATTGCTCGTAACAAACATTGATTTTAGTACTCTAAAATATTTTTCTATTTCCTGACCTATTACAAGGCTGTTGATTGCTGCGTTGTAATCCAGGGCTATTTCTAGCGGCTTATTCTTGATCAAGTCTCTATCTTTCCGGCAATCATTCAGGGAGCCATTGGGCAAGTCTACACTCTGACCTTCGATGTATCCATAATCAAAATCATCATAGGCGTGCACATCGGTATCTAGTAAGGAATAAAACCCATTGTCGGAATGAACGACTCGTTTATTTAGTATGGACGATTGAAACTCTGGCCATTCCATCTCCCGTCGCCACTGTTTAAATTGAGCTACACCTAATACTTGAATATTATCAAGGGATGAAGCCTCGGAGTACCAGACTGAATCTTTGCGCAATTCATTGAGTACATAGGCATAGCTACTTAGTTGTCGCTTGATGTAGTTACATCGCCCTGGTGTTATTGCCGGATCAGATAGTTCGGCTTTAAGCTTATTGTATTCCAGCTGAATGTTGATGATCTGCTTGATTTTTTCTTGATCTACCTGATTCGATTTTTCTAAAATCCACTTTCCTTTTGGCGTGGTCGGCATGTCCGTAAACATGGTGATCATGTGATGTTCAGCCAGGTGTCCAAATACTTCACGGTTACCTCGATTCGTAGGTGCTATATCGTCCATATAGCGAGCATGGTTTAAAAAACGAGCCTCGTCACAAATGATCGCATCTAAGTTTTTCCCATTAGCTAAACCTGGCCGGTCTTGTGAGATGAGATGAAAAACATGGCCATTCCACCAGAAAATACTATGCTCAGGAGTTAAAACTGGATAAATAGCACTGGGGATATTTAATGTCTTAGGGGGGAATCTCCGGCGCCAGAAATGAACATTTTCCTCATAACCTAGACTTTCCCATCCTTTGAGCAACGGAGGTAAGGTTCTATCTAACAATTGCACATAGGTTGTACCAACTATCCCTGTAGCACCGCGCGGCATTAAATTCGCTGCATGTGAGCTGCGCTGCGCAATGGGCCCTTGTGTCTTTCCCGTAGATCTTCCCCATACACCATATTCTTCTTTGGCTCCAATTAACCACGAGATGCGTTGAGGCTTGTTAAGCCAAATTTTAACTTCTCTACTCAAAATACACCTCCTCTATATCTGATTGAGGGTCACCTAATAGCTTCTCTATAGGCCCCTTTTTAAATGATTTAAGCAGCTTTTCAATGACTTGTTTAGGGTTTTCAAACTTCTCATAACCTAGCTCAGCTGGGTCATCAATAATTAGTGGATTAATCGGTTCCCATTTACTCAAATCTGGAGTCTCTACATCGATTTTGTCCAGTCCACGAAGCAGACGTAATTCTTTGAAGAAAGCCGCAGCTGATTTAAAATCCGATTGAGCAGCGGCCTGAAACATCATTTCTTCGCCTTGCTGGATCATCTGTCCACGTGCAAACTCTTTGTCATCTCGTGTTTCAGTAGAGAGAAAAAATTGTTTGGCCATGGCGATATCTGCATAGGCTTGTCGACTACTTATTTTGAAGCGCTCAGTGTGCCATTCGACCAGCTCCTTCAGACGCATGGGGCGCGAAAAATCCCCCTTGTTCCCTTTCACTAATTGGCCAGCCTGCATTCGTTTATCAATTTCTGTAATGCGTTGCAGGATACCCTTATCTTCCTCAGACAAATTATCCAAGTCGTGCGCCAACCACGCCTTTAGTATTCTATCGAGTGGTGTCGTGGACTTGATGTCGCGGGATTTGATATTGCTCATAGCTGCTCTTTTAATTCACTTAAGCGCTTTAAATGTTTATTCCTGAGCTGCTCAGTCTTAATTCTCGATGGGGAATCTGGATTTTTTAGACGTTTATTTGCTTTGCTGATGGCTTGGTAGAGAAGTTGAATTTCTTTGTCTCTACTTATCTCCTTTTTCTCAGCAGGGAGCTCAAAGCAGCCGTGCTCATCAAAAAAATCAATTTGAGCCCATATTTCAGTTTTTGTTTGATGGAGTCGAAGGATTTGTTTTGCCGTTTCGTGCAGCACCTGTTTGTTGTTGCTGATATCCAGCAAGCCCATGTTTCGGTCTATTTGGCGAACGATATCGTCACGTTTACGTAATAAGGAAAGGTATTTGGCATGTTCTTCTAGCGAGGTGGTTGGAGGTGGTTTTATACTTTCCTCCACAAAGTTTGGCATTTGAGTTACTTTCCCTGCAAGCTTTTGTAGTTCTTCGACTAACTTTTTTTTATTGTATGCGTCTGGGCCAGATTGAAAGAGTTTTTTTAGAAAATTATTTGTGCCATAGGAGGCATATAACGAAATGCCCGCAAGATAGTCTCGTGAGGAGTTTAACCATATTTGTATTGCGTCCATCTTGCAAAAATCAGCAAGAGAAAGTTGTATCGGAAGGACAGCCGGAATCCCGATTTTTATTAAAACAGCTTGCATATAAAACACTTTTGTTTTATATTTGATGTATCAAAAGCAATACCGCTAAGACAAAAACTTCTAAAAATGACTTTGTTTAAAATTCAACCCAAAGGCCACTCTTTTGACGATATGCCTTTCTATTTTGAAATTTCCCGATCTATTCTTTTATCACTACTAGATGATTTTGGAGGCGGACTTGGTTCAGAATCAGGCGTGTCTACAATGGGTTCTGTCATTCTAGACGATAATCGAGTTGGTCTATACTTCGATACAGAAGAAGAGATGAATGCCATGAAAATGGCCCTATTAAAAACTCGATTAGTTCAATTGCAAGAGACCTTTATTTGGTAAAAAACGAGCAGGTACCTTGCGAAAATAAGCAAGGTACCTATTTAACAAAACATATACGCATGTCAGAACATGATGAAATATCCTATTTGATACGTCAATGGAAAATCAATAAGCCTCTTCTTGCTGAAAAAATTGGCATGAACAACAATACATTTCGACTTAAAATTGACAAAAACCAATCACGCTATCATTTCTCAGAAGAAGAAAAAAAGCGTATAGCTCATGTTTTGAAGCAAATGGCTATGGACGTCATTGCAACCATACATCATCCAAATTTTAAATATTAAAAAGCTTGTGTGTTAATTTAGAAGTTTTTGCGCAAGGAGACTGACCCACTCTGACGGGTCACTTTTGTATAAAACAAAAATGTTTTATATAGCGCATTAAATTGGATAATTAGCCGTCAGAACCTCTACCTTTCGTTTCAAGTATCCAGATTTAGCATTGACAGATATTCCTTTTTCTACACTCCACATATTCCACCCATGAACTTTTACATATTTCAACAAGGTGGATGAAGGATAGGAAGAAAGTAAAAATTTGCCTTTGATCTCTGATAAGCATTGCAAAAGATTTTCAAAGTCCTGTTCGCTATACCCGTCATAATGACCACAATTACTGTTGAAATATGGAGGGTCACAGTAAAAGAAGCTATGCATAGTGTCCCTACTTTTTATAACATAAAGTGCATCAGCACACTCTATTTGGCAATTCTGTAATCGAAAAGCCATGTTTTCGGTGAATCTGTCCTTATTATTGAAAATCTTTTTGGTGGTTGTATTAGTAGTTTTGTCATATCCAAAACTAGCATCCAATTGAGAGCTAAAACTTTGGGCACTCAAAACCCAGACTGCCCAAGCACGCTTGATTTCATTAAATAATTCAGGATTATTGTAAATAACACTTGCCTTTCGGTGTAAATCTCGACTGTGAAGAGTAATTCTGATTTCTTTTTCAAGCCCTACAAAATCATTTTGTACTACCCTGTAAAAGTTTATCAGTTCACGATTGGTGTCATTTAGAATCTCGATTTCTGAAGGTTTCTTGCTGAAAAATATCGCAGCGCCTCCTAAAAAAGGCTCAGCGTATAGCGTGTGCTGCGGTATCAACGAAAGAATTTTAGCAGCTAACTTTTGTTTTCCACCATAATAGCTGATTGGTGTTTTTAAATTAATTGTAGTCATATTTCTTATTTACCATCACACTATGCTGCCGGTTTAGTTTTTGTACCGCCCTTTTTTCCTCCCTATACTTCCATGGTGGTGTAGGATTTTCATCTTTCCATAGCCCTTTTTTGTGCGCTTTTGCCATTTTTTCGATACTGAACAACTCAGAATCTTTAGAATACTTCAGGTAATGCCACGCTTGACCATTAGCAACTAGGGCCTGGTTGACATTCTGGTTATTCAAAAAAACGACTCCAACCAATCTGGTATACTTGTCTTTGGTTTGAAGCTCTACCGATACATTTTTCTGGTCAATCAGAGATTTTAAGAAATCCCGAGAAGCCAGACCATGTGCTTGAGCTAACTCTGGCGCATCAATATTGGCCAAGCGGATTTTGAGTATAGTACCATCAGCTATGGTTAGTTTAAACGTGTCACCATCATGTATATTGGAAGCTACACCGCTCACCTTTTGAGCAAAAACGATGGTCTGTGCTGCAAGTAGAGCTACAAGGATTAATATTTTTTTCATGCTTAAGATTTGTTTTTTGTGTTTAAAAAGACCCCGCCTTAAGGAGCGAGGTCTGAAAAAGTAGCTAACAAAATCAATTGTAGCTAGGAGCTTTTTGATGCACTAGAAGGCACTTTGTCACTCGGCAATTCCCCTTTGTAGATATAACATGGCATGCTGCCATATGCCTCAAAAGTAACTTTGATGCCAACTGATCCAGTTGGCCCAGTGCCAAAATCGACCTCTGCACCTGTTACGTTGGCTGCTAATCCTTCAGAACCCACTTGGATAAACTCCGTGTCTACACCAGGCCTCTTCAGCAAAACAATACCACGGTAATTTTTTATTGCTCCTATCGTACCTAAATTATCGGCTGAGATTTGCGGAATAAAAAACTCGGCACCAATTTTAAACATTTTAGATAGTTCTTCTCCTTCCATCGTTGATTTTAGGCCCGATTTTTTATAGAGGAGTGCCATTTGAACCGGTTTTTTACCTGTTTCCATCACGTGGCTTTCGGTGATTTCGAGGATGGAGCCCGCGGTAGCACCAATTTTGGGGTTAGCAATTGTTTTTAACCAGCTTAGTGGAATAAACCACGCTTTCTCCTGAATTCCGCTCTGGTTTTCCGTTCCATCGGTGAATTTTAAGCCTAGGTTATTGATCTGTGCGTATATGCTCATTGTTCATTTTTTGAATGGGTGACTAATTCGATTACAGCCTGTGAGCCAATTTCAACTAGGTAGGCGCATGCCTCCGGATCATTTTCAAGCGCTTCTTTTGTGTATTCTTTTTGCATTTCTGGGATATAGAGCCCAAAGTTAACTCTGTATTTAACAGCACTCTTTGCTGCTAAATCATCCTTTTTTTTATCTTTTACCATCTCACTAAGCTTGATCATTGACTCTAATTGCCTCTAAATCTCTGATCTGAAAACCTAGTGCAAAAATCCAGCGCCACTCAAAAATCTCATGCTTAAAGAAAACACTCATCTTATCCATATCACCCATGCCATCAACCCCAGCCAATAAATTTTCTTTGGGGGTAGCAATAATTCGTTGAGATTTTCTCATCCATGAGCATGGCTTCAATTGTACTTTATCTAAAGCGCTATCTAGATAGAAAAGACCTTGATCACTAGGGCCAGTATATTTACCATATCGTTCACGGTAATCTGCCTGGTACTTACGCCACAAATCACTGCTACAATAAAGATTAAACCCAGAGTCAATGTATGCGGATGGCATTGCTTCTAACATTGCCTCGAATTTTTCAACTGCGTTAGCTTTTGTTATAACGCCTGTAGCCACAGGAACTAAACCAGTGCCGTTAGTAGTTGTTTCTGCCGTAATGGCTTTATCTATAATGGTGCCCAGGCCGTCGAAACATTTTCCTATTGTTGAGCCGTCGTCTTCTTTGGCGAAATAGGCATTATCATTCACTTCTTGGGCAATAGTTTTTGTAATCTCATTCGATATATATTCAGCAAATGGGATGTCGTCTCCATTAACGCCCTGCTTCATATGTTCGCTCATCCATGTTTCACGAAACTCTAAGGGGGAAACAAGCATATCGCGCTTTAATAACTTGACCGATAAAGTCCGCCCAGAAAAATGCAAATCATCGTCTGCTGCATCAAAAGCTTGTCTATAAGCTCGAATACCATGCTTAACCATTAATTTGGTTAAGTTGGTTTGATTTTTAACACCTACGCGCAAATCAACATCATCTAATATCGTAATGGAATTGCGCAACGTTGAGAACAGTTGCTTCTCATAAGTGCCCGCATAGGCTTTAACAGCGCTTGCATCTTGTTCCGAAAACTTCATATTTTCTTGTTTTTAAAAAAGTTAAAAAATGGATTATCTACCAAACGCCGCTCTGGCTTCACGATCAAAAGATGTCTCAAAGTTGTTTCTAGATGATGAATTATAAATCACATCGGCCGGAGCAATGGGAGAACTCGATGGTGCAGAGACATCATTTAGTTGTTTTTTGAGTTCGTCTATCTCAGTTTTTAGTTCTTCTTTTTCCTGCTTTAAAGCTTCTATTTCACTCTTTAATGCATCGTTTTCTTGTTTTATTTTCTCCATTTCAGTCCCTGCCTTTTCAACTTCAACACTTTCCTCATCTTCGGCCTTGATGCCTATTGTCACTAGTTTTTTAAATTTGTTCATTGGATCTGGTGCTAGGGTGTTTTTTACAGATGTGATTACTTTTTCGATAAATGTTTGATTAGGCTCAACGGGTGGGGTTTGATAAAAGGCTGCTACCTGACAGGGATTCAGTGTCCTGATGTTGGTAGGAATGTTTTTAGCCTGATAGGATTCTATGACGTCGATTAATCCTGCTTCCTTGGCTTCTTCTGGCGTGAAGTAGTTGTCTTCGTAGTTCAACCAATTCGACTGAACAAATTCAATCGTTTTGCTTGCGCGAGTAGCAATCAGATCGGCAAAAAGTGCATCGTACTTATCCATGGTCTCTGCCGATTTTCGCAGAGACTTCGCGTTTCCGAATTCCAATCCTGATACATTATGAAGCATCAAAAGAGACCCATTAGCCATATGCACGGTATGCCCCGCAAGTGCAATCATGGCCCCCATACTGTAGGCGATACCGTCTACATAGGTGTGAACCTTTTTTTGTGAAGCACAAATAGCGTTAAAAATGGGTAATCCATCCCAAACCGATCCACCGGGCGAGTTAATGCGAATATTGATAGTATTTGCTGCCCCCTCTACTTCTTGAAAATCGCGAACAAAGGATTTTGCAAACGTGTGATCATTGGGGTTGCCTTCGCCTATAACGCCGTAAATATGTATTTCGGCAGTTTGCTCGAGTTTATTTAATTGTATTGAGTAAAATGGTTTTTGCATGGGGTGAGTTTGATATCACAAATGTCAGCGAGATGCTTAAATGGCGAAAGGACAGGCAAAATAGTATTGCGATTTTTGCCTAAATTTGTAATTCAATGAAATTGAACGATTCAAACAGTATTGCGGATGGATTGGACGAAAAGAACCGTTCTTCTATTCTTCAATTAATCGACCTGAAAACTGAAAGCGATATGGACAAGGTATTGGCAAAAATAGATGCAAAGTTTGCACACATGGATGCAAAATTTGCACACATGGAAAGTAAAATTGATAGCAAGTTTGCTCAAATAGATAGTAGATTCGCACACGTAGAGGGAAGTATTACTACTGTTCGTTGGGTAATAATTATTGCAGGTGGATTACTTGGCGCTATACTTACAATTATAGCGACTAAACATTAATCATGCTGAATCAAACCGCTACCGCTGCAATGATCTGATTTACCAAAAAATTAAACTGATATCCATTTTTATCCTTAAAAAGCTTCCCCGTAGTCGACTCTTCTTCCAGTGTAACTGGGTTGTGTATATTTCCAATAATATACACCCGCCCATTACTATCAGTAATGCGTAACACAGTACGTTTCCCAACATAGGGCATCAGATTTAACTCCACTTCATCCCGAATCATGTGGACATCAAAAAAACCAGAATAAATATAAATAATACCATTAGGGTCATCTTTTGTCTTTCGTCTTAATTCAGCGGTCTTTCCACCTATTTCGATACTTTGCCATGACTTTCCTGATTTGAAGGTAGCAGGATCCCAACTTTCAAAATCGGTATGATAGGCTATCTCAAGACGAGCAATGCTGCCAATATTATCGCCTTCAAAAACAGTTATTAAACTCATTGATCAATTTAGAAAGGGAATTATTAGTTGAATTTGATTAATTGGTGGTGTTTCAAATTGCCGGTCACGCTTACTGCTAAAGCGATAAGCCTTTTTATTTAAAGGAATAGCATCTCTCAGAGGCGCATAAGAAAGGAATAATCTGTAATCTTCAACTAGTCGGTCGCTTGATCGTTTATTGCGTCGTTCTCGCTCACGATAATACCAACGTTTCAAATTTTCAAATGGGAGGTCATCTTCTGCGAAGTCGTAAAGGTCGATAAAACGACGGATGTTATAATCAATGACTTGATCTGTAGCGTTTGGATGGTTGCACCATCGGTACATTTCTTGTCGAATTAATAGATCTATAGCATTTGAGAAGCGTCTAATATCCTCATTGCTTAGATACGTCCCCGAGGTGTTTTTACCAATATCGATATCAAACGTCGCACCCAAATCAAGTTTTGGACAGCGTTTTACCTTTGATGGATCACTTTTATCAAACTTCTTGAACATGCTTTTTAATAGCGAGCTGACATAATTATGCTCGTAGACACAAATTCGATAGCCATATTGAACCTCTAAATAACGACGGATATGTGGGTATACGGGGATACGGATTATATACATAAGCTGAAAGGTCTATATTCAAATATAACGCCGCAATATATGACAAATTTGTCTTTTTATGACAAAAATGTCATATATAAAAAACAAATACCCTCTATAGCTTAGAGGGTATCTAAAACATTAATTTACTAGGCTATCTACATTCTAAGCATCGTTGAATCCAGCGCCCGAAAAATTAGCACGGTGCGCAATAGATTTAAATAGAAAATTCAACTGTCTTAGAAAAAACAGTTTGATTTTTAAATCTCTTGACTTTGCATCATCATGTGTTTGATCGGTTACCGCTTCTGAGATATCTAAAAAAACATCTTCAAAGTGTTCTAAGCCTAATCCTTTTTCTTTACATGAATTTAAAAAGCTGGACAGATCGGCAAGCGTTATTTCGATTTGTTTGCCATTAGGTAATAAAGTGTTTGGTTTTGGTATTTGTTTATTGGTTAACATAGAATAAAACTTAGTTGCTAAAACTTGCCCAATATTGAAATTAAGTTTCAGAACTACATTACGACAAAATAACGCACTTTGTAGTGATTTTGTCGTAATTTCACTAATTACGACTGCGTGATTTTAAATTTTAATTAAAAATTACTCATTTATGTAAATATTGAATTTTTCTAGTAACTCTTTTCTACTACGAACCTCTGCTTTGTTACGCATCCTCTCAATGCGCTTTTCAATCGTCCGATGAGACCTAATACCTAAAATCTTGCCAATTTCTTTATCGGTCATATTCCCAAGTGTTAATTGCCACATCACTTTTCTTTCTACATCAGAAAAGCCTAACAATTGGCAAGTTTTATCAAATGACTCATCTTGATACCCATAGCACATTTCTGTTGCCTTTTGTAACAGATTAACTATATGGCGTTTAATTTCGTCAGCGATATCTAAACTGCTAATCCCTTCTACCTCCTTCTCAAAATGAATTGCCTTTAGTCTTTTTCGTTCCCTTTCCTTTTCGACATAGGACTCATCTAACCATTTGTCAAAAATCCAATTAGAAACCAAAAAAGGGGCATTCAGAATAAAGTCACACACTTGCTTAGAGGCATTTAAAAAAACGCTAATGGCCGGCACAATAATCCATGGCGCCACATTCATCACTATTAATAATTGTTCTTTTAATAGATGTCGATCTTTAGTTTCCCTATATTTTCCAATGATGGATCTCATGGAGTCATATATGAGAATTACAAAATATGCAACTGGAAGAATGAACATAAATATCCGTACCTCCATCATGTTTTGTCGAATAGGATAAACTATGCCGAATACAACAATCACAGGTAGCAAAATACATAAAGCACCGTATCTACCATGCCATTTAAGTGCTTGAAAATCGAGCATTTTATAGAGGTAAATTGGAAAGTAACTAGCAAGAACATATCCGAAGCCTCTCCCGAGAAAAAACTGCAACGAAGGATGCATTTGAAAATTCTCGTACAGAATAGGGAGTATTAATTGTTTGGAAGTAATGAAAAACAGTACTATAAGAAAAATCAACTGCCACCGTTTTTTTTCTCCCATTGGTCGCGAGACATAAAATCGAGTGTAGCTATAAAAAAGCATACACTCACAAAGAAGAAGAATAAAGGTAACAGGATGGAGTTCAAGACCGTAAAAAGTAGGCATAGTATTTTTTAGACAGTGAGTAATTGAAGCCCCAAAGCTAAAAATACTTATTTAAATTTTATTATATACTAATTTTGTAGACTATATCTAATAGGTAATTACCTGTTGATCTATTTTCTGTGGTAAATCTCTAAACTCATACTGTTGTGTACGCAACTGTGGCTCAAATCCTGCTTCGCGTATAGCATCTTGTATACCTTGTGACGTAAAACGATGAGGGGCACCTGCAGCGGATACCACATTTTCTTCAATCATAATCGATCCAAAGTCATTGGCTCCAGCATGTAAGCATTGCTGGGCAATCTCTTTACCAACAGTAAGCCATGAGGCCTGAATATTTTTGATATTAGGCAACATGATGCGACTCAAGGCAATTGTACGAATATATTCGTCTGCAGAAACCTGATTGGTCACACCGCGAACTTTTTTAAGAAGCGTGCCATCATCTTGATATGGCCACGGAATAAAGGCAATAAACCCTTTAGCATGTGCTGGCTTTTCTTCTTGAACCTGACGTAACCACACTAGATGTTCAAAACGTTCTTCGATAGTTTCCACATGCCCAAGCATCATGGTTGCCGAAGTTGTTAAATTTAGTTGGTGAGCCGCACGCATAATATCAAGCCACTCTTGTCCTCCACATTTGCCTTTTGATATTATTCGACGTACGCGATCATTTAGTATCTCAGCTCCTGCTCCCGGTAAAGAATCTAGTCCGGCTTCCATCAAGGCGGTTAAGACTTCGGTGTGACTTAAGTTTTCCAGTTTTGCAATGTGTGCGATTTCTGGCGGGCCAAGTGAGTGTAGTTTTAATGTAGGAAAAGCCTCTTTTAGCTTTTTAAATAAATCAACATAAAAGGCTAAACCCAAATCCGGATGGTGTCCGCCTTGCAATAATAATTGCTCACCTCCATAACGAAAAGTTTCTTCTATTTTTCGTTTATATGTATCAAAGTCAGTGATATAACTATCCTTATGTCCAGGTATTCGGTAGAAATTACAAAACTTGCAATTGGCCACACATACATTAGTAGTATTTACATTCCGATCGATAATCCACGTGACCTTCCCGTGGGGAATCTGCTTTTTTCGAAGTTCATTGGCTACATGTACCAGTGATGTTGTAGAAGCATTTTTAAACAAAAAAACGCCCTCCTCTTGTGTGAGGAACTCAAATGCAGAAGCGCGATGTAGAATGTCTGAGATATTATGCATAGCATGTGTATAAGAGGGTATGTGGCAAAAGTACACATGCTATCTATTATATTTCTAATATTCTATTAATTTTTTATCCCTAAAGTCCGACTTGCTTTGTCCCACCGTGTCCCACGGTGTCCCGTTAAATAGCATGGTTTTTTAGTTTATTTATTTGTAATATATTGATATATAGATAATTAAATAAATAATAATAGTAATGGGACAATGGGACAAATGGGACAAGGCATTTTTGCTCTTGTGAGACTTCATATACACGCAAAAAAAGCTCGACTAAAAAAGCCGAGCTTGAATGTTTAATTGCTAAATAGTTAGTGATATGTGAATTACTCTTAAAACAAAACCTGTTCGACTTCTTCTTCCTCATATTCTATCCCCATTTCAACATATTTTGCTTTCAACAGACTGGCATTTTCATTTCTAATCAAATCAATGGACAGCTCATTGTACTTAAACTGAAAACACCAAGCACGCTTGCCTCCAAAATATTTTCTCACACGCGCTACAAATATTTTATCATCGCTTTCTAAATACTTCTCTAGTGTAGCTTTATCCAGCATATTGGGGTCTCGACGCTCTTGCAAAGTTTTTGCATAATCATGGTAAATATCTTGGACGCGAATAAATAAGTATCCATCCTTTAGTACAAAATGCCTATCCTCTTCTAGCTTATAGCTGTTAAACAAATGCTCTACCACACCCCAAAATTTAGAAGCATCATCAGACCCTTTCAGTGTAGCAAACTGGTTAACTAAATTCTGTTTTACATCCTCTTTAAAGGTTGCTAGATTAAAAGGCAAGGTTACTTGAGAGGCTATTAATTCGGCAGTGGTTATTAGTGCGGCGTAGTTCATAAATAGCCTGTCATCTACTTCGTTGTTGTTTACAGCTTTGATAAGTTTTTTTTGTTCAACCTCGAACACAGTTTTAAATTGCTTATCAAACAAATCCCGATAACGCAAAAGCTCAACTGTAATGCCACTCAAACCTTTGATCTCTAGGTCTTGAAGCTTTCTGAACTCCTTTCGTTGAGCTTCTGTAAAATTGGTTTCTTTTAAGGATACCAAGATGCAACGAGTGAAGAATGCATTCTCGATTGTTGGCATTTCCTGTCCAGATACAATGCAAGCCGAATGAATAGGCGTACTCTCGGTGTTGAAGGTGTTGTCTTTTTTGCCTCGTTCGTAACCTATTCGGTCGAATATGTTTTTCAGCGATTCAATGATTTTAGGATTTAGATTGTTCTTGTACTCATCCATCCAAACTAATCCATTGACAAACTGACCCATTTTACGCATAAACCCTACAACGGTACTTGCACCACCAAGCATAATTTGTTCCTGCGGCTCGCCAAACATCCGCATTAATGACCCTATTAATGTTCCCTTACCTGACCCCCGTTTACCATACACAAAAAGCAGGGGGAAACGTTTTCCGATATCTCTAAAAACTATATCAGAAAACAGTGCCATAATGTAAAAAATGATTCCAATGTGGCCTTGTTTATTGTAAACGGAGGCATACTGCTTAGCCCAGCAAGCAAAATCTACATCGGAGCGCTGGTAGACAAACTTTTTGTAGTTGGCAAGCATATCTTCTTTTTCCAAAAAGATATTTGATAAAGCTGGGATGAAAAAATTTTGTGGATAAATCATACCCCTGCTATCTGTCAAACGATGCTCCACAATACCGTAATCGTCGATGGGAATAAAAGCATTATCAATAGCATCATAAATCCCATTGGCAAAAGCGTAAAACTGCCCTCTTTTGTGCCAACCCAATTGTTTAACCAGTTTGGTCGGCCGTTCCTCACGCTGGAGTTTGTCCTGCAAGCGACATAAATCGGCCTCATTTCCTTTGAAGATAAAATTACCCTTTCGAGCCACAATCTTTTTAAAACTTATAACAGATACAAAGTCATCCGTATTCATTTCGAAAACTTCGTTATG